>Ga0209358_10003167_pt1 | contig 12230 bp, 16 predicted proteins | sample LauGreFa1BDMLBSN_2_FD_187574 | JGI IMG/M metagenome (GOLD analysis project Ga0209358, IMG submission 187574) | Freshwater lake microbial communities from Lake Michigan, USA - Fa13.BD.MLB.SN (SPAdes) (version 2) | ecosystem: Environmental > Aquatic > Freshwater > Lake | place: Lake Michigan, USA...
CAATACTCTGACATTTCGGACGCTATTGGCTATACATATCAGCAAGACGGTCATTCCTTCTATGTCCTGATATTCCCGACCGCCGATACGACTTGGGTCTATGATGTGGCCACTGGCGCATGGCATGAACGAGCCAGTTGGGCTTATAGTCAGTTCACGCGGCATCGCAGTAACTGTCAAATGGCGTTTAGTAATGAGATTGTCGTCGGCGACTATCAGAACGGCAATATTTACGCTTTTGACATGAATCAATACAGCGACAACGGAACGACGCAAAAATGGCTTCGTCGTTGGCGCGCGCTTCCTACAGGCCAAAATGATCTAAAGCGCACAACGCAGCATAGTCTCCAATTAGACTGTGAAACTGGCGTCGGGTTAGATGGCTATGATTATGATACCATCATTGTAGATCTTTTGGCGTCTGAATCAGGCCCTTTAATAACGACTGAAACCGGCGATAACATCCTTTTAGATTTTAGCGTTACGGTAGGCGCTAACCCGCAGGTTATGCTTCGTTGGTCGGATGATGGCGGCCACACATGGTCCAGCGAACATTGGAAGTCTATGGGTAAAATTGGCCGATACGGGTTCAGAACCATCTGGCGGCGGCTTGGCATGACTATGAAGATCCGCGACCGTGTGTATGAGGTGTCAGGCACAGACCCAGTTAAAATCGCTATCATGGGCGCGGAACTTATTTTGAGCCCGACAAATGCCTGATAGCCCGCTAAACATAACGCAGATCCCGGCGCTTCGCGTCCCTATCATTGACCCTAGAACTGGGTTGATGGCGCGCGAATGGTATCTGTTTTTCTTTAGCCTATTCAACCTGTCCGGCGCAGGATCGAACACTTTAACTCTGACAGACCTTCAGGTCGGCCCTGCCGACTCTATTCTATCGACTCAGCAGACGGTCGTAGACATGGCGCTTCAAGCGCTCGGCGTGACGCCGGACGAGCCCGGATGGTCGTCATCGCAGGGGTCTATCGAAACTGCGCTTCAGGGTTTCGGCGTTGCGCCTACCGACGCCGAATGGATGGCGCAGCAACTGTCTGTATTCAATGGACTTGACGCCCTTGCCGTAGCTCCTGCCTATACGCCGCAAGTTCCTGACATGCGCTATGGCGTGTTCTCTGACACGACCACACAGACTGCGGCTGCGATAAATACGGCGTATGCGGTCACGTTTAACACGACTGATCTATCTAACGGTGTTTACATAGGCGCAACAACATCACAGGTGTTTGTAGACAGACTCGGTATATACAACTTTCAGTTTTCGGCTCAGCTAGATAAGGCCGGCGCGGCCGCGCGCGATGTTTATATTTGGGCGGACATTAACGGCACGACGCAGCCAAATACAGGCACCAAGATTACTCTTGTCGGCAATAATGCTGCGGCCGTAGCGGCATGGAACTTTGTGTTTCGGCTTAACGCAGGTGACTATTTTAGGCTTATGTGGTCTACTAACGACACGGCATGTCAAATATCAGCCGCCGCTGCGGCGGCTCCTGTCCCCGCTATCCCGTCTGTCATTCTGACCGTGACCGATAACATAGGAATTACACGCTAATGGCTAGTCTTGGCCCCGCCCCTAAAGCGCAATTTTTGGACGCAAATGGTCAGCCTCTTGTTGGCGGCATGGTCTACACTTACGCTGCCGGCACTACGACGCCTCTGGCCACTTATACCGACTCGACGGGAAATTCGGCCAACTCAAACCCTATAATTTTGGACGGCCGTGGCGAATGCAGTATTTGGTTTGCTGCGGGAAGCACATACAAGATTAAACTGACGGACAACACCGGCGTAGAAATATACACTGTTGATAACATCGCCAATACAGGGGCTATTTCGGGCGGAACTATCGTTAGCAGTTCAATCGTCAATTCGACCGTATCCGGTGGATCAGTTACTAGCGCCAGCATCTCTGGCGGCACTATGGACGGCGCTATTATCGGGGCCACAACGCCTTCTTCAGCAGTATTCACCACTTTTTCGGGCACGTGGGCTTCCCTGCCAGCGGGCACTAGAATGTTGTTTGTTCAGTCGGCGGCTCCTACGGGGTGGACAAAATCAATAACCGACGACAATAAAGCGTTGCGAATTGTGTCTGGAACGGCCGGTTCAGGCGGTTCAGTAGCGTTCACGACGGCGTTCAGCTCGCAGGCTATTAGCGGCACAGTTGACGGACATGCGCTTACAACGGCTGAAATCCCTTCGCATACGCATTCTTACACCGCAGCGGGCGGCGTTATCGGCGTTCAAGCTGGCACGAGCTATAACGTGATGTGGAGCCCTGGCGGCTCTACGACCGGTTCAGCCGGCAGCGGCGCGGCGCATACGCATGGTCTTACGGCGGCGGCTCTTAATCTGGCAGTTCAGTATGTAGACGCTATTATAGCGGTGAAAGACTAATGGAACTTAAAAACGGGAACTTTTGTCCGCTTATCAAAAAGGACTGCGTGCAGCTTAAATGCGCGTGGTTTACGCTTTTGCGCGGGACAAACCCTAATACGGGCAAAGAAGTCGATGAATGGATGTGCGCAGTAGCGACCTTGCCTATGCTTCAGATTGAGGTCGCTAAAGAAGTGCGCCAAGGCGCAGCCGCAACTGAATCATTCCGAAACGAAGTAGTCTCTATAAGCAGACCTCCGCTTGAATTAAGGTGATCCATGACCGTTACTCCTACAAATATTATCCCATCTAAGATCGCCGAAAATGTGCAGACGACGCAATACACATCGTCTGGCGTGACGACCATCATAGACAAATTGACGGCGACCAATTACAGCGCCGCCTCTGCTACGATCAGCGTTAACCTTGTGACGGTGACGGACACGGCGGGCAATCAAAACTTGATCGTCAAGACTAAGACGCTTCAGCCAAGCGAATGCTATACGTTCCCAGAAATTGTAGGGCACATCTTAGCTAATGGCAGTTTCATTTCAACGCTCGCCAGCGCGGCCACAAGCATCAACATTCGCGCCAGCGGCCGCGTGGTGACGTGATGACAACGCGGCTAATCGATGACCGCGAATCCGCGCTGTTAATCGGATTTGAGGCGACGCATTGGCATGTTGAAACATCGTACGATGATTATGCTCAGATTGCCGCTGACTGGGATGTTAAGGGGATAGAACGGGACGGCCGCGTAATCGGCGCGGTCTATTCCAAAAATGGCGAAACTCATGTATCTATATTACCTGAGTTTAGACGGCGTTGGCTAACAAAAGGGCTTTTGAAGGATATTCTGACGGGTATGACATTTACGCGCATAACGCCAGGACATGACTTCATGTATAACATCTTGAATAGACTAGGTTTTGTCCCGCAGGCGGACGGAACGCTGATAAGAGAGAACTGACATGGGTTTTTCAGCCGCCGCTAATGCTCAAAATCAAGCCACGCAACAAAGCATGATGATGCAGGCGTTGCAGGCAGCGCAAGCTCAGCAAGCGCTTCAGCGTGGTCAGCAGCAAGCTACGGAAGCATATCAGCCATATTCGCAGTTTGGACAGGAAGCCACGAATAGGCTGGCCGTCCTCATGGGTCTACGCCCCGGCGTTGACTCCGGCAGTCTTATGCAGCAGCCCACGGCGGCGCAGCTTGAGATGGACCCCGGCTATGCGTTCCGCGAACAGCAGGGAATGCAGGCTGTCAATCGCACGGCGGCGGCGCAGGCGGGCCTTCAGTCCGGCGCAGCGCTGAAAGCGGCGCAGCGATTCGGGCAGGATCTGGCCAGTCAGGAATATGGCAACGCCTATAACCGATTTATGGCTAACCGCGCCAATCAGATCGGATTGCTTCAGGGCGGCACGCAGACCGGCTTTGGCGCGGCGCAGGGCATTGGCAACGCGGCGCTTCAGACTGGCACTAATCTAGCACAGAATTATCAGAATCTCGGGCAGGCTATGGGTCAAGGTTACGCTAATATCGGCGCAGCCAACGCCAGCGCTTATATGGCCCCGACGAACCTTCTGGCGCAGGCGCTTGGCCAAGGCATTCAGGCCGCCGGCTACGCTTACGGACGGAGATAATAATGGCCGTTCAATACACGCCCATTCCTGAGTTTCAGGTTCCGAACGTCAACTTCCTCGGCGCTCTTCAGCAGGGCGAAGCCGCGCGGCTGGCTGAGTTGCAGGCGGCCAAAACCGCTCAGGCGATGGATCTGCAAGGCCGTGCGGCGCAACGGCAGGAAGAGGAATCGGCGCTTAACGCCAAGGCCAAGTTACAAGAGCTTAATGAAAAAATTCGTTCACTTGCTATGTCTCGTTTGAGCGCCGTTCCTGAAGGCGATCAGGAAGCCTATCTCAAAACGATTGGCGAGTTTAAGGACATTTTCCCGTCTGAATACGATGTGCTGTCCAAGCGTAAATGGGACGCTGATACGCGCCGCATGGTGCTGTTGACGCCGGAACAACAATATAAACAAACGACTAAAGACGTGTTATTGCCTTCAGGTGAAACGCAGACAATGCGCTATCCTGAATTTGGCGGCGGTGCGGCCGCGCCGATTGGCGGGTTAGTTAGCGCACCTAAACCTGAATATAAAGAAGTCGGCGGCGAGCTGTATAATTTGACGCCGCAGGGAGCGTCGGCAGTTCCGATCATCCCAGCCGGTCGTGGTCAAGCCGGCGCATTTACCGGCAACGATCTGACAACTAATCTTATTAAAGAACGCGAAGGCTACATTGAGAAGCCTAAATACGATGTGAACGCTTATCGCGCCGGATACGGTAGCGATACCGTCACTCGCGCTGACGGCTCCGTTGAGCGTATTAAGCCTGGTATGTCAGTTAGCCGTGAAGACGCGGAACGTGACCTTCAGCGCCGTATTCAGACTGAGTTTGTGCCGAAAGCCGCCGCCAAAGTTGGCGAAGAAAACTGGGCGCGTTTGCCGGAAAATACCCGCGCAGCGCTCACGTCTATTGCTTACAACTACGGCACGATCCCCAGCCGCATTGTTCCGGCTGTTCAGTCCGGCAATACAGAAGAGATCGCCAAGGCTATCGAAGGTCTTGCTGGCGACAACAAAGGCGTTAACGCTGGTCGTCGTATGCAGGAAGCCAATATTGCGCGCGGCACGACGATGCCTGGCTCGGCCGCTGTCCCGGCGTTTGCTGCGGCCGGCGCTCCTACGTTCATGGACGGCCCGCAGATCCAGCCGCCTATTAACATGATGGCCGCGCCGCCTATGCCGCCCGCTAATGCGATGACTGCGCCGGCGCTTCCTCCGCCGCCCGCACCTGTGCAGCCAACTCAGCCACTTACAGTCGGCACAAAGAAACAAGTTGTCGGTCAGTCGAATATTGATAAGACGCTCGACAAGATGCTTGGCACTTACGAAGATCTGTTAGCTTCCGGCAATCTGATTAGCAGCGAAAAAGCTGGCGCTGATCCTTTAGGCACCATAGGAACGTATTTTAGCGGTACAACCTTGGGGCAGGAAGTAGAAAGAGCGCGTGGGTCTAAGGCGCAAGACAAACGAAACCGTATTTTGGCTTTGCGCGGCCAGCTTCTTCAGGACATCAAAGAAGCCACGGGCCAAACGTCTAAAGAACTGGACTCTAACTTTGAGTTAAAGACAGCACTGGAAAGGCTAGGCGACCCCACAATGTCGATTGAGTCTATCCGCTCTATTGTCAGCGACATGTCGTCGCGCTACGGTTCAGGTAAAATTAAAATGCCCGAAGAAGCGCCGGCCGCCGCTGCCCCTGCTGCTGCCGCTGCGCCCGCGCAACGTTCTATCGTCAAGCGTGGGACTTATAACGGTCGTCCGGTTGTTCAGTATAGCGACGGAACCATAGATTATGCCGATTGATCCGTCTAAGATTCAATGGACTGAAACTATTGACCCCTCTAAGGTTCAATGGGACGAAGGTTTAACAGCGCGCCGTGCGGCAGAAGTCGGCGCTAGAGAACTCGCGCCGCTTGCGGCAGCGGCCGGTTTGGGCGGCATGGTAGCCGGGCCAGCCGGTATGGTGGCCGCGCCAGCCGCGTTAGAAGTGGCTGATTTAGCCACCACTCTATATAATATCGCAGCGCCGCGTTTTGGCGGTCAACCGGTTCGCACGCCGTCTGAAATTGCGCGCCCATATCTGACGCCAGAATCATTTAAGCCCCGCACGCAGAAAGAAGAATTGGCAGCGGCAGCAATCGGCGGCGCTGGCGAAGCAATGACTGGCGCGGGCGCGGCTAACATATTTGCGCGCCGCGTCGCGCCTGGGGCCATTAAAAATGTTCTAGCGGTTATGGGTGAACGTCCACTCGCTCAAGCTGGAGCCGGCGCAGCGGCTGCGGCCGCGCCTGTTCGCGCGGAACAGATGGGCGTTGAAGATCCGCGTGCTTTGTTGGCCACTAGCCTTGTCGGCGGATTGGCTGGAGCGCGCGGCGCGGCAGCGCTTCAACGCGGTGTTGAATCAGGCGTTACGGCGGCGCAACGCGGTGGCATGAGATTATTCGGCAAGCCGCCATCCACTGAGGCGCTTGGCGAACGTGCATCGCAGTCGTTTGAACGTGCGACGTCTCTCGGCGTGCAGTATGACCCGACCGCGTATCAGTCTTTTGCGTCTGGTCTTGAGTCCGGGCTTAAGGGATATGACCCAGATTTCAGCAAATTCGCTGATGTCAGAGTTGCCATCAATAAGCTTAAAGACCTAGACAGCCAGCCATTGACTATCGAGAGACTACATAACGCGCGGCAGATGCTGGGCGTTTTGCGCGGTGACAAAGAAAAAGATGTGCGCCGTATGGCCGGCATTCTCACAGACAAGCTAGACGATTTCATCACAAACGAGCGGAACGCTGTTGGTGCTGACGCCAAAGAAGCCGCTGACGCGCTCATGTCCGGTATTAAAGATTACCGCATGATGTCGAAGAGCGCGGAGATTGAGCGCCTCATAAACAATGCCGGTCTTAGCGGCGGTTCGGCGGAAAATATCGAATCGCAATTCCGCTCGCTGGCGAAAAACGAAGGCCGTATGCGCAAGTTTACGCCTGATGAACAGACAATGATTCGTCGTATCGCCAAAGGTGAAGAAGGATCAACCATAGCTAATCTCTTTAGTCGTTTCGCGCCGTCTCGCAGCCCTGGCATGTTGGCGACGCAAGCTCTCGTGGGGGGTTATGGCTATTCTAGCGACGACCCGTATGCCTTCTACGGCGCTGGCACTGCGGCGCTTGGTGGCGCGGCTGGCCGAGCTGCGCGTAATATGCTGGCTCGTCGTGCGGCGGGTAATGTCGCGGCGATGACGCGTGGCGCTCCGACGGCCGTGCCGTTTACGCCGACATATGGCTCACTGGCGTTCCCGATAATGACGCAGGGCGTCAACGCGATGGCAAGATAATTATGGTCGAATATCAAGTTCTTTTTGACGTGGCTATCGGCGTGATCGGCGTGCTGGGCGGCTGGACGCTCAACACCGTCTGGGCGGCTGTAAAGGATCTACAGGAAGCCGACAAGGATCTGGCGGAAAAGGTCGGCAACATCGAAGTGCTGGTAGCCGGGCGCTATATCACCCGCGAAGAGTTTAACTCGACCTTGAACCAAGTATTTGAGCGCCTCGACCGCATACGGGATCTTCTCAGCACGAAGGCCGACCGATGAAAGAGAACTACGACGCTGCGTTGAAGGCGACACTGCGCTACGAGGGCGGCAAGGTCGATGATCCGCGTGACCCTGGCGGCCGGACTGCCTACGGCGTCACGCAGAACACCTATAACGCGTGGCGGGCCAAGCACGGACTTAGCCAGAAAGACGTGTTTCAGATTGCTGATTCGGAAGTCGCGGCGATCTATCGTCAGGAGTATTGGGACAAGATCCGGGGCGACGATTTACCAGACGGGCTGGACTTTGCCGTGTTCGATTTCGCGGTCAACAGCGGCGTCAGCCGCGCGTCTAAATACCTTCAGTCTATGGTCGGCGTCACGCAGGACGGCCAGATCGGCCCGAAGACAATCGCCGCCGCTAAAGCCTATCTTGGCGTTCGCCTGACCGACATGCGGCTTGGATTCTTAAAAGGACTACCGACATGGGCTACCTTTGGGCGTGGCTGGGCCAATCGGATAAACGACGTTTATGCTGTTGTGCGGGACTTATGCTCGCGCTGACAGGCTGCGCCGATCTGAAGTATTACGAATGTATCGCCCGTGATAGCACGTCGCGGCCATGTAACTAAAAGGAGCTAAAATGTTAGCTAACTGGATGACCACAATTCCCGGCATTCTAACGCTGCTGTCGGTGCTGTTTCATGCTTGGCAGACCAAAGACGTGAACTGGGTTGATCTCCAGAACGCGCTTGTCGCCATCGGTCTTGTCGCCGCTAAAGACTGGAACGTCACCGGCGGTTCTAAAGAACAAGATTGAAAGAGACAGGCTGAAATTGCCAAACCTCGAACTGTCGAAGAGACTGCTGCTGATCTTGACGCTGGCGAGTTCTAGCGGCTGTCAGACTACCAGTGGGGGCGCATGTCCCCCACTGGTTGATTACTCAGCGGAACGCCAAACCTTAGCCGCTAAGGAATTACGCGCTCTCCCCAAGGGTAGCGAGCTGGCTAACATGATCGTGGACTACGGCAAGCTCCGCCGCGCGTGTCGGCTTTAGAGCTTTGGCCGGCTTACGGTCAGCCTTCTTCTGGTAGTCAATAAACTCAACGCCAGACTTGGTAGCCGCATAATCCGATGCAAAAGTCGCCGCGAACAGTTCGTAATTCACCGCGTCGATATGGCTGTCCATGTGATCCGGTGACGCGAACGCACGCGCGTTCTTAACGCAAGCCATGATGATGGCGATCTCATAGGGGTGAAAATCACGGCCCAGACGCAGCGACGACAAGTCGGCGGCGAGCTGAAAATTGTTCTCAATGCCGCCGTAACCTTCCCCGCGTTGGTCGATGATGGCGCTGGCGTCTTTAAGCAGTTCTTGAGGTGTCATTGTTTATGATCTCCATAATGGCCGCCCTTTCTCTCAACATTCTCAGCACTGTGAAGCGCTGATGCAGTCGCACTAGGATCGTAGAGCGCCGGGCGTGACGCATCTCTTCCTCCAGAAGATCTTGCACTTCTGTCTCGGTAAGATCAGCAAGCTGATCGTTAAGGGTTTTCCATGTTAAGTTCTGCAAGGGCGATTTCCGCTAAAGATTTCTTGTCTTGTAAACTAGACAGGATACGCTCGTCAATAGTTTTATTACACATGATAAGATAACACCACACGTCACGCGTTTGTCCGCTGCGGTGCAGGCGCCCGACTGTTTGTTCGAATAGTTCGAGCGACCACGGCAGCGACAGGAAAACGATTTTGTTGCCGCCGAACTGTAGGTTGAGCCCGTGGCCGGCGCTCTTGGGATGGATCGCCAGCAACTCAATCTTGCCAGCGTTCCAGCGCTCGATGGCGTCTGGTTCGTCGATCGTCGTGACGTTGAATTGCCGCTGAAGCTCGGCTAATTCTTCTTTGTAATTGTAGACGATGATGGTGTTGTCTCTCTGGTTTTCGTCGAGGATGTCTCGGAGAGATTCAAACTTTTGGCGTCCAAACCACTGAGCATGGCCTTGACCATCATAAGCGAAGCCGGACGTGAGCTGCTGAAGCTTGTTTGTGACAGCAGCCGCTGTAGGAGCCGTGATCTCTTCATGCACGTATTCCTTCTTCATGTTCTCGTATGGTGTGCGGTCCTCAAGCTCGCACCGGATCTGCACAACATGGAGCGGCGGCAGCTTGTCCTTATACTCGCCAGGCTCCAGCACATAAGTCGCCGGTTTGATGGCTTCCATGACCTTCGGCAGCGCTTGCGGCAACGGCTCCCACTGGCCATAGTCGCGGTTCACACAGTAAAAATACTGTTGCAAGAACGCGCCCTTGCTGCGGCCTAGCAGCGTCTGATCGACGACCTTGCATTGCCCGAACACGTCTTCCAGACCGTTCGATGTAAACGAGCCGGTCAAGCCCCAGCGAATCTTGAACTTATCAAGGATCTTAAGCAAAAATTTGAACCGTTTGCCGGATGGGTTTTTTAGACGCGTCAGCTCATCAAAGACAATGCCGTCAAAGTCTTTCGGATCTATCGACGGAATGTTGTCGTAGTTGGTGACGACTATATCAACATCGGCCGCGAACGCTTTTTTGCGTTGAACGGGCGTGCCGACAGCGACAGCCATGCGCATGTGTTCGGCCCATTTCGGCCGCTCAATAGGCCACACGTCCGTGCAAACACGCTTCGGCGCTAACACAAGCCAGCGGTCGCAATGACCTTTGCTGGTCATGTCCGACATCGCCGTCAACGTGATCGCTGTCTTACCCGCGCCTACTGGCGCGAGGATCATTGCCCGATCATGGGCGAAGAGGAAATCGGCGGCGTCATGCTGGTATGGTCTTAAATCAGGCATTTTATGACTTCTGCCGCGATTTGCGGGACGATGGCGTTTCGAGCGGCATCTGTTGCGCCCACTCTTCGGGGAAGCCCATCATCCACAGCTCGAAACGCGGACAGTGCACTCTGCCAAGGGGTGTCCCACGAAACGGATTTGAACTTCCGCCCCATTCGTCCAGGCGCCCCGCTACATGATTCTTGCCGTGGTTGCTCGTTCCGCTTGGTGTCGGAAGCAACCCAATAGAGTCGCTGGCGAAGGTGCGGCGCATTGACGGCGCAAGCCGGAATATCGACGCCATTGCAGGCGTAGTCTTCACTTTCCAAATCAGATCGCACTTCGTCGAACCAAGCATATCCAGCCTTTCCTGCAACTTGTTCACCCATGACAATCTCGGGTCGACATTCGCGGATGAGCCGAAAAAAGTGCGGCCATAAATGCCGGTCATCGTCGCGGCCTTTTTGCAATCCGGCGACGCTAAAGGGCTGGCAGGGACACGATCCAGTCCATACGGGTCGGTCGTCGGGCCATCCGGCAAGCTGGAGCGCATAACTCCACCCGGCAATTCCTGCGAAAAAGTGACATTGCATGTAGCCTTCAAGATCCATTGGTTGAACATCGGTAATTGATCTTTCGTCTACATCGCCGGTTGGTATATGGCCGGCGGCCATAAGATTACGCAGCCATTGCGCGGCGTAAGGGTCTATTTCGTTGTAATATGCCTTCGTAGCCATTGGTCGATTTCTTCTTTAGACCATAGAACTTCATAGTTCTGATTGAGCTGATCCATGTCACGCGCAAACGCTGACTGAAGCGGCGATAGTTTACCGCCGGGACGCTTTAACTCTATGAAATGCGTGGTGCCATCTGGTAAGCAAACGATTCGGTCACTGACGCCGCGATTTGATGGCGAGACGAATTTATATGCTTTGCCGCCAACGGCTTGCACACATTTTACGAAATATTTTTCGATTTCACGTTCCAATTCAACCATGGTTTGCAAATTCCCCATGGTATTTATCTCGGTATTCAGCCGCCACAAACTTAGCTAATTCAAAATCTTCAAATGTGCCGATATGAGTGTGTTTCCCGCGTATGCTCATTTGAACGTGCCATTTACTTCTTTCCGCGCTCCACCGCACATTTTTAGCTTTAGATCTGGAGGTGCAGTTTAATTTTTTATTCATGGCGTTTTGCGAAGGCGTGGCTGCACGTAGATTTTCAATTCTATTGTCGCTTGGGTCGCCGTTTATGTGGTCTATGCAATCCGGTAAGTTTTTGTTAAACATAATAAACACTATCCTGTGCGCGAGATAATATTTATGCAGGTAGCGTATTTTTATATGGCCGCTTGACGACGGCGACCCGGCTTCAGCTCCCGCTCGCGCGCGCGGGCTCACATTTATGCGCCAAAAAAGTTTTCCTTTTTCATACTCAAAAAGATCAAGCGCTTGCTGTTGAGTCAACATATTTTTCTCCTCGGCATAAAAAAATGTCTAGCACACGTCGAAATTCTATGCTAGAAGATTCTTTACGAAAGGTGAGATAAAGTAATGACACACAGCAACATCGTCGGCGGATCGACCGCTAAGCGTTTGATTAACTGCCCCGGTTCGCGGGCGCTGGTTAATACAGTTCCACCAAAACCAACAAGCAGTTACGCCGAAGAAGGCTCGCGTCTGCATGACGCGATGCACATGATCTTGTCGCATGGCGCAAAGGTTGAAGATTATCCTGACAATGAGAAGTTAATCCTTGCTCTTGACGCGTTAAATGAAATCGACCCTAATAATGAGCTTGAGTTTGTTACGGAGGTGCATGTCCATTTCAATGACTTTCTTGCCGGAGTTTACGGTTCTTGCGA
>Ga0209358_10003173_pt1 | contig 12223 bp, 9 predicted proteins | sample LauGreFa1BDMLBSN_2_FD_187574 | JGI IMG/M metagenome (GOLD analysis project Ga0209358, IMG submission 187574) | Freshwater lake microbial communities from Lake Michigan, USA - Fa13.BD.MLB.SN (SPAdes) (version 2) | ecosystem: Environmental > Aquatic > Freshwater > Lake | place: Lake Michigan, USA...
GATGCCCTCGGCCAGCCAGTCGTTGACGCCGCCCTTCACGGCGTCGAGCGCCGTGTGCGGGGAGAGGAGCGCCACGCCCGCGCGCGCGGCATCGAGGAGCAGGCGCTGGCGCGGGTCGTCGGAGGCGAGGCGCTTCAGCGCGTCGAAGATCGGCGGGTGGTAGCAGACCACGGCATCGGCCCGGAGGGCAATGGCCTCCTCCAGCACCGCGGCGGTCCAGTCGACCGCCACCAGCACGCGCCCGCAGGGGTCCGCGCGGGCCCCGAGCAGCAGGCCGACGTTGTCCCAGGGCTCGGCGAGCCGCGCCGGCGCCACGCGTTCCATGGCCTCCGCCAGCGCACCGATCGTGGAGGGGCGCGGCCCCGTGCTGCGCGGCATGCGGCGGGAACGTCCGGTGGCGGCGCCCGAGGGCGGGCGGCGGGGCGGTTGGCGTGCCATGGCGCGCAAGGGTAGCGTTCATCCCGACGGGATCCGCTTGACCCGGGCCACGGGATATCGCACCCTGTGGCCAGAGTCGTTCGGAAGCGACCGGCACGGACGCCGGCCGCGCAGGCCGGCGAAGGCCGGCGCAACCAGGGGCTCCAGGGCCCCCAAAGCACGAAGGATCGCGCGTTGACCAGTCACACCGCCCGCGACGCGTCCGAACCCCGAAGCACCGCCAGCACCGCTGCATCGACGGCCACCCGGAAGCACTTCGTGCTCGACACGAACGTGCTGCTGCACAACCCGCAGTCGATCTTCAAGTTCGAGGAGCACGAGGTCGTCATCCCGCTGACGGTCATCGAGGAGCTCGACAAGTTCAAGAAGAACAACGACGAGACCGGCCGCAACTCGCGCCAGGTGATCCGCTCGCTCGACAAGCTCCGCGGCTTCGGGCACCTGTTCGAGGGCGTGCGCTGGAACGAGCAGGGCGGCAGCATCCGCGTGGCGCGCACCGAGGCCGCCGTCGGCGACTCATCGCTCGAGCTCGACAAGAACGACAACCGCATCCTCTCGGTGGCGGCCGCGCTGAAGGCGAAGGGCCTGCGCACCATCTTCATCACCAAGGACATCAACGCGCGCGTGAAGTGCGACGCGCTCGGCATCGCGTGCGAGGACTTCGAGGCAGACCGCGTGGACGCGGACTGGCTGCACTCCGGGTACTGCTCGATGCAGGTGCCGACCGACCTCATCGACTCGCTGTACTCCGAGCGCCAGCTGGCGCGTTCCGCGCTCGAAGGGCTCCCGGCCACCACGCCCGACGGCGAGAAGCTCGACGTCGAGTCCCTTGTCCCGAACCAGTTCGTGATCCTGATGGACCAGGCCGACCCCGGGCACACGGGCCTGGCACGCGTCCTCGGGAACACCGGCCACCTGATCCCGGTGACCGGCCCGCGCAAGCCCGTCTACGGCGTCATGGCGCGCAACGTGCAGCAGACGATGGCGCTCGACCTCCTGCTCGACGACGACGTGAAGCTCGTCACGCTCATCGGCCCCGCCGGCACCGGCAAGACGCTCATGGCCATCGCCTCCGGCATGCAGAAGGTGCTCAAGGAGGAGCGCCTCGACAAGCTGCTGGTGGCGCGGCCCATCATGCCGCTCGGGCGCGACATCGGCTACCTGCCGGGCGACAAGGACGAGAAACTCTCCATGTGGATGCAGCCCATCTTCGACAACGTGGGCTACCTGCTCTCCACGCGGTCGGGCACCGCGCAGGGCGATGCCGACAGCAAGAGCACGGAGCAGCGCATGGACCAGCTGATGGCCACGGGCAAGCTGGTGATGGAGCCGCTCACCTACATCCGCGGCCGCAGCATCCCGCACCAGTTCATGATCGTGGACGAGGCGCAGAACCTCAGCCCGCACGAGGTCAAGACCATCGTGAGCCGCGTGGGCGACGGCACCAAGATCGTGCTCTGCGGCGACATCGGCCAGATCGACAACCCGTACCTCGACGCCGCGTCGAACGGGCTGGCGCACGCCATCGAGCGCATGAAGGGCCAGACCATCGCCGGCCACGTCACGCTCTCCAAGACCGAGCGCAGCGAGCTCGCGAGCCTGGCCGCCGAGGTGCTCTGACCGCCGCGTAGACTGCGGCCCATGTCCTACGGCTCCTACGTCCTCTCCGGCCTCAACATCGGGCTCGGCTACGCCGATGCCCTCACCAAGACCATCCCCGCGGAGAAGTTCGCGCAGTTCCCGGCGAAGGACGTGGTCTGCCCGGCCTTCTACCTGGCGCACCTGGCGATCTATCCGCACCGCGCGCTCGGCATGCTCGGCCGCCCGGACCTGGTGGTGCCCAACCCGGCCGGCTGGGACGACCGCTTCAAGGCGGGCGTGGAGGCGCAGCCGGGCGAGTACCCGTCGAAGGACGAGGTGATGGCGCACTTCAACGCGGGCTACCGCGCGGTGGCCAAGGCGCTCGAGACGGCACCCGACTCGGTGTTCGCCGAGGAGAACCCGGCCGAGGGCCGCTTCAAGGAGATGTTCCCGAAGAAGGGCGGTGCCATCACCTTCCTGTGCATCGGCCACATGCAGATGCACCTCGGGCAGGTGAGCACCTGGCGTCGCGTGATGGGCCTCGGGAGCGCGATGTGAACCTCCGGCGCGCCGGGGCGGCCTGCGCGGCGCGCATCGGTCGCGCGGTGCGGCCTGCGGTCGTGTGGGCTGTCGCTGCGGTCGCGGTGGCGGCGCAATCGGCGCGCGCGCAGGATGTCGGGGACGGTGCCTGGCATCCTTCGGCCCCGCCGCTGATGCAGGTGACCGACGTCGACGCGCTGGTGCGCATCGCGGGTGCCACGTTGCCGCGCGAGGCGCTCTTTGCCGCCTACGAGCGGTACCTGCAGGCCTGGCGCGCCTCCGCGGATGCGTGGGGGCCGCGCGTGGCCCGCGCCGATGCCGAGTGGGCCGCCGGCGCCGGGCGGGTCTTCGGATCCGTCGAAGGCGGTGCGGCGCACGTGGACGTCCTGCAGCGGAGCGCGGCGGATCGCGCCGCGATCGAGGGGGCGCTCTTCGCGGAGCTCGCGTCCGCCGTTGCCCAGCCCGAGCGCGACGCGGTGCGGCGCGCGCAGTCGCGGCGCGAGCTTCGCGTCCTGCTCGGGTCCATCAGCCTGGAGACCGGCGACGAGCTGGTTTCGACGCTGGTCTCCTGCGACCTGGAGACCGCGATCGACGACGCGCTGCGCGACGATCCCGCGGCGCGTGCCGCCGTGCGCGAGGCCATTGCGCCGTTCGCGGCCCGCCGTCGCGTCGCCGCGCAGGACGCTGCCGAGGTGCAGCGACGTGAGCCGCTGCTCTGCGCGCGGTGGGCAGCCGCCAATGGCTGGGGCGAGCTCACCTCCGAGGAGGTCATGCAGCTGCGCCGCGACGCCTGGCCGCCGGCGGAGGGCGAGGCCGACACGCCCGAGCGCTCCGCGGCGCGCGAGGCCGCCGGCGCTCGGCTCAACGAGCTCTACCGGGCGTACGACGCTGCGGCAGAGGCGGCGGCCGCACCGGCCCGTCCTGCGCTGGGAGCGCTCGCGCGCGTGCAGCTCGAGGCCTGCCGCGCGGCGCTGCAGGCCGTTGCCCCGGAGCGGCGGTGGGCCCTCTTCCGCCGCATGTTCCGCAATTCCATGCCGGGCGCCGCGGAGGACGTGCTGCCGATGGACCTCGTCGCGCCGCTGCATGCCCGCGGCGTCTCCGGCGCGTGCGAGGCCTGCGTGCACCGCGCGCTGGCGCGCTGGCGCGAGGAATCGGTGGACCTGTACCTCAGGCAGTTCGGCCGCGCCGCGGAGGCGCTCGGCAAGCCTCCGGAGGAGGACGAGCTCGGGAATGGCGTCGTTTCCGAGGACGCCGAGCGCGAGCGCTCCGAGCGCATCGCGCAGCTGCTCGCCGACTGCGGTGCGCATTGCCCGGGCGCGGACACGCCCGACGGCGCCGAGGGCGAGGGCGGCATGGCGGACCAGGAGGAGGCGTGGGCGCGCCTCGAGCGCATCCCCGAGCTCACCGAGTACGTGCGCTTCCAGCGTCGCCTCGGGGGATCCTCGGAGGATCCGGAGGCCGACGAGGAGCCCGGCGGCACGTCCCCGTACGACTTCTGGTCCTGGTCGCTCGGCATGCCGGACGAGTGGGGCGATGCCGCCTGGCCGGCCGCGCTGCGGGACACGCTCGCGTCGCTCGGCGTCGATGAGGCGCGGCTTGCCGCCGTCGATGCCATCGCCAGCGACCACGCCGAGCGATGGGCGGCCCTGCGCATGACGGCCTCGGAGGCGGTTGATGCCGCCGTGCCGGAGGACGCATGGGCCTCGGCGGAGCTGCTGCCTGCCGTCGAGCGTGCGGAGGCGCAGGGCCGGAAGGCACTTGCCGCCGAGGATGCGGCGCTTATCGCGGCGATCGACGCCGCGTTCGGCGACGCCGTCGCCGAACACGACCGCGCGCTGCTCGCTGTTTCGCGCGCGCTCGGCGATGCGCGCCGAGAGGCCACCGCGCGCCCCACGGGCGATCACCCCGTCCAGTCGCTGCGCGTCAATCCTGCCGACGTGGTGCTGGCCGCGGGGCTGTCGCCGCAGGCGCGGGCCCGCGCCGCGGACGTGCTGCGGGGCCGCGCGCCGTCGCTTGCCGCCGCCCTCGCCGCGGCGCGCACCGCGCACGCCCGGGCGACCGAGTGCGGATCCAGCGGTTGGCGCGGCATGTCGCGGCGCACCCCCATCGAGGAGCGCGTGGCACGCCGGGCGATGATCGAGGCCGAGCAGCGCGCTGCCCTCGAGCGCGAGAGTGCGTGCCGGGCCGCCTTCGACGATGCCATCGAGGCAACGTGTGCGGCGCTGGGCGCCGAGGATGCAGCGCGCATCCGGGCGACGGCCGACCGGCGGCGCTATCCCGACGCGCATCGGCCCGAGGCGTCCCTGCGCGCGCTGTGGGGTGCCATCGACGCGCAGATTCCGCCGGAGCAGGCAGAGCTCCGCGTGTCGGTTGCGGCGCTGTTCGACCGCCTCGTCGCGCGCGCCGAAGGCGTGTGCCGCGAGTCGATCCGCCGCGCCGGGGCGCTCGACCGTCGCCTGCCGATCTCCGCATCGCACGCAGAGCGCAGGCGCGCCGAGTCCGAGGTGGCGCTCGGCTCGTTCCAGGCCGAGGTGCTTGCGCTTCGGCTGCTCGCCATCGAGCGAATCCGCGACGCGGTGCCGCGCGAGGTCCGTGCGCGCTGCCGGGACTGGGGCCGCTTCGGGCGTGCCGCCGACGCACGCTGGCAGGACCCGGACCTAGACTCCGTCCCATGAGCGCTCCAGCGGCGGACTTCGTGGCAACGTCGGTGTTCATGCTGCTGGGGACTGCCGTGTCATGCAACGCGCGCCTGGCGCGGCATGCGGGTGCCGCGGTGCCCGCATCCGCGGTCGCGGCCGGCTGGGGCGCGGCATTCGCCTGCGGCCTCTTCGCCGCGGGAAGGGCGGGCGCCCACATGAACCCGGCCGTGACGCTCGGGCTCTGGGCCTGCGACCGCATGTCCGGCACCGACGCAGCGCGGCACGTCGCCGCGCAGTGCGCCGGCACCGCCCTCGGCATGGGCGTGGCGCTGGTCGCCTTCGTCCCGCAGTGGACGCGCAGCGCGCCCGAGGACCGGGCCGAGGTGCTGATGGTGCGGCCAGCCGTGCGTGCACCGCTCTCCAACCTGCTTGCGTCCGTGGTGGCCACGGGCGCATTCGTGTTCGTCATGCTCCGCATCCTCGCGGGCGAACCGCTCGGCCCGGGCGGCGATTCCGGCGCAGATGCCGGCATGCCCCTCGCCACGCAGCCGCCGTACGTGCTCGGTCACCTCGCCGAGTCCGCCGTCATCGCAGGCATCGTGCTCTTTGCGTGCGTGGTCGGCGCGGGCGCGGTCGGCGCGCCGTTGAACCCTGCGCGCGCCGTCGTGGGCCGCGTCGTGCATGCGGTCGTGCCCGCGGGCGACCGGCAGTCCGGCACGTGGGCCGACGCATGGATCGCGGTGGCGGGACCCGCGCTCGGCGCGCTGCTTGCGGCGTGGGCATGGCGCGCGTGCGTGGCGTGACGCCGCGCGGTTGCGCAGACCTATCATTCGATGCATGACGCTCCAAGCGGTGGTTGCATGCGTGGTGTCCGTGATTGCCCAGGCCTCGCCGCCGCCCGCGGCAGCGCCCTCGCCGCCTCCCGAGCAGCAGGACATGCCGTGGTTCGCGAAGCTCGGCATGCGTTCGCTCGCGGTGGAGACCAAGCTGCCCGTCGTCGATCGCGTGGTGCTGGTGCCCGACGAGGGCGCGTACCTCGCGGAGATCTCCAAGTGGACCACCAAGGCGAGGTGGCCCGTCCTCTTCGAGGACGCCGCGTTCGCGCCGCGGTTCATCCGAGCGTTCAAGCCGGCGCAGGTGATCCGCCGCGCTGCCGGGAGTCCCCCCGCCGATGCGGCTGCGCTGCGCGCCGCATGCGACGCGGCCATCTGCCGCGCGTGGAACGGCGACCCCGCCGCGGGACAGGTCGCGGCGTTTCGGGCCGTGGGCCTGGTGCCCGCGGGGATGGTCGTTGCGTCCGCAGCGGATCCCTCGTGGACCGCGGCCGTGGCGCTTGCCGCCGGGCGCGGGCAGCCGCTCCTCTGGGGCGAGCAGCCGCTCGGGGGCAGCGCAAACGACGTGCTCGATGCCGGGGGCTTCGCGACCTTCGATGCCGACGTCCGCAAGGCGTTCGCATCGAGCGGCCTGCGCTGGGACGCGCTCGGGGATGACCTGGAGACGCTTACGCTCTGCCGCCGCGCGGCGCTCCGCGTGAATCTCCCCGCACCGCCGGGCGGCCGCAACCCGCAGCTCCCCCGCGACGACGGCCCGCTCTCGCTCACCGATTCGCTCTGCCGCAACGCGGATGGGTCGCGCTACGCGTTCGCGTCGCAGGTGTTCGGCGATCGCGTGCGTGCGGCGTCGATGGCGATGTGCTCGCTCTTCCTCGGCCGCGCGGAGGCGTGGATGTTCAACGGCTATGCGGAGCGGGGCAACGCCGGTGCGTTCCCGGCCTACTCGTTCGCCAAGGCCGCGCCGGCGCTTGCGGACGCCGGGTGGCGCACGCGCACGTGGGAAGGGCAGGACGGCACCGTCGCCGGATGGCGGTCCATGCTTGCCAAGGGAGTGCTCGCGGACCTCGTGTTCGTCAACTCGAGCGGCCACGCGGACTTCTTCGAGCTCGAGCCCTCGTCGATCGTGCCATCAACCGACATCCCGGTGCTGCGCACGCCGGTGGCGCTCAGCATGGTCCACAGCTTCTCGCTGCAGCAGCCCGACACCGAGTGGTCGATCGGCGGCCGCTGGCTCGCGCACGGCGCGTATGCCTACGTCGGTTCGGTGCACGAGCCCTTCCTCAGCGCGTTCGTGCCGCCCGAGGCATTCGTGCAGCGGCTGCTTTCGCTGGCGCCGTTCGTCGTCGCGGGCCGGCAGTGGCCCGGCGACCCCATCCCGCAGGCCTGGCGCGTGGCCACCATCGGCGACCCGCTGATGACCGTGCCGGCGCCCAAGGTCATGGCCACGATGCCCGGCCGCGATGCGCCGCCGGCGGTCGGCGACGGCGAGGTTGACGTGCGGGCCGCGGCACGCGCGGCGCTGGAGCGCTCGAAGTCCGCGTCGGCCGAGGCCGCTGCGGGCGAGTACGCGCTGGCGATGCGCGACCTCGTGATGGTCGGTGACGATGCGCTCGCCGTGCAGCTCTGGAAGCTTGCGCGCGCCAAGGGCGCGGGTGATGCGGTCGCGGGGCTGGCCCTCGGGGCGCTCTTCCGAGCGGGCACGCGCGCCGACTTCATGGATGCGTGGGCGCTCGCCAAGGCGCCCACCGACGAGGAGCGCGACATGCTCTGGCAGCTCTGGGCGGTGGACCTGCCGGCACTCCGCGACCGAGCCGCGGTGGCCGTGCTCAAGGCCGCGGTGCGCGAGCCGCGGCTCGACATGGATGCCAAGGCGCTCGTGAAGGCGGTGCGCGCCGTGGACGGCGCGGTCGCGGCGGACACGTGGCTCAACGACCTGATCGCGCGCGCGAAGGACCCGGACACCAAGCGCACGCTGGCGCAGCTTCAGGGCGCGGGCTGAGCGGGCCTGCGGGCCTCGCTTGCGGCACGGAGCGACTCGCGCACGCGCGCGCCGACCGTGGCGGGGTCGTGCTCGAACACCGCGGGTGCTCCGGGCGCGTTCGGCTGCCTGATTCCCAGGAACCGCTCGTTCGCCGATTGCTCGGTGCGGGCAAGCAGCGCCACGGTGCCCGCGAACGTGGGGTGCAGCTGGTCGCGCTGGATGAGCGGGCCGTCGGTGGCCTCGCTCCAGCTGCGTCGGCCCGCATCGAAGGGCTTGCCGGACCGCAGCTCCTCGACGAGCCGTGCCAGGGGCAGCACCGCCACGCGGGGCTTCCCGGCGGCCCATGCGCGGATCCGCTCGTTGGCCCGCGCAAGCGTGTCCGGCTTCGGCATCTGCATGCGGCTGAGCATCCTGCCGACCGCCGCCGACATGTCGGGGATGTCGCCGACCACCAGCGGCAGCTGCGCCTCCACCACGCGGTCGAGGAGCGCAAGCCCGGACTCCAGCATCCGCAGCCGCTGCGACTCGTCGGTGATTGGCGTGCGGTTGCCGTCGACGGCGAGGGCACCGTACGTGAACCAGAAGAGGAAGTCGTCGGCGAACACCACGGTGGGGCGCGGGTCCATGGCGAGGAGCACCTCCACCTGCTCGGTGCCCGCAGACAGCGGGCTTGCGAAGAAGAGCCCCGTCGCGTCGCCGGTGACGCGGCAGCTGCCGTTGCCGGCGCACTCGGCCACCTGCGCGAGCGTGAGTGCCGAGAGCCGTCCCGGCGTGCCGCGTTCCACCGGCGGCCGCACGCCGAAGCCCGCGCTTGCGCTCGCGCCGATCACGTGCACGCGCGCGTAGAGCGTCGGCGCGTCCAGTCCCGGGAGCGCGTCGCGCACCGGCGACGGCATCGCCACCGGCACCGCGGCAAGCGTGACCGCCGCCGCGATCGCGAGCGCCAGCCCCGACAGGCCGCGCATCCCGAGCCGTGCGCTCATGACGGATCGCCCCCGTGCGGGAGAACGCGGACCTGCGCCTTGGGGTTGGCCACCAGGTGGCCGGGCGGCACGCTCTGCGTGACGAACACGCCGCCCGCCACGACGCAATCGTCGCCGATCACCGTATCGCCGCCGAGGATGGTGGCGCCTGCGTAGATGGTCACGCGCTCACCGAGCGTCGGGTGGCGCTTCGAACCCTTGCGGAGCGACCCGTCGGCCGCGCGCTCGAACTTCTTGGCGCCGAGCGTCACGCCCTGGTAGATCCGGCATCCGGCGCCGATGACGCACGTCTCGCCGATCACCACGCCGGTGCCGTGGTCGATGAACACGCCGTGGCCGATCGAGGCGCCCGGGTGGATGTCGATGCCCGTGGCCGAATGCGCGATCTCCGACATCATCCGGGCCAGCACCGTGGCGCCCGCGTTCCAGAGTTCGTGCGCGAACCGGTGCGCCACCATGGCCGCGATGCCGGGGTAGCAGAGGATCACCTCCGCCACGCTGCGCGCCGCGGGGTCGCCGCGGTAGGCGGCGTCGACGTCCTCCGAGAGCATCGCGCGCACCTGCGGGATCCGCGCAAGCAGCGCGTCGGCCGCGTCGAGCGCAGCGCGTTCGTCGTCGGGGCGTCCTTCGCTCCGGGCCGATGCGGCGATGCACCCCGCGAGGAGCGCGCGCAGCGCGGGAACCCGCTCGGCGACGAAGGCCTCCGGTGTCTCATGGGTGCCGCCGTGGGGCAGGGCATGGAACCCGGGAAAGGCGATCTCGCGGAACGCCGCCAGCAGGCGGCCCGCCGACGCGTGGTCCAGCGAGGCGCTGCCGCCGAACCGGGCCACCTGCGTCAGCTCGGCGATCGAGCGCGCGATCGCGCGAAGCGACGGGTTGGCGGCATGAGTGTCCATCCGGCCCGATCCTAGCGTGTTCGGCTATTCTTCCCGCCCCCATGGCGATCCTCATCGACGGCAACACCACGGTCATCTGCCAAGGCATCACCGGCAGCTCGGGCGCCTTCCATACGAAGGGTTGCCTTGATTACGGCACCCGCATGGTGGGCGGCACCACGCCGGGCAAGGGCGGCCAGAAGGACGCCAACGGCCTGCCGATCTTCGACACCGTGAGCCAGGCGGTGCGCTCGACCGGTGCCACCGCAAGCATGATCTTCGTCCCGCCGCCGTTCGCGGCGGACGCCATCCTCGAGGCGGCGGATGCCGGCATCCGCACCATCGTGGCCATCACCGAGGGCATCCCTGTGCAGGACATGGTGCGCGTGCGTGCGCGTCTTGCGGGGTATCCGGACAGCACGCTCGTGGGCCCGAACTGCCCGGGCGTCATCACGCCGGGGCGCAAGACCGCAACGCCCGGCCGCTACGAGGGCGGCTGCAAGATCGGCATCATGCCGGGCTACATCCACACCCACCGGCTTGATGCCTCCACGCGCAAGGCCGTGGGCATCGTCAGCCGCTCGGGCACGCTCACCTACGAGGCCGTGTGGCAGACGTCGGAACTCGGTATCGGCCAGTCCACGTGCGTCGGCATCGGCGGCGACCCGGTGAAGGGCATGAACTTCATCGACGTGCTGGAGATGTTCGCGGCCGACCAGGACACCGAGGGCGTGATCATGATCGGCGAGATCGGCGGCACCGACGAGGTGGAGGCCGGCCGCTGGATCCAGGCCAACATGCGCCACAAGCCCGTGGTGGCCTTCATCGCCGGCCGGACGGCGCCCCCGGGGCGTCGCATGGGCCATGCGGGTGCCATCATCGGCGGCGCCGACGACACGGCGCAGTCCAAGATGGACGCGCTGCGGGCCTGCGGGCTAGTGGTGGCGGAAAGCCCGGCGGACCTGGGGTCTTCGATGGCGGCGGGGCTGGGATTGGCGCTCGCTGCGTCCCGATAACGGACTGTTTTCGCCACGCTTCCCTCACATTTGCTCCGGGATTCGCTTGCCTCGCCGCGGGTCGGTGGCAGTTTGTGACCACTGCGTCCGCTTTGGCGGGACCCGGAAAAGGGAATGTTCCTGACGTCTGCGCGATGCGCCTGGTGGCGCCTTGGCCGGACTTGTTCCCTTTCGACCCGGAGTTCCCCAGACATGCTGGCACGCCTTTCCGCCTCGGCCGTCGCTGCCCTCGCCCTCGCTTCCGCCTCGAACGCTGCCCTCGTGTACGGCGGTGGCACCGAGACCGGCAGCCGTTACAACGGTGGTGCCGGCGTCATCACCTACATGAACTGCTTCACCGCCGTCGGCGCGGGCCAGACGCAGCTCTCGCTCGAGAGCGCGATCGTCGGCATCCGCCGCATTGCGACTGCGGGAGCCCTGCTCGATGTCGGCATCAAGATCTACGCCGCTGAGATGACCTACGACGGCACCAACTTCGGCCGCGGTGCCGACTACCTGATCTACTCGTCAGCCTCGCTCGGCGGCGGCGCTGCGTCGGTGACGCAGCTCGTGAACACCGGCGCGGTGTCGGGCGTCACCCTGAACCTCGAGACCGCGTCCAACGCCGGGCTCGGCGGCTGGTGGATCGGCGTCGAATTTACCGGTGCGAACGCGGGCAACACCGCGAACGGCTGGCGCGTGGTCAACGCCCCGACGACCGGCGCCTCGATCAACGCCTTCGGCTTGTTCAACAATGCCGGGAGCGGCGTCTTCCAGTCGTTCTTCGCCTTCGGCACCCCGCCGGGATCGTCGCCGAGCCGCATGATGGTGGACGTCAACGGCACGCTGGTTCCCGCCCCGGGCGCGCTTGCGCTCCTCGGCGTGGCCGGCCTCGCCGGCGCCCGTCGCCGCCGCTGAGCGGGCTGACGGACCGACGCTTACATACTTCGGTTTGCATCCTTCGTCTGGGCCCCGGCATCCACGCCGGGGCCCAGGCTGCGTTTTGCGCGGCGTACCTTGCGCGCATGGTCACGGACGACCCCCATGCCGCGTCGCGGCCCGGCCTGCTTGCGCTCTACGGCAACCGCACCATGCTGTGCCTGCTGGCGATGGGCTTCGCGGGCGGCCTTCCCAACGTGATGGTGACCGACGTCGCCTCGGCGTGGGCGACGGCGGACGGATGGGACGTGGCCGCGATCGGCGCGCTCGGGTTCTGGACGTTCCCGTACGCGCTGAAGTTCCTGTGGGCACCGGCGGTCGATGCGCTGCACGTGCCGGTCCTCGGGCGGCTGGGGCTGCGGCGCGGATGGCTGCTCATCACGCAGATGGCCGTGCTCGCGGGGCTGGTGGCGATGTGC
>Ga0209358_10003176_pt1 | contig 12219 bp, 12 predicted proteins | sample LauGreFa1BDMLBSN_2_FD_187574 | JGI IMG/M metagenome (GOLD analysis project Ga0209358, IMG submission 187574) | Freshwater lake microbial communities from Lake Michigan, USA - Fa13.BD.MLB.SN (SPAdes) (version 2) | ecosystem: Environmental > Aquatic > Freshwater > Lake | place: Lake Michigan, USA...
CAAACCGTGCGATGCCTTTTCCGGTGTAACGCGAACTGACCCAATAGCCGATATTGCCGGTGCGATAGGCCTTATTGATGTGATTCACACCCGTACCCCCAACGACTTTCCCGGAAGCAGCTTCAAAAACGCCCAGCGGATACTCCCGACCCGATTCCCATGCCTCTGAAGCGAAATCCATCCACGCTCTGGCCTCTCGAATCGAGTAATCTGGCTTACACCAAGGCAGCCAGTGCGCCAACGCGTCAATCGAGATGCTTACCGCATCGTAAAAGGAGTCGGCATCCGAAGCCGCGAATCGGCGCACGATGTAGGGCTCGGACGCACTCATCTTGCTGTCTGCGGGGGTACTCATATCGTTCGCATGCAATGTTGCAATTGAATCAAGGATTGATCTGATTTCTAACCCAAAATCCTTGAAAATTCTACTAAGTAGAATTCTTGACTGATGTACCGCAATCTTGGCGCTGGCTTGGCTGTATACTTGGCCGTTCTCAGACACTTGCACTACGGACTGCGGCGCAATAAGCACGCACGGCGAATTAGCTCAGTCGGTTAGAGCGACGGAATCATAACAAGCAATAACGTCGCTTTTACTAGATCGTTATAGATATATATTCTATACTAATCAAGCACTTACGCTTGATTTCTAAAACTCATATCATTTACACGGTAATTACACGGTTAATTTACGGGTTTTAAGTTTTCCTTCTTTCAAAGTCACCAAATTTTGTGCTCCCCATCCATGTTAAGAGTACTAAGCCATCGCACGCAAACGCACAATCAAAGTTAACTAAGCTCTCCTGGCTCAATGACATCATCAATGCGCATTATCGCTTCGTCGATTTGATCGAATTCGTAATACTGATGCCATGCAGAGCTGCAGTCTTTGCGCCAGTTAACTTTACGCAATAGTGCGGTATAACCGGGTGCGCCGTAACCAATTCGATCTAAAAAGTGGTAGTAATCTTTGTCTTCCATCCTTAACCGTTTTCGTTGCCACACTAAGTAGCTATCGATACTTGACTCCCAATTTTTATAGCGCAAATAACGATGAGTCTTAAATCCGAATAAGTTGTTGATTGACATTAGCTGCTTACTCTTGAGCCACCCGGTTTCAAGAATAGCCTGCTGCATAACGACCCGTGGAAAGCTAATTCCCACTCTACAGATCTGGTGAAACACCGCGTCGAGCGAAAGTTGGGACGAATTCGGTTCGATCGCATGTGCCTTTTTGTTAGGAACTGGCATAGGTCTCTTTTTAACTGCGCCATAGACTTGAGGCGCACAGACCCAAGCTATAAACATCAATATTGCAACCGGCTTCTTTAGATCTCTCGCCACTCTTCCCCCGCAACTGGTCAACGTTGTGTTCACCATTACCCATAACCCAAGGAATCCGCTCGATCGACTTGCACCCAGCGCTACAGGTCACCTCCTAGGATCGGCAGCTAGTTTATTCGACGACAGCACGAGCTGTAGGAGCTTCTCGTTAAGAGACGTATTCTCTGTGGATAGTTGATCCTCGAGACTAAAAGGCAAACCGTATTCAACACTAACTTGTCTAGCACGCCCTATGATCATCTCACTCAGATCGCGAGCATGATTTGACGCGAACACGATTCGATTAACCATGAATGGAACTGTCGCTACATAGCATGACAAAAACACGCTTCGGATTGATCTAACTAACTGAAGGAACGGCTCATTAAAGTCTGATCCCCACGCGTTAGCTACCAACACCCCCGTGGTCGTAAGACAGGACTTGAAAGTATGAAATGCATCTACGGTCGCTAAATGTTCTGGCATCATCTCAGACGCGTAGGCATCAACAATGATCAAATCGTATGTCTTTTTGGTGGAATCAGCAAAAGTGCGTCCGTCCTCTATAAATACCTTGAGTCGATCGTCTTCATGGAACATGAAAAACTGCTTGGCCACCTTAACGACGGCCGTATCAATCTCGACAACATCGATCTGAGCATTTGGGAAGTACTGGCGCAAGAACATCGGAATACTACCCGCTCCAAGGCCCACAACAAGCACGGAACGACAATCCGTTAAAGCAGCAAGTCCAAGCATGCAAACTTTCGCGTAACGAAGCAAAAGTGTGTGAGGTTCGATCAAATCCACAATCGACTGGCGCGGTCCATTGACACCAAACCGCATCGACCGCACCCACTGACTGTCTTGAATGACAGCAATTTCACCAAACATCCCGTCTTCGAGGTGAACTAGTCTCGAAGCTAGAGCTTCTTGTTCTGGACTCAGTGGCACTTAATCTCCCCCTAATGTTTACCTTGAAAATGCCAGGTTGACGATGGATGCGATTGGCCTTCTTTCAAAAAAGAGAACATCAAAGCACCACCAATGACACATGCGATGCAACCCGGCTTCTGTCGGTGCTTATGATTCAAACCAACGGCAATGGAAAGAGCCTGTAGAAAACAGAAGATTTACACGACCGATCGTAGCGAGCACCAGGAAACCTCACAAGCGCACAGTGCCTTACACTGTGTCAGGGAATTCGAACCAAGCCGTCGATGATGGACCAGTTTTTTGTATTGTTGACAATGGAGCAATGCAGGGTCGTTAGGCATTTTCGTCTTTGAGTCGAAGATCGTAAACCCAAGAATCTCACTTCGATAGCTACCTAAAATCAGCGAAAGCTCTAAAGTTCGATGTCATTAAACTCTTTAACTTTCAGCGTTCGCCTGTTCTGCTACGAGACAAACGGTGAATCACCGCTTTCTTAATGAAGATACGCTCAGATGGCTTGCCGTTGGGTGTGCTTTCTCAGTGGCCCTGCCGACAGCGTGGATAAGTGTCCTATCGGGCTTGTTTGGAGCGCTCTACCTAGTTATAGGAAATTTTCGAGAACGATGTTTATTCGTTAGAACATGCCCTCCAGCGATTGCCTCCCTGGTGCTAATTGCCTGGATGAGCTTGGCGATGTCGTGGAGTCCAGCGCCCTGGTCAGATGCCTTACGAAATCTGTGGAAGTATCGAGAACTCATCCTATTTCCTGCGATCGCCTCTGTCATCCTAAAGGATGAATCCACTGCTGACCGATGGCAATCGCGACTTCTACTCGGGTTTTTGGCAGGATTTTCAATTGCCTTTGTAACGTCCTGGCTTCGATGGCTTGGCTTAATTTCAGACCTTGGCTTTAAGGGTGCTTTTGCTGGTTTTCACGGACGTACCGGATACAGCCTTATGCTCGCATTCGTTACCTACCTTTGCGTTGATAGATGTTTTGCGGACAAGCGTCGTCTACCAATCTGGCTAGTTGCCAGTCTTATTTGTCTTTCCAACCTATTCATGGTCAATGACGGTCGAACGGGTCAGCTCGCATTTTTACTGCTCATACCATGGGTCACCTTGAGGTACCTTGGCGCTCGCTGGTCGCTAGTATCGATTGTTAGTTTACCGCTTATCCTGAGCGTCTCAGTCATAGCAGTACCCAGCAACATGGATCGTTTCAACGCCTCATTTGAACAATGGGAGAGCTTTCAAGAGGGCAAAGCAAATGCAGGCGATGCGCTGCGGCTTACCTATTGGAGTCGAACAATCGAGGATCTTAAATCAGATGATTTGCTAATCGGGAGGGGCACTGGAAGCTATAGATTTGTAAACGGTCGATCAAAACACAGCCTAATGCATGAGGCTTTACTACCGACGGATAATCCCCATAACGAATTTTTGATGATCCTAAGTCAACAAGGCTTGATTGGTTTGGGCATGCTGTTGGTCATTGGTATATTGCACTGGCGGGTCTCAAGCTTAAGTCCAGCAAATATGCAGTGGCACGTCAAAGGACTTCTCATGGTGTTTGGCTTTGGATGCCTCTTTAACTGCATGCTGTTGGATAATCTGGAGGGTCACTTCTATGTGCTCATGGTCGTTGCGTTTGGAGCAGTTCCTCGACATTACAGAGCGATGAGCGATTAAACCTTCTCATTGGTCCATCGGATTTAATCGCCTACCCCTCTTGTATTGGCTTTACTGAACATCAATAACCATTCATTGATAAGGGATATGGGCCACTCGTTACCTTGAGCGATAAAAACTTGCGGCATGCCTAACCTCATCATACCTATCTTGATGTACCACCAGATAGACAAAGCGCCGCCACGTGGTACACCCTTTCGTAGCCTTGTGGTGTCGCAACGCATGTTCAAATGGCAGATGCGAGTGATTAAGGCCTTAGGTTACCGAGGGTTATCCATCGGTGAGCTTGAGCCCTACTTGCTCGGGCAGTTACACAGCAAAGTGGTAGGCATTACATTTGATGACGGTTTTCGTAACGTTATTGATTTCGGATTACCAATACTTCAAGAAATGGGTTTCACCGCTACAGCCTATGTATTGAGTTCGCGGTCATTAAAGGAAAACAGTTGGGACGCTGCAATCGGAGTTCCGCAGAAGCCGCTTATGACGAGTCGTTGTATCCACGAGTGGATAAGCGCCGGTATGGAGATTGGTGCACATTCAATATCACACCAGGATCTCACACTACTAAGTAATCAAGAGGCATTCCGTCAAATCTCGGTAAGCAAGTCTGAACTTGCTGAAATTACCGGAGGAGAGATACGACACTTCTGTTACCCCTACGGACGATTCAATGGGGATCACATAACGATGGTAAGAGAAGCGGGCTATCAGACCGCAACCACCGTTGAACCCGGGCGTTTTAGATTGGGCGATGATTGGCTACAAATGCCCCGTGTCATGGTAGCGCGCACACATCACCCTTTGCTCTTCGCGCTCAAAGCATTTGCGGGACGCGGAGACCCTCGTCGATGATACAAGATGACCGACCTCGGGTCGCAGTGCTTACTCGTCGTTTCGGTGTAAGTTTTGGTGGCGCAGAACGTTATGCAGTGGAAATGGTACGCGAGCTATCTTCAGCCTTTCAGATTCATGTTTTTGCTCAAGAGTTTGATGCTGATTCTGAAGGCTTTGTTACGATCCGTGTACCTTTGATAACGCAAAAACCACGATGGATAAACCAATTCTGGTTCGCGCTGTATACATGGTGGAGATGTCGTTCGAATTTCGATATCGTTCATTCACATGAAATGACTTGGATAGGAAACGTTCAAACGGTTCATGTTGTTCCTTTTCAAATTGGTGTATTCGGAGATCTGCAACCTCCTATGCGTTGGCTCAAGGCTCTCGGTATTATTCTCAGCCCGCGGCTCATGATGTATTGGATTTTGGAGCATTTTAGGCTTAAACGAAAAGACGGAAGAAGGCTCATCGCCGTTTCTGCGTCGCTGCAGTCGATGCTCTCCAGGCAATGTCTTCAGTATCTGCCTAAAGTTGACTTGATCGAACCTGGAGTAAGCGTGCCAGCGATGGACCAAGGCGAGCTCGCTAACCGGTTGGCACTTGGCTTACCTGCTGAAATCCTATTGGGCTTGTTCATCGCTAATGACTATAAGAAGAAAGGATTCATTAAGCTTCTTGAGTCGTTACATCAACTCCCGGATATGCATCTTGTTGCCATCAGTAACCAAAACTCCATTAAGGAAATGGCCGCGCTTGCCACCAAGGCTGGCCTGGCTGACAGGATTCATTTCCGACTTCAAACAAAGAAGCTCTCTAACTACTACCGAACTGCAAACCTTTTTTTGCACCCAACACTTGAAGACAGCTATGGCATGGTCGTTCTTGAAGCGATGGCTCATGGACTCCCCGTTGTTGTGAGCGGACCAAAGCACTGTGGGATTGCGGCGGATTTGTCTCAGGCGCACCATGCGCTTATCCTCGATGATCCCAATCAAGCCCATCAAATTAGCAAGGCCGCCTTAGCAATTGTGAACGATCAGAAACTTCGAGAGCATCTTATTGATACTGGTTTAAAATTCGTAGCAAGTAGGAGCTGGGCACGCAAGGCAAGCGAACTGTCAAGAATTTATGAGGAGGTCTGCGGCGCGAGTCCTTGCGTTGTTTCCAAAGATAATTCGAACCCTTTGTAATTTTTGATTTATAGCTCACCCTGTGAATTCGCTTAGTGTGCGCTTGTGTAAGGGAAAAGGCTTTACCTTTGAGCCAAGACTACAACGTGTTTCAATCCGTCATAAGTTTTATTCATGCCAATTAGGACTTCACTTTACCTGTTAGTGATTTGTTCGAGTCCAGCGTTGGCGTTTAACCCCGCACATGTCGAACAACTGCGGATTACGGGCGTTTGCGTGGGTTGCGATCTGAGTGACTATGTGTTTCCACAAAGCGCAGATCTTCGTAGAGCCGATCTCAGTAGTGCAAATCTTAGCCGGGCAACATTTGAGGAAACGAAACTTGATGGCGCCAATTTAAAGGGAGCCATCCTAAGCGGTACAAATATGGCGAAATCAAGCCTCATCGGGTCTAACTTAGTCGATGCAAACTTAGAGTCTGTCCGACTCGAACAAGCCATTGTAACCACCGCTAACTTTACTGCTGTGAGCTGGATCGATTTTCTGAGACAGCGTTTTGGGAAAGATAATTGATGGGTCGCTGTTGTTTGATTCAGGCTGCTTTCCTCAGCCCGGTTGCAAAGTAAACCTCATTCGGTGTTTGTCTGGCAAGGCCCTGGTGGGTTCGGGCCTGATTAAAGGTGTCGAAATAAGTTCTCAGCCCAGCTCGGAGCTCAGCGATCGTGTCGTAGGCGTAGAGGTAAACATGCTCGTACTTGACCGATCGCCAAAGCCTTTCGATAAACACGTTGTCCATCCATCGGCCTTTACCATCCATGCTGATCTGAATGCTGTTGGCCTTCAAGATGCCGGTGAAGGCATCGCTTGTGATCTGACTGCCTTGATCGGTGTTGAAGATTTCAGGCCTGCCGTAACGCGCTATAGCCTCCTCCATTGCGTCGGTGCAAGCGTCGGTGCTCATGGTGCTCGAAACCCTCCATGCGAGCACCTTGCGACTTGCCCAATCCATCACCGCCACCAGGTAGACAAAACCCTTGGCCATCGGAATGTAGGTGATGTCTGCGCACCAGACTTCATTGGGTCGTGTCACCACACGGTGACGAAGCAGGTAGGGATAGATCATATGCGCCCGGTTCGGTATCGTCGTTCGAGGCTTTTGATACACCGCAGTTATACCCATGATTCGCATCAAGGTTCTGACCCGAGCTCGCGAGATCGCTATGCCTTGCCGGTTCAACTGATCCTGAATACTTCTCGATCCCATGTAGGGGTAGGCCATGTGCAGCTTATCGATACGCTTCATCAGATCAAGCTTGGATGCCGAAGGCGTCAGGCGGAATCGGTAAAGGCCGGCACGCGAGAGCCCCAAAAGCTTGCATTGGCGCACAATGCTCAGCGGGCTTTGGCGGTCAATCATCGCCTGGCGCTCAGCAATCCCGCTTTGCTGAGCGCTCCTTCCAAAAAATCTCGCTCCAAGGTGAGTTGCCCGATCTTGGCGTGCAAATCCTTTAAATCCTCACCCGAGACGCCCATTGCTTTGGGTGCCTTGTCTTTGTCAAAAAGCTCAGCCATATGCTCAAGCGCATATTGGAGAAATTGGATGATCTGGTTTGGGTGCAGTGCAAACTGCTCAGCCAACTCAGCCAGGGTCTTATCCCCTTTCAAAGCGGCTATCGCCACCTTGGCTCGAAACTCAGGCGAAAACGTTCTTCTTGGTCGTCTCATCGTCGGTGCTCCTTGGCGCTTTGCGCCTCCATGATCAGCGACCTATTATCAATTATCGACCTGTTTCAAAAAGCCGGTCCAGCTCAGCATCCAGTGGGTTATGAAAGACGGCATCTTGCTTAAAGGGTCCGCCCCCTAGCGCGCATCATGGTTATCAAAGTTTGGATCGCTAATTGCAAAACAGGCAACCTGGCGTGTTTCGTCAACCATGGTCAATGCTGGCCGCTCGCGCTGGCATCGAGCTTTTGCCTTCGGACAGCGTGGGTGAAAGGCACAGCCACTTGGTGGGGCCAACGGATTAGGCACCTCACCAGCGACAGGTGTTCGATCTTTCCCGGTACGTTCTAAATCCGGTATCGCGTCTAAGAGCATTCGCGTGTAGGGATGTAATGCTTTTTCAAACAAAACATCGTTGGGCGCAACTTCAACAAGACGTCCTAAATACATCACGCCAACACGGTCACTTACATGCCTCACAACTGCAAGATTGTGCGAAATAAACAAGTAGGTCAGTCCGCGCTGTTTTTGTAAGTCCTTCATGAGGTTGAGTACCTGCGCCTGGACCGAAACATCAAGTGCTGAGGTGGGTTCGTCGCAAACCAGAAACTCGGGTTCCGAAGCAAGTGCACGTGCAATTGAAATGCGCTGCCTCTGCCCCCCTGAAAACTGATGTGGATATCGAGCCGCATCCGAAGCAGCCAAACCGACCTGACCGAGCAGTACGGCCACCCGCTCTTGGATTGCAGATCGACTCTCAAGCAAACGATGTACCTTGAGTGGTTCGGCAACAATCTGGCCAACGGTCCACCGGGGATTGAGACTTGCGTAAGGATCTTGAAAAATCATTTGGATTTTTCTACGCAAGGATGTTGAGTTACTCTCTTTAATACGATCAATCTCTTGTAACGGATACCCTTCGAACCGAACTTCCCCACCACTGCAGTCATAAAGACCGACCAAAAGACGTGCAACGGTCGACTTACCGCAACCCGACTCTCCGACGAGGCCGAAGGTTTCGCCCTTTTTTATCTCGAAGCTTACTTGATCAACTGCATGCAAAAAGCGTCTTGGCTTTCGCTCAATTAATCGGTTCAACCAGGGCTCACTCACATCAAAGTGCTTACTCGCCTGCTTGACCTGAACAAGCGTTTCCCCACCAGATTGCGCCAAGGGGATCGATTCCGAATAGGCAGCAGACATCATTGGCTTAAGGCCCAGCAGGCGGCCCGAGACTCTCCAGCATCCTGCAATTCGGGGCGCTCGATGAGGCAGCGCGAAAAACGCGCCGCACAGCGGGGGTTAAATGCGCAACCCTTTGGGATGACATCGAGTCGAGGCATCGCGCCCTCAATCTGCGCAAGCCGGTCACGATGCGCACGAATCGAAGGAATCGATGCCATTAGCCCTTTGGTATAAGGATGCTTGGGGCGATGGATCATGGCGTCAACCGCACCGATCTCCGCCACACGGCCCGCGTACATCACTGCAACCCGGTCAGCCGTTTCAGCGATCACACCCATATCGTGGGTAATCAACATGATCGATGTTCCTAAATCCCTGGAGACCTGTTTAAGCAAACGAATGATCTGTGCTTGTATCGATACATCGAGCGCTGTGGTGGGCTCGTCAGCAATAATTAACTTAGGTTCTGCCGCGAGTGCAAGCGCAATCACGACACGTTGCCGCATGCCGCCTGAAAACTGATGCGGATAGTGATCAATACGCAGCTCAGGAGCTGGAATCCCTGTTCGTGCAAGCAACTCAACAGCCCTTTGTCGCGACTGCGAATAAGTAAGCGACAAATGCGTTTGAATCGTGTCAGTAAGCTGACGTCCGACGGTAAACAAGGGATTCAGTGAGGTGAGCGGATCTTGGAAAATCGCAGCAATCTCTTTGCCTCTCAGTTTGCGCATTGCCTCTGGGGAATGCGAATCGATGCGGCGCCCCTCGAGCCAAATCTCTCCACCCGCAATACGTCCTGGCGGTTCAAGCAAACCGATAATCGCAGCGCCTGTTAATGATTTACCTGCCCCCGATTCACCCACAACACCGAGGGTTTCGCCACGCATAATGCTGAAGGACACATCATCGAGTGCTCTTAAAAGACCCTTGCGGGTCGGAAATTCCACTTGCAAATGACGAAGCTCCAGCAAAGGCGCTTCACCATATTGATCGCTATTGTAATTTTGGATTGAGGGCATCACGCAACCAATCACCGAGCAAATTCACAGACATACACAGCAAGACCAGCGCAAGTCCTGGAAAAACGACAAGCCACCACTCACCGGAATAAAGGAAATTATTGCCGTTATTAATCATCGTACCGAGTGAAGGGGTTGTTGGTGGCACACCCACACCGAGAAACGACAAGGTTGCCTCCGTGATGATCGCAGTCGCAATGTTGATGGTTGCAATCACCAGCACTGGACCCATGACATTTGGCAAGACATGCTTGATCATGATCGCAATTGCGGGCACACCAATCACTCTTGCCGCCTGGACATACTCCTTATTCTTTTCCACAAGAGTCGAACCCCGCACTGTACGTGCGTAGGAGACCCAGTTGGCAAGGCTAATCGATCCGATTAGCACGAGGATAGCCATTTGGTCGCCATGGCCCTGGTCGGCAAACACAACCCTAGCGACGCCATCAATCAGGAGGGCGATCAGGATAGCGGGAAAGGACAACTGCACGTCAGCGATTCGCATAATGATCGCATCAAGTCGGCCACCCAAAAAACCCGAAAGCAGGCCAAGGCCAACGCCAAGAAACATCGCAAGCAAGACCGAGCTAAAACCAACAAGTAAAGAGATACGCGAACCGTAAAGAATCGTCGAGAGCACATCACGGCCTTGATCGTCAGTTCCAAGCACGTACTTGCCCTGCCCCTGCGCCGCCCATGCTGGGGGTAATAATGAGTCGTTAAGATCCAGACTCGCGAGGTCAAAGGGATTAAGTGGTGCAAGCCAAGGCGCAAACAAGGCCCCACAAATCATAAGCAACGCAACCACAGCTGCAAATTGCGCAAGCCGCGACTGACTAAAGCTGTAGAGCACCGGGCCATCGAGCCATTGTTTGAGCATCAGTGGCGCCCTGCCCCTGAAGGGTCAACCCGAAGCCTTGGATCAACCATCACATAAAGCATATCGACGACCAAGTTAATGCTCACAAATACAAAAGAAATCATCACGAGGTAGGCTGCCATGATTGGTACGTCGGCCGTCTGCACCGATTGAATGAACAACAAACCCATACCTGGCCATTGAAATACAGTTTCCGTAACGATAGCAAAGGCAATCAAGGACCCGAGTTGCAGGCCAACAATTGTGATTACCGGGACCAGTGTATTTTTAAGCGCATAGCTAAAGTTAACGAGCCTCTCACTGAGTCCTCTTGCCCTGGCAAATTTGATGTAATCCGTGCGTTGCACTTCAAGCATCTCAGCGCGAACCATACGCATAATCAAAGCAAGCTGGAATAGTGCCAGGGTAATCGCAGGAAGTACGATATGTTTAAGACCATCGACCGTGATCAAACCGGTACTGAATCGTCCCCACTGAACCACTTCGCCTCGACCATACGAAGGCAACCAGCCAAGCAATACCGCAAAAAATAGAATAAAAAATATTCCTACTAAAAAAACTGGCAACGACACACCAAGCAGCGAAATACCCATAAACAACTGACTTAAAAAACCACCCCTCTTTAAGGCAGTGTAAACGCCCATGGGTATACCGGTGATAAGCGCAATAAGTGCCGCGCACACTGCGAGCTCCAGGGTTGCGGGAAAACGCTCGGCGAGCAACTCCGAGACTTTCCTTCCCTGCCTGTACGACACTCCAAATTCGCCCTGAACCGCATTTCCCACAAAATGTGCGAACTGCACGTAAAAGGGTTCGTTAAGTCCCAAGTCGGCTCTTAGCTGCGCGCGTTGTTCACTGGTGGCATCCTGTCCGAGCATTGAAAGAACGGGATCGCCAACATATTGAAATAAAGAAAACGCTATAAATGCAACGACCAGCATTACCATGCTGGCCTGAAGCAATCTCCTAACGATAAAGGCAAACATGTCAACAAAATCTTAGTTGAACATGCGATTAAAAATATAAATATAATAACTATTTTACCGTCGCATAATACATTTTCGGGGCATCGTTGGAGTTATGAGCAATGCTTACCGACTTCTTCATCGCCCAGGGGCGCATTTGATGATGCAAGGTGATGTAAAGCGCATCATCGCGAGTGATTGTTAACGCGTCGCGAATCATTGCATCACGTTTAGCCTTATCCATCTCAGTCTTCATCGCATCAACCAGCGCATCGACCTTCGGATGGCTTACCTTGCTTAAGTTGAAGTTACCGTCAGCGCCGGTGGTCTTTGTCCGAACTAATGACTGCAAGCTGTACTGCGCATCGTAAGTAGCGACGCCCCAGCCGAGCAAATACGCACTTGAATCAAAGTTTTGAATCTTTGAGATGAAGGGCCCAAAGGGCATTGCATTGAGTTTAGTCTTCACACCGATCTTGGCCCACATGCCAACCACCGCCTGGCAGACCTCTTCATCATTA
>Ga0209358_10003177_pt1 | contig 12217 bp, 29 predicted proteins | sample LauGreFa1BDMLBSN_2_FD_187574 | JGI IMG/M metagenome (GOLD analysis project Ga0209358, IMG submission 187574) | Freshwater lake microbial communities from Lake Michigan, USA - Fa13.BD.MLB.SN (SPAdes) (version 2) | ecosystem: Environmental > Aquatic > Freshwater > Lake | place: Lake Michigan, USA...
GGTGACCCGTCTCACAAGTGCTTCGAGTATGGCGAGGGAACCCCAAGCAGAGCGCAGCCGGGATTCCTAGTGTTGTCGTTCATTGACGGTGTGCTGATGCCGCCAGAGATGTGTGAGCTGATCAATGGTGAGCCAGTATTCAGAGGTAAGCACGTCCTTTAATAGTCGTGTTCCTCATCCAAGAAATGATCTTCAGCCTTCTCGGTAGCCTCGTCAGTGATATAGTGTATTACGTGTTCCCATATCATCCTGCTCAGATCAGCACTGCGTAATGTTCTAGCCCCGTCCCATTCCAAGGTGTTGCCATCCCAAGTGATAGAGGACAGATACCAAAGCTGTTCTTCTTCCCTGTCAAAGACAACATAGGCTTTGATGTCATAGATAGTCTTGTCTATCAGTGGCAGATCAAGTTCTTTGATTTCAATAATTGTATCACCCATTACGAAGTTCCTTTTTAATTTCTTTTTTGACAGCCTTTCGTTCTGCGCTCCAGAATACTTTCTTCCAGTCTTTCAAATGATCCCACCACTGCGGTGCAGATGTGAGGATGCCTTTCTTCTTTGTTGCCATCACTCTTTCTCCTTCACCAAGGGAACACCAGATTTGCTTAATCGAATACGCTTACCGTGCTTTTCTTTCCATTCTCTGCGTTCAGCATATGATTTCTCTCTCTCACGTTGATAGGCTGCGCGTTGCAGACGAACAGCCGCTAATGGAAAATCTCTCATCATTCTTTCTCCTTTAATTGATCCTCAAGATTATTTATAACGGATATAAGTTTTCCAATAATCTCAGAAGCGATTAACATAATGACTACAACTAATGCGTCAAACATATCCATCACTCTTTCTCCTTCAGTGCGTTTTGTGCAATCCTCACAACTTCCATAAGAAGCGATAACAGGTAACCCTCCGCTGCGGTCATGGGTTGAGGTATTCCTTCAGACCCCGCATACACTTCATAAATTTCCCGCACAATCTGCAACCCCTCGTCCTCTCCTCTGCTGAACCCGTGTGCAAATCCATCATCCCAAGCATCATCCCGCTGTAGCCCTATGTTCTCTGACAGTTCTTCTAATTCTTTACGCAGCCGCTCGATCTCGTCAGCCGCTTCTTTCCACGGCCCCATGAAGTTAAGAACGCGCAGCCTATCTACAATATCTTCCATAACTCGCTTTTCGACTTCTGGGCTAGTGTATGCCATCACTCTTTCTCCTTTGATACCAACGATCCACGCAGTCTTAAAACTTCAGCTTGCAACCTGTCGCATTCAGTTCTCGCATGATCATAGTGCATCTGAAGGTCTGAGTTAGCTAACCGCAACTGCTTGATCTCTTGGATTACACGATGCCTGATCTTGTATTGCTCAGACTGAATATATCCATCGTACTCTTTGAGTTCTTTAATGGCGTCCATTAGTCTTTCTCCTTCAATGCATTTTCAGCAATGTCGTAGGCCTCCATGTCTGACCCAGTGACATGGCAAATTTTCTTCAACGCTTTCCGCAACCGCTCGATCTCGTCTGCTCCATCAAATGCATTTTGACATTCTTCCTCGGCACCGCACGGTGTTGATTCAAAATTACAGGTGCAACCGTTCCGCAGTCGTTTAACGATATCCATCACTCTTTCTCCTTCAGTGCGGCACGGGCAACAAGAGCGACTTCTTGGCAATTATCACAACAAGTGTTGTTGGAGATTGATTGCAACACATCCCGCAACCGCTTAATCTCGGCGTCTTGTTTTTCCAGATCGGCATAGGCTCCATTGCGACATTCTCTTTCAAATTCAACTTGCCCTCGCAGTTGCTCAATCGTATCGGCGGCATCACGCAAAGCAATTGCATCGCTATCAAACTTCACAAGACCAATCCGTTGCCGTAAGCGTTCAACGATATCCATCACTCTGGCTCCTTCAGTGCTTCACGGACAATATCGTGCATCTTGTCAATCTTCATCGCAACCCGCACAATTTCAGGTGCAATTTTCTTCAACGCTTTTCTCAACTTAATGATCTCGTCGGCAGCCTCAAACGCGACAGGGCTAATCATTGGCCCATCCATGATAAATACTTCTGGCGACCGCAACCTTTCAACAATATCCATCACTCTTTCTCCAATGCGTTTTGTGCGTTTTTCATCACAGAAAACCAATCAGCGTCACCGTTTTTAACAAAGTTCCTTATTGCTTTTGCGGCTTGTGCTGGTGTTACTTTTCCGTAATTGTCTACCAGACCATCCCAAAATAACCAGTCTTCACCATTTTTATCTTTATCCGCTGCATCAGCGTACTCTTGAAACGGCGGGTAAAATAATTCATTTAGTTTGTCTCTTCGCGATTTAACGTACCAGTGTGCTCTTTCTATGGCATCATAATGGTAAATAATTGAGCCATCTTCTGTTGCTACTGGTTCTTCCTTATTCAGAAGCCAACACCATCCACCGATACAGGCGACTGTGCCGCAATCGTTTTTGCTGTCTGCGATGACTTCTAAATTAAAGTTTTTTTGGTTAGGCTGTGGCTCAATGCCAATGTCAGAAAAACCAGAAGATGAACTAGTATGTACTAAATCGTTTGCCTCTAACATTTCTGCTACAGCCAACAGTGCTGTTGCGTGTTCAATGTATTCATCCATCACTCTTTCTCCAATGCGTCTTGTGCGATTTTCTGTGCTGACTGCATCTTTGCAATCCGGTGAAGCACTTTCTTTACTCGATTGGTTTCTTTGATAAACACGTCCATCAATTCAAATGCTAGTTTCTTGTCTTCCCTTATCTTGATGATCTCGTCGGCTGCCTCGGCACACCATTCGCCTTCTTGGCTCCAACTAATGTCAACAGTCTGTAGCCGTTCAACAATGTCGATCATTATTTTGTTACCTGATTTGGAAAGATGCCATAATTTCTTCTTAAAACCATAACTTCTTCAATGTAACGTTCACATTCTTTAATTAATCGTTCTCTTTCGGCTGATAAATTTTTTATTGTTTCCAGCAAAAAAGAAATTCTGGTTCTTGAATTAAGAACTTCAATTCTTAGAAAGTCTATTTCCATTTCTTGTTCGGTCATTTCAGTAACTCCCTTATTCTGTCGTGTATCGTCATCATGACTTCGTTGTCTTCTGCATTAGCTTCTTCAAGATCCAATGCGTTATTAATCTTCACACGCAAGTCATCCATGCGTAGCCGCTCGGCAGCCAACTGGTTCTGCATATCCATGTAGGCCTTCTTCCAATGATCCGTCATCGTCTGTTGTTTCATGTGTAACACCAATGCGTTTGTGGCTATCCCGACTGCCGTGCCAATAACTAGCAGGGCAATCGGGCCTAGTACCGTGAATGGGTCGATCATTTCTTCATAGAGTTGCGGACGGATGTAGCAATCTGGTCATCTAGATCAGACAGAACAACCTGCAACTGTGTTGCCTTGGCAGCATCCGGTAACTTAGTCTCGGCGAACTGCCCTGCGAACCCGACATAGGCAGCCAGATCAATCCAACTGTCCTGATGCGTCCTCTGGTTAGCAATCCTAGCTAGTTTCACAGCCATCATCACAACCGATACATCATACGCAGAAATATTTTTGCCTAGAATTGTGCCAGCAATAGTTGCCGCCCTTGTGAATGATGAACTAGCATCACCGTAATCCTGATGGCGGTCCTCTATAATACTGAGAGATTGAGTAAGAATGTCTTTGTGATTCACTTGCCTGTTCCTTTTTCTTTTGTTCAAGGGCTGATCGCCCAGTAGGTGGCTTCCCGTATAGAGTTACATCATTGCCCTCAGCTAGTTCCTTAACGATCCTGTCTCGCTGTTTCTTGAACTCTTCCTCATTCGACTGCGATAGGGACTGGAACTCTCTCTGCGGGTTGTCTCTGTTCTTTATGTCTTGGTTAACCCACTCTCCGACTGTGGAGTATGGTACGCCAGTGATCCGGCATACCTGTGCTTGTGATCCAAACTTCTTGAAAAGATCCAAGACATTTTGTTTATCTTGGTCAGTCCACTTCGTCATGCAAGTTCCTCGTATCGCTTGGAATACTCATCATTCAGTGCTTCACGCCATGCTACAGGCCAGTCTTTAACTTCGTCAATCAGGCCGACCTTGAGGTCACGCAGCATATCCTTGGTAGTGGCATCTCTGATCAGCCGTTCTACCTGCTTCCAACGGTCGGGATTGTCCTTCTTGATGCCATTGCTGCTCTTTGTAGGTGCAGTTGGAACCTCAGATACAACCCGATTAGGACGGTCGATAGCACCCTCGCCATCATCATCCGTTGGTGGCAGCATGAACAGGCTCATCAACGAGTAGCGAGAGGCATAGGTAATAGCAGAGCCAGCACCTTGGGCATCCCGCTTTGTCAGTGGTATCTCAAACCGGGTCGTCATCGACTGTCCAGAGATATGCGAGATAGTTGTCGTGACTTCCAAGCATCCATGCTCGGTCATCCGACCTGGTGCCTGTGTTACGATCAGCCCGTGTTCCTGTAGATGTGGTCTCAATGTGTCAATGACGGCCTCTAAAGACGCATAACGGTTGCTAAAGTAAGGATTGCTGCTGTCACGCTTCACGCCCGTCAGCGCACCCTGTACGCCGTGCATTGCAGTGATCAACTTATTACTTGGTATCTCGGTCATAGATCTACTTCCTCTGGGTATACTAAAATAAGATTTTTGTTTGCTATCTCGGTAGCCATGAGAACGCTGTTCCAGTTCTCTTCTGATGGGTAGTGATGATATCGCTCGATAGCCTTAGTCAATATCGTAAGCGTGTCTGCTAGGTCGTACAGCGTAATCATTATTACCTCCTTTTCGCTCGACCATTGAAACCTAGATGATAAAAAATCTCTTGTCAAACAATTTTTTTATGATAGATTGATTATGTTGAAAAATTAAATCAGGAGGTAATAATGAGCTTTATCAACGAGTTAACAGAAGTATCAAAAATCAATCAGCGTTTTATGTACCGCAGAAATTCACGGGAGACATCTATTGAGGCAGCAAGATCCGTGCATCCGAGCCTGTCTGCGATTGCTCTCGAAGTCCTGCGGTATGCCTACGATCAGGGCTATGCAGGGTTTACAGACATTCAACTGGCGATTGATCTTGATTGCGAAACATCTACCTACCGCTCACGCAGAGCAGACCTGACTAGACTTGGCTTGATCGTAGACAATGGCAACCGAGTGAAGCATCTAGCTAGAAACAACCGCAACCACATTGTGTGGATACATAAGGAGTTTAAGATTTGACCATTTGGGAACTAATCCAAGACCTTGGCGGGCCGTCATTTGTGGCCCGTGAACTTAACCTGACACCTGCTGCTCCGGCCTATTGGGCGAAGAACAATTCTATTCCGCTGAAACAATGGCGTGGAGTATTAGAGCTGTGTGCTTCTTCAAAATATCCAATGACTGCCGAAAAGCTGCTTGCCATGCACGGATTTTAATGCTTGAATGTCTATCTTGGCAAGATCGGGCAGACCGAGGCGGTAATCTCCCTAACCGCCTCGGTCATCACAAAGATAGCAAATGATCCTGACAATCCAACGACCACCATCAGCTAATCAGTTATTCAGAGCCGTACCTGGTCGAGGTATGATCAAGTCAAAGATTTACCGAGAATGGCTGGCAGAAAATACTGAAAAAACAAAGTTACAGGCAGACGCATTTGAAAAAATCTGTGGTCCGTTTGAAGTAACTTTCGAGATTGAAAGACCAGATAAACGAAGGCGTGATTTAGATAACCACTTGAAAGCATTGTTTGATTTGCTCACCCAGTCGGGTGCAATCAGAGATGATAGTGATTGTGTTAAATTAACAGCCCTGTGGAAAAACTGTGGAAAACAAATAAAGGCAGAAATCAATGCAGTCCCTGAGACAGACATTACATGAGGCACATAAGGCGCGACTAGCGCGGTTCTCGGCAGCCGCTTATGCCCAACCAGTTGCGATAATGCAACCAGAACCAGTTGCGATAATGCAACCAGTAGTCGAAGACAAGTTCATCGCCACTGACCAGATGATACGAGACTGGTTGTTCGTGTCTTCAGACCCGACAAGCGAAGAAGACATAATTTTCTGGCGTCAGGCGTACCCCTACATTCGCGGGTGTTCGTGTCCGGACAAGCCAAGGCGTATCATTGCCGAGGTGCTGTTAAAGCATCGTGCGTTCTGGAGAGACATGACGGCTGGTCGTCGTGACAGAGAGACGGTGCTATGCCGACATGAGATCTGCTATCGACTGCGGCAGGAAACTGACTACTCAATGCCTAGAATAGGAAGACTGCTCGGCGGTCGGGATCACACGACTGTCATCCACGGTTGCCGTCAGCATAAAATAAGAATGGATGCAGCTAACCGTTAGTGGTATTAAATAAGTGAACCCGCCCAGCTTGCAACCGGACGGGTTCTTGTGACCACCGATGCCGCGATGGTCGATAGGCAGTTCTCTTATACTGTCAGTCGATCTCCGCTTCAAGACAGGAGAGACGACTATGCACTGGTTCAGATTTTATAATGAAGCCCTAGACGATCCCAAAGTTCAGCGACTTGACGGGGACACGTTCAAGACGTGGGTTAACTTGCTGTGCCTATGTGCTCGACATGACGGCCTACCAAAATCAATTCAAGACATTTCATTTGCTCTGCGAGTAGATGTACACGGTTGCTCCACGGTGCTCTCACGGTTGGCTGACGCTGGTCTACTCGATAGGCTCCACGGTGGTGTTGACGGTATGCACTACGCTATCCATGCTTGGGACAAAAGACAATATAAATCAGACACTTCTACCGAGAGAGTGAAACGTTTCAGGGAACGTTCCAGTAACGCTACTGAAACGGTGAATGAAACACCCCCAGATACAGAGACAGATACAGAAACAGATAAGATACAGAGAAGAAAGAAAGTTATAGCACTCGCTTCGCGATTGCCTGACGATTGGCAGCCGAGTGATTCCGATATTGATTTCGCAATCTCGCTAGATGTAGATTATCGCAGAGAGGCAGATATATTCAGGGACTATTGGATAGCCCAAGCGGGAGCCAAAGGACGTAAAGCAAACTGGCAATCGACCTGGCGAAACTGGATAAGAAGGGCATCCGAGCGGATTGCTACGCAACCGAGTAGAAAAGAAACAGCCATTGAAATGGGCAAGAGACTAATAAGGGAGAATGGATATGAACAGAACACAGGCTATACAATCAATCACGACCCTGTTGTCAGCCTACCCCGACAGCAAAGTGGATCGTGAATCATTCACTAGATTGGCAGCCGTTGCGCTTGAAGATTATCAAGTCGAGACGTTGCGCGCGTTGGCAGATCCCAAGGTCGGGCTGATTGCCTCATGTAGATTTATGCCCTCGATTGCCGAGATGAGGGAGTTTTGCAGGACTTATGTGAACCCTAATCACAAAAAAGGGCCGCAGTTGCGCGTTGTTCATGATGCTACACCAGTATCAGAGGAACAGCGGGAAAGGATGCTTGAGAAATTATCTAAGCTATCTCAGCATCTCGGCAGCCTAAATTGACCTCATGTGGATACTCACGGAAACACCTATTATTTTAGAAAAATGCCCCTTATTATCTAACCGAGGCAGCCCCCGTTAAGGGCTATCTGACCTCATGTAGATGACATAAACAGGAATGATAAAATGGAAAATAAATACGACAATTCAGGCTCATTAAATAAAAACACATTCAAGACAAAAGAGGGGCAACCGGATTACAGGGGCAAGGCGATGATTGCCGGCGTCCGATACCAACTAGGGGCATGGATCAAGACGGGCAAAGATGGCGACATATTCTTGAGCATCAACTTTAAGACGATTGAGGAAAGTCAAGAGCCACCGAATGAGGGCGTGAAGCGTTACACGTCTAAATCCGTTGGTAGTGCTAGCGACCTTAACGACCTAGTGCCATTCTAAAACGCATTAGAAGCCCGTGTAGTGGCCTCGCATGATTGCCCCGCTACCCTAGTACCAGAAAAGAAAAGAGGGGCTTGCTTGCCCCTCTAATTCATTCCCGATATTTGATTGATCATCTCAATTCTAGATTGATATCGTACCAGGCGCGCTGGTCAACGGAACCCCGGTCAAGCTCTACCTCTTTTATCTCACGTTTCAAATCTGCTAGATCCTGCATGAAGCTCTCTACACGGTTCAAGCATCGTTCTCGTTGCGCTTTATCTTTTGATTGCCGGGCGACATAGGCGGACCAATAGATATCGCGTTCAATCGCCGCTATCTGTTTTTCGATTGTCATTACATCACCCACATTATTAGAGCGGTTACAAAAGATCCTAAGCACGCAAGCTCAAAAATATCACCTATCAATGATTTGATCATAGCATTGCCTTTAATTCTGTTTTGATTGCTTTTGCCTTTTCACCCCGCCAGGATGACGCATTGGATAAAAAGTAACGCACAATCGACCGGGCGTCATCATACCCGTACTTATCGTTAATGTCCGATATGACACGCATTGCATTGAGATATGGTATTGCCGCATAGTTCGGCTTAGTCCAATCTTTTTTAATCTCGCAAGCGATTGCAGATATATTACGCATAATTATTCCCTCTCGTTAACACTAGCATAATTACTAGCTACTGAGCGGCACACCTTAGCGCATGCCGCCTATAGGTAGCATCAAGCCGCTTGTGCCATTGCACTAGCTTTTAATTTAGACGTTCCGTGAGCTGGAAACCCAACAATGACGTCACGCTGGCGTTGACATAATTGACATGACTTGCAAGTCACGTCGTCACGATAGGTCGCCGGGCAAACTACTACTTTATTGCCGTTAGGCGTCGTTATTTGTTCCGGTCCTGATACAGTCATTGGCAATACGACAACAACCGGGCCACATTGCGTGTCAATCAATTGATCCGCATGCTTTAAATTATTGGCCGATAAATTTATCGTAAAGCCGTCACGGTTAGCATTGCGCACAATGCGTTGATTGTTGGCAAGATTGATCACATTGTAATGCGTGTAAGTAAAGCCGCGTTTACCGTCATTAGCTTGCACTAATTCATCAAGCGCGGTTTCGTCAATGTGGACTCTATCTTTTGACGGTAAATCACCCGCTTGATTGTGTCGCCAGAATGTTCCAATTTTGAGATTCGTGACTTTTGTCAAAAAATCATACCAACCCGTTCCCTCTTGATGATTAGTTACCTTTTGCCAAAACATTAGTAGCGGACCAAAATTTGCGTAACACGGGCCGTCCTTAAAAATACAAGCATCCGGGCAAGTTTCGTAAGTTGTTGTTGATACCGGGATAGGCCCGGTTTTCACGTTCCGGCTTTTTAGTGTCAATGCTACTTGATAGTTCATAATATTATTCCCTCATTATTGCTAGGTTGATTGATTAATAACCGTATGTTTCCACACCTTCGCGCTTCAAAAACAATGCTTCCTTGCGACTGATCCGATAGTGATATCTTGCGCCGAAACATGGGCCTTGATCATTCAAAGAATGGCAAAGATCATCGATTGTTATGCCCTTATTCAAGACGTATTCTTTGCCAGAAAGATCAAGCCACTTCCAAACATTCGCACGATATTCTCTTTTGTCGCTATAGGCCTTAACTAGTTGAGTTCCGCGCCCATTGACTTCAGTTGCGATGTAAATTGTCATTGTCTTATTCCCTCTTGTTGCTAGTTGATTAACCGTTTATCAATCACGCGGCGCGATTGTAAAAACTTCATCGCCATTTGGAAGCATGCCCGAACCTGATATATTAAATGGCCAATTCAGTTTCTTAATTAACGCATAAGCCGCGGCTAGCCTATTGTTCTCAATTGATAATGCGTAATCATAAGACAAGGTGACGTGAACATTCTTATGCACGAACGCCTTAATGCGTGAGCCGCGTGTGTTAGTTGCTTCAAGGTATTTTACTTGTATGGCTTTCATCGTCTTATTCCCTATTTGTTAGCCGTTTCGATAATTGATAATATATTTATCATATCGTTATTAGTCAATACAAGTTAGACAAAAAAGATAAAATAACTACTCAGGAACATAACGCCTTGAAAACAATAAAGAAAACTAAAGCGATTGCGGGATTAACACCTAGAGGCGAGACTGATTTAAGACGGTTTAGTGTTTATCCGTCAAGAGCCGTAATGGATTTGAGCCTATCGATAAACGATATCCGAACGCTTCTAGCACTAGGCCTATATACAAGCGGAAGCGGCGTTGCGTTTCCCACGTTGCAAACTATCGGCGCATACACGGGGCAAGGCACGGCTGGCAATCAAGCGGCTCTACGTCGCCTGGTAGACAAGGGATATATCCGCAAGTTGCAACCTAAGTGGTATGCCGGTCAATCATCGCCTTGGCTTACTGACCGCTATCAAGTCCTATACTCAAAGGATGATCCGGTCCCAACGAAGGAACAACTACAAGAGTCGAAGGCCTTTAACATTCACTCTCTAGAGCCGGAAGGTATTAGTAGCAAAGAAGAATCACCTACAAGTCATGATCATACTGACAGGGTTCAAGGGATTGAGAATTGTTTTAGGTCAATACTAAACACTTACAATGTTTCAATCTCTCAGTCTCAATTCATTCCCGCTTCCTCTCTTGTCTCTCAAGGGATAGAGCTTGATGAATTCAAGCGACTAGCATCTCTTGCCGTCTCTCAATGGCTCAAGCTCAAGGGTAGTGTACCTAGTGGCTTACAGCAACTCATAGACGCGGGGTCTTTCTCGCAGGGCACCCCTTCCCCCCCGCCCCGTCCGCTCTAGTACGGGGTATGTCACACGATTTTTTTCTGGTTTTTCATGGGATGTTTTATGTCGTTCAGGAACTCTTCTCGGTTGCCCTACTACTCATGCTTACCAGCATGGTTGTTTCATGCGTGCCGGAACACGCATACCCTTGGGTGTTACTCTTTATATTGGGGACACCCTTCGGGTTATAAGGGGTTCGTGTATGTTTTGTAAATAGTGTCAAGATAGGTTTACCTAGTTATGAACAGGAGATTATAGATAATGACCAGTGTTAGACAGTTTAGACGTGTTTTGAGTTCCAACAGGGTGGATGGAAAGAAGGAGGCGGTGTTGGAAGAGCTGGAAATACTTGGCTCTTCGAAGATTACTGATGTGTTGTCGTGGGATCAGACTGGAGGAGTTAGTGTTATTCCCAGTTATGATTTACCGGAGCATACTCGGAAGGCGATTAAGAAGATAAAGATCAGGCCGACCAAGGATGGCAACGAGATTGAAGTGGAAATGCACGATAAGATGTCTGCTTTGCGGTTGCTCTCCAAGCATTACGGGTTATTGGAGAACCTCAGTGATGATGCGCGGCCTACTATCATGGGTATTAATCTCAAAGGCCCGGTTGTAACGAATTATACCATTACAGAAAGTCCATTAGATGAAGAAGCCAATGAAGAGGAAGCAATCGCCGAGATCGTCTGATACGTCTGACGTAATCCTCGGTGGCCTAGAGCTTGATTTTACTCAGGCTCCCACCACTTGGGAGTTCCTGCATGACACATCGTTCTTTCGTGGATTGCTCGGCCCGGTAGGTAGCGGCAAGTCGTATGGTTGCGCTGCCGAGATCTTCCTGAAGGCCGTACAACAGGCTCCGTCTCCAGTCGATAATGTGCGCTATACCAGATTTGTGATCGTCAGAAACTCGTATCCTGAGTTGCGGACGACTACTATCAAGACGTGGGGTACGCTGTTCCCAGAAGACGTGTGGGGGCCAATGAGATGGTCGCCGCCTATCACCCATCACCTTAAATTACCTAGCAGAGACGGTATCCCTGGCGTTGATTGCGAGGTTATCTTTCTTGCTCTCGATCAGCCCAAGGATGTCAGGAAGTTGCTGTCTCTTGAGTTGACCGGAGCATGGGTAAACGAGGCACGGGAATTGCCCCTAGCTGTTATCCAAGGCTTGACACATCGTGTAGGCCGCTATCCAACCAAGCAGCACGGTGGCCCTACTTGGCGTGGGATATGGGCAGATACCAACCCTATGGACAATGACCACTGGTGGTATCGCCTAGCAGAGAAAGAGCCTATCCGAGGAAAGTACAAGTGGTCGTTCTTCAAGCAGCCGTCAGGAATGGTTGAATGCACCGGAGATACACCAGGAGCCTTGCCAGCGGCAGGTAGATTCTGGACGATGAACCCAGAGGCCGAGAACATCGGTAACCTGCCTCCTGGTTATTATGAGCAGCAGCTCGGCGGCAAGAACCTTGAC
>Ga0209358_10003181_pt1 | contig 12208 bp, 11 predicted proteins | sample LauGreFa1BDMLBSN_2_FD_187574 | JGI IMG/M metagenome (GOLD analysis project Ga0209358, IMG submission 187574) | Freshwater lake microbial communities from Lake Michigan, USA - Fa13.BD.MLB.SN (SPAdes) (version 2) | ecosystem: Environmental > Aquatic > Freshwater > Lake | place: Lake Michigan, USA...
CCTCCACCTCCACCTCCACCATATCCACTAGTACCTGCGCTTCCAGCAGAACCTGGATTTCCATTTGAGGTTCCTGAACCTGCTGTACCGCCTAAACCACCAGTATTTATTGTTCCACCATTTGCTGTTGCTTTTGTTGATATTATTGAACTATTACCATTAGTAGGTTGTATTAAACCACTTACAGCAACATAAGAACCACCAACTCCTCCCGTTCCAACTGTTAATGTAAATGTTGTTCCTGTAGAAAAAGTACTATTTCCTGTTATAACTTGTCCTCCACCTCCTCCTCTACCTCCAGATTGCGCATTATTAGGAATATATCCACCATAATATCCACCAGCTCCTCCACCAACAACTGTATAATTAATTGTTCCTACAATTGAATTAAATACAATAGAAGAACTTGATGTAAATGTAAGTATATAATTATATGTTCCGTCAGATGTTTTTGTAAATGTTCCACCTGTTATAGTATATGGCAGAGGATTGTATGGAGCAAAAATTGTGCTCAAATCAGCATTACCAATTTTATATCCAGTAGTAGTTGCTTGCGTTCCTGTAGTATAAGCAGCAAAAACTGTATTTAAATCAAATCCAGTAGATATTTTATATCCTGTAGAACTAGGATATGATGTTCCTAATGATAATGGTTGAAAAATTCCAGATAAATCTTGTCCTGTTGATATTTTATAATTTGTTGTTGGATTACTCATAATAATTATATTTATTAAATATAAAAAAAATTGAATTAAATATAAACAAATATAAGAATAATATACTATAATATATAAGAGATGATAATCCCAGTTAAATGTTTCACTTGCGGTATGGTAATTGCCGACAAATATAGATTCTATGTGGAAGAAGTTCGTAAGAAGAAATTAGCAAAAGGTGTTAATAAAGATTCAATTGATATAGACAAGGTTCTTTATTTAACAAAAGAATTCCACGAAAAAACACCTGAAGGTGAAGTATTAGATGAATTAAATATGCGAAAAATGTGTTGTCGAAGACATTTCCTTACACATGTTGATATTGAATAATTTCTTAATATAATATATAAATATGGTTAGTCGTAAAAAAACTTCTAGAAGAAAGTCAAATTCTCAAAAACTATATAAAATGAAGGGTTGTAATAAAAAATCAAGAAAAAATTATTTAGGTGGTTCTTCAAATGCTGCCGATGTAAATTTAGCATATCCTTCAAATAATATAAAATTAGCCCCTAATCCTTTTTTATCTTATACAGGTAAAGGAGGAGCACAATGTTCAACAAATGCTGCTGCTTATCCTAATCCCGGTCCTCCTTCAGGAGGATTTAATTTTTTAAATCCTCAAAATACACAAAGTGGCGGTAATTGTGGCTGTGGGTTACAATTAGGTGGTGGTTGTGGCCCAACGTGTACAGCCCCTTTAGCAATGGTTGGTGGAGGTAAGCATCGCACCGAATGTAAATGTAGCACATGTAAAAAAATAATGAATGGCGGTTCTGGTAATAATGGTATTCCATATCCAAATGGTTTAGTTGGAAGTGGCTGGACACCAGCTATTAGTGGATGGCCAGGAGTTGATAATATTGGTGGAAATAGAAACTATTTAGAGCTTAATACATATCCAACTGACCCCCAAACAGCAATGATTGCTACTGGAGCGCAACCACCTTTTTCTGTTGGTGGAAGAAGAAGAAGGAGAAAGGGACAAAAAGGTGGAACTCTTTCCAATTTTTTAGGTCAAGATTTAATAAATTTAGGAAGACAATTTCAATATGGATTAGGTACAACTTATAATGCTATTGCGGGTTATGCTTCTCCTGTTAATCCTATGCCTTGGAAAGACCAAATGCCTAATTCAGCCAATATATCTACTATAAAAGCTGCTTCTGTTTAAGTTATTTTAATTGTTTTAATTATTTTTCTAATTATATTACATATGGCTCCTTTTCCAAAAACTTTGAAAGAATTATGTACACCTGCTATGATTTATTTTGTAATCTCTGTTATTACTCTAGTAATGGTTTTATTACAAAATTTAGGTAATCAAAATAGTTATAATGTTGGTTCTTTTTCTTGCCGTGTTCCTAATACAGCTTTAGTATTTATTATTAAATTAATTTACATTCTTTTCTGGACATGGGTTCTTAATTTGATATGTAAAGATGGTCATACAACTATTTCTTGGTTATTAGTTCTTTTACCATGGATTATGTTATTTGTGATGATGGGTATATTAATGATTAATATGTAAATATACTTTTATACTTTTGAAAAAGTATAGAAAAAAAGAAAAGTATAAATAATATAAATAAATTAATTATATTATTTTTAAATATATAATATATGACGGCAAAAATAAAAAATGGTATCTCATATGAAAAAAATGGCTGGACTTATATTTCCATTAAAGGAAAACCAAGAGAAAGAGGGTATGCTTATGGTTACCTATGTGCTAAAGATTTTAAAAAAATACAAAAAATGTTATCATTTTTTATGATGGAATCATATGGTCAAACATGGGATTTTTTTATTGAAAAAATTAGCAAGGATTTTAAAAAAATGACTGAAGATGATTTTCCTGAACTATATGAAGAAATGGAAGGTATTGCTGATGGATGTAATGCGAATGGTTGCAAAACAAATATAGACGAAATAATTAGTTGGAATTTTTATTGTTCTATTCCGTATTGGTATTCATCTATCTCTGATAGTCGTATAGGAAAAGAAGGTGGAGCAAAAGATAAATGTAGTGCTTTTATGGCTGTTGGTGACTGGACAGAAGATGGTAAAATAGTTTGCGCACATAATTCCTTTACAGATTTTATTGATGGACAATTTTCAAACATTGTGTTAGATTTAAATCCTGAAAAAGGTCATCGTTTTATTATGCAAACTTCTCCTTGTTGGATATGGAGTGGAACAGACTTTTTTGTAACCGCAAAAGGAATAATTGGTACGGAAACTACTATTGGAGGGTTTCTTCCATATGAAAAAAAATTTCCTATTGGGTATAGAATTAGGAAAGCTATGCAATATGGAAATACATTAGATGAATATTGTGAAATACTTTTACATGAAAATTCAGGTGATTACGCCAACTCTTGGCTCTTTGGTGATACAAATACAAATGAGATTCTTAGAATTGAATTAGGATTAAAATATCATAATACAGAGAGAACTAAAAATGGATTTTTTATTGGGTTTAATTCGGTATATGATGAAAGAATTCGCAATTTAGAAGTTAATAATTCAGGGTTTTACGATGTTAGACGACATCAAGGCGCAAGACTTGTTCGTTTAGGTGATTTGATGGATGAACACAAAGGAAAAATTAATATTGATGTAGCCAAGAAAATAATTGCTGACCATTATGATGTATATTTGAAGAAAGAAGATAACCCATGTTCTAGAACAGTATGTTCTCATTATGATTTAGATGCAAGGGAATATATGTCACAAGAAAGCAGACCTAAACCATTTGCTCCACATGGTGCTCTAGATGGAATTGTTTGTGATACAAAAATGGCAAAAAATATGTCATTTTGCGGTCGTTTTGGTAACTCATGCGGCATACCTTTTGTAGCAGATAAGTTTTTTAAAGAGCATAGACAATATGAAAAATTTGCGCCATATGTATTTGATAGACTTTCTCAACCATGGACTGATTTCACTATTACAAAAACCAAGGGTAAATTTAAACTAACTAAAAAAGGAAGACAAGGTAATAATAAAACGAAGAAAAATAAAGGAGAAAATAATGATGAAAAATAAAAATACATTTAAGAATATAATTTTTCTATGTTTTCTATCAAGTTAACAGTTTTTATATTTTTTTCATTATATGTAGAAGTATAATATTTCATTGGATTTCTTATTATTTCAATAATTAATAATATATCCTGATTTATATCCCCAGTTAATTTAATTATATTATCAAAATACATATCGATATTTTTACAACCTAAATATATTGGCTTACAATTATACATTAATGGAGTTATTATCTTCTCAGAAAAATAATGATTACATTGATAATTTTCAATACATATTGAATACAAATAATTTTCATATGGTTCCGCATTATTAAACGAACCTTTAATTCTATTATATGAATATAAATTACTTCCATGACCATGAATATCTATTGGAAGTCCCAATTTTATAATTTGTTCTATTAGTACATGACGATATATATGTCCCGGAGCAGAACGCTTATTACTAACTACAATTGACATTATGTTAGGCTTATTTACAATTGCTTTTGGAGGTCTAGAATGCCACATATATCCAAAATGTTCTATAAAAGGTTCAGGTAAATCATATTTGTCTCCAATATAGTATTTACCTATATTTTTCTGAGCATAATCAATAAATGATTGTGATAAACCTAAAAATGGTATAGGTTCAAATGCTAATCCAATTACATTTTCTTTTGATATTTTTAATTCAGGCATTACAGTATTTATTATTATTGCGTGTGTATAGTCGTCTCCATCTGTTATATATACCTTTTTATTTTCTCCATAAAATTCAATTTCGTCTGTATAATTAATTCTTTCATAAATTTCTTTACAATTTTTGCTTGAAGCAAAAGGACAAAATATTTTAATTTTATACATTGTAATAATAGTTAGTTATATTTAAATATTAAATATAATATAAAATAATTACATTTTAAAAATATGATTATTATAATATAAAATGAATAAAGTTATTATATTTGTTCACACTTGTAAAATATATGAAGAAACAAGGGCAAAACTGATTGAAAAAACATGGGGAAATAAAGAGAATGTTATTTTTATAACTGATAATCATGAAACAAATTTGAAAAATAATATTTATATAGGAGAATACAAACCTGGTCCAACATATCATCCTGAAAATGTTATAAAAATGTTTAATCTATTTATTAATAAATATAGTAATTATGATTTTTTTATGATTATAGATGATGATAGTTATTTATATATAGACAAACTTGAATTATATTTATCTTTTTTCGATAAAAATGATGTTTACATGATAGGAGATTTTTTAAATTGGGTTGCGCCTCGTAATGAAGAACATTTTACTTGTGATTATAATAGGTGGGTAAGTGGAGGTCCGGGTATTGTATTTACTAAGAAATGTATATTAACATTTTTAGATTTAATTAAAAGATTAAATATACCATATATAAATCATGATGTATGGTTACATAATTTATACATGAATTCTGATAAAAGAATTAAACGTGTTGATTGCCCTGGATTTCATCAATATAATTCTAAAACATTACTACATAAGTATTCAAAAACAGATAACAATATTATATCTGTACATTTAGAGCGTGATATGAATTTAATTTATGATTATCATGTGTAATACATAAATATTTTCAAATATTTTAATTAATAATATAATATAAAATAATTACATTTTAAAAAAATATGATTATTATAATATAAAATGACTCACGAAGAAAAAAAAGAAGATATATCTTGGAAGTTAATTGATAAATATTTTAAAGATAATCCTAATAATTTAGTAGCTCACCATTTAGACTCATATAATGAGTTTTTTAAGAATGGTATTCATAGAATATTTCATGAAAATAATCCTATAAGGTTTATCGAGAGAGAACAAGAAGGTGAGGCGTCAGATAAACGTAATGAGTGTTTATTATATTTAGGTGGAAAGGACGGTAAAAGTATTTATTTCGGAAAGCCGATTATTTATGATGATAACAACGCACATTATATGTTTCCAAATGATGCCCGTTTAAGAAATATGAATTATGGAATTACTATTCATTATGATGTAGAAGTAGACTTCAAATACTATGTTGGTGGTGAAAAAAGAGAACATAGTATAACTCTTAATAAGATTTATCTAGGACGTTTTCCTATTATGCTTCAATCTGATTTATGTATTTTAAAATCATTAAGCAAAGAGGTGCGTTTTAATATGGGTGAATGTCGTAATGATTACGGAGGCTATTTTATTATTGATGGGAAAGAAAAGGTTATTATATCGCAAGAAAAATTTGCCGACAATATGCTTTATATAAGAAAAAACAAAGATGATGATATTTATAGTCATTCCGCTGAAATTAGGTCTGTTTCAGAAGATACCTCCAAAGCTATTAGAACAACCGCTATTAAAATAGTTGCACCTTCGCCTAGTTACAGCAATAATCAAATTGTTGTAGCAGTGCCAAATGTGAAAAAACCAGTTCCACTTTTTATTTTAATGCGCGCATTAGGTGTTGTTTCAGATAAAGACATTATTCGTTTTTGTTTGCTTGATATTGAAAAAAATAGTAATTTTGTAGATTTATTTATACCATCAATTCATGACGCAAATAAAATATTTAATCAACAAACCGCACTAGAATACATTGCTAGTTTTACAAAAAGAGCTACTATATCAGGCGTTATGGAAATTTTATCTGATTATTTTTTACCTCATATAGGTGAATTAAATTTCCTAGATAAAGCCTACTTTGTAGGTTATATGGTTTTTCGTTTATTAAAAGTTTATACTAAGGAAGAAAAACCTACAGACCGTGATAATTTTCGTTTTAAAAGAGTTGAATTAACTGGTTCACTCATTTACGATTTATTTAGAGAATATTATTTAATACAAAAGAAAGCGATTACACAAAAAATTGATGTAGAATATTATTATCATAAAGGTGAATATAAAGATGACGAAACATTATCTAGAAAAGAGAAAAAACAAATAAAAAATAAGCCTGTTGAATCAAATAAATATCAAGATAATTTTATTAGTTTAATTGAATCTAATGTGAAAACAATTTTCAAGGAAAGAATTGTAGAGACCGGCTTCAAAAAAGCATTCAAAGGTAATTGGGGATCTGAAGAACATACAAAACGCTTAGGAGCGGTTCAAGACTTGAATCGTTTGAGCTGGAATACATTTATTTCTCATTTGCGTAAAATTAATTTACCACTTGATTCTAGCGCAAAAGTTGTTGGACCACGTCTTTTAAACAGTTCACAATGGGGATTTATTGACCCTCTTGATACTCCTGATGGAGGCAATATTGGTTTACATAAACATATGTCTATTAGTACTCATATTACAAGTGGTTCTTCTTGTTTTCCAATTATTAAATGGCTAAGAGCAAATACTCCTATGAAATTAAAAATGGAATGTAGTACTGAATATTTATCTAATAGCTCAAAAATATTTGTAAATGGTAACTGGATTGGTGTGATTGATAATCCAATTTCCACAAACAATAGAGAAATAGGTTTGGTTGAATTATTAAAATTATTTAGAAGAAATGGTGTGTTACCTACATTTACAAGCATTTCATTTGATTATGAGCATAATGAAGTATATATTTATACAGATGCTGGAAGACTTACACGTCCAGTTTATTATATTGAAAATGGAGTACAAAGTTATAATCGTAAGGAATTTATAGATAAATTAGACGAAGGTAAAATTACATGGGCACAAGTTATTTCTGGGTTTAAAGAAAAAGCAGATGAAAAATTTAATGTTAAAAATAATAAATTATATGATTTGGTAGATTTATATCCTGATATTGGAAAAGAACAAGGACAAATTATGGATACTTTACAAAAAAATAAATCTGTTGTTGATTATCTTGATACATCAGAAGAAGAATCGGCTTTAATAGCAACCAATCCAGATGACCTTAAAAAAAGTAAATATTATACTCATATGGAAATAGACCCATCACTTATTTTGGGTGTGATGGGAAATCAAATTATTTATCCCGAAAATAATCCATTGCCTCGTGATGCTTTTTCTTGTGGTCAAAGTAAACAAGCTGTTTCTGTTTATCATTCTAATTATCAAATGCGTATTGATAAAATGGGAGTAATATTAAATTATGGTCAAGTGCCTTTAATTAAATCTAGATATTTGGAGTATATTAATAATGAAGAACAGCCTTATGGTGTAAATGCCATTGTAGCTATTATGTCATATACCGGTTACAATGTTGAAGATGCCATTTTAATTAATGAAGGTTCTGTTGCTCGTGGTATTTTTAGAACTACATATTATTCAATGTATGAATCCAGAGAAGAAAGCTCAAAAGTAACTGGTTCAACTAGTTCAAAATTCGCAAATATACAAAAAAATAATGTAGTTAAAATAAAACCTGGTTATGATTATAGTTATTTAGATGAACACGGTTTAGTAAAAGAAAATACCGAATTAAATGATAAGATTATTGTTATTGGTAAAATTAATTCCAATTTAGAAAATAAAGATGTATGGATTGATGATTCAGTAAAAACCAAAAAAGGTCAGCTTGGATTTGTAGATAAATCCTTTATAACATTAGGAGAAGAGGGATTTAATATTGCGAAAGTAAGAATTCGTGAGGAGAGAATACCTGCTATTGGTGACAAAATGGCTTCACGCGCGGGACAAAAAGGCACATTAGGTCTTATTATTCCTGAAGAAAACATGCCTTTTACAGACGATGGTGTTCGACCTGATTTAATTATTAATCCACATGCTCTTCCATCTCGTATGACTATTGGTCAAATTGTCGAATCCCTATTTGGAAAAGTTTGCGCTAGCTACGGTGCCTATGGTGATTGTACAGCCTTCCAAGTAAAAGGTTCTAATTATTCTACTTATGCTCCTATGTTAGTAGACCAAGGATTTCATTCTAGTGGAAATCAATTATTATATAACGGTATGACTGGAGAGCAATTAGAGGCAAATATTTATATTGGTCCTACATATTATATGCGTTTAAAACACATGGTCAAGGATAAAATTAACTATCGTGCTCGAGGTCCAAATACAGTTTTAACAAGACAACCTGTTCAAGGTCGTGCGAATGATGGTGGTCTTCGTATTGGTGAAATGGAACGCGATGGTGTATTGGCGCACGGTATGTCTTATTTCTTGAATGAATCCTTTTTAGTTAGAGGTGATGAATTTTATGTTGCGGTTTGTAATAAAACGGGTGCTGTCGCGATTTATAATGAATCTAAGAATCTTTTCTTAAGTCCATATGCTGATGGACCCATTAATTTTGTTACTAATCCAGATGGAACTCAAAATATCAAAAATTTAAGTAAATTTGGGCGTTCTTTCAGCATATTAAGAGTTCCTTATTCGTTAAAACTTTTAATACAAGAGCTTCAAGTTATGAATGTACAGATGCGCATTGTTACAGATGATAATGTTGACCAACTTTTGAGCATGTCTTATTCTGATAATATTAATAAATTATTACAAGTAGGTAATAAGGAACTTAAAGATGTAACAAAAGAATACTCTCAAAAAATGAATGCTATTATTTATAAAGAGGGTAATACAGTAAACCGCGAGAATAATGAGGAACCAGTTATTCCAGAGCCTGTTACAATATCATCAGAAGAGCAGTTAGAATCAATAGAACCTTATTCTCCACCTTATGCTCCACATGGTCCTGACTCAGTACCCTCATTTGAATTAGGTAATAATACACCTGGAACACTACAACCAGAACAATATGATAGTCCTCCATATGCTCCTGGAACACCTCCATATGCTCCTGGAACACCTCCATATGCTCCTGGAACACCTCCTGGTACAGCTGCAGAATATATGCATAATCTACAACAAACTCAACAATTTACAAGAATTCCAATTCAAGATGCTACTGAATCAAGTTCGTCGTCTGTACCTAGTTTAGAAAAAACTACACCACCACAAAAAGAAATACTAATAAACCCAAATATTTTAGATGTTGACAAACCAACTGAAACCCCAAAAGAAGAGAAAAAGGATGAAGAAACAAGTGTGAGTGAAACAAAAAAAGTAAATATTTCTGAAGATGTCGCACCTTCTAGTAATCCAGATGATTCTAGAAAAATAATATTTTAAATAAAATTGAAATAAAAATAATTGTTTATGTTAATAATATAATATAATATGACAAGCCAAAACTCAAGTGCCATGATTTCAACCGTCTATAATTCTAGAAAAATAATTTTAGAATTAATGGAAACACAAGGATATAATACTGAAGATTATTCAAATTTTAGTATTAATGAAGTGAATTCAATGAAGCAAAATAACCAATTAGATATGCTTTTAGAGAAAAAGGAAGAAGACCAAGTCACTAAAAGAAAAAATAAAATTTATATCCGTTATTATTTAGGGAAAACAATTAAAGCAGCAAACCTTCAGGAAATGATAGATGATTTATTTAATTTAGAAGAAATATTAAAAAAAGAGGATACTTTATTCATAATTATAAAAGATGAAATTAATGAAACTTTGACAAATGAATTGAAACATATTTGGGAGTCAGACGGCATATTTATTGTCATTGAAAATATTAAAAGATTACAGTTTAATATATTAAAACACGAATTAGTTCCTCAACATACTGTAATGCTAGAAAGTGAAGTAATTGAAATTATGAAAAAGTATAATATTACAGATAAAGTACAATTCCCAGATATTTCAAGATTTGACCCAGTAGCAAGAGCAATCGGATTAAGACCAGGACAATTATGTCATATAATTAGACCTAGTAAAACATCTATTAAGGCTAATTATTATAGAATTTGTATTTAATATACTTTTAATATACTTTAAAAAAGTATAACAAAATAAAATAAACTTTAAAAAATTATTATTTAAATAAATTTTTTTAAATAATAAATGGAGATTGAAAAGCCATTAAAAACTGGTTTTACCATTTACAGTAAAAGTGGATGTTCTAATTGTACAAAAGTAAAAAAATTATTAGCTGAAAAGAATATTTTTTTTGTAGTGATTGATTGTGATGATTACATTATTGAAGACAAAGAAAAATTTTTATTGTTCATTAAAGAGAGAGCAAATAAAGAATATAAAACATTTCCAATGGTATTTAACGATGGTATTTTTATTGGAGGTTTTACTGAAACTCAGGATTATTTTAATAAACTCTTAAGTTTTGATGAAAAGTCAGATTTTTAATTAATATTATATAATGAAATATATATATAATAATATGTATAGTCAAAACAATGTTTTAAATGTAGATTTTCAAGAGCCTAAAAATTTTATAGAAAAGGTAATAACATTACAACAACAAATGCCACATATTTTAGATGATTTTAAAAAATATTTTGTTTTATATAATAAAGACCCTAATTATCCAGAATATCAGAATATGTTTGAAAATGTTAAAAGTAATTTAACAACATTAAGTTCATCTTTATTTATGGTATCGAATGAGGTTGATTCAAACACAGATAAAATAAGTGATGTATTTAATAGACTTGATATTTTAATTAAAAAAGAGAAACGAACTAACATTATGTTAAAACGCAAATTAGGTATTGTTGAACAAAAAGCGAATAGCACTGATGAAATGATAGATAACTACAGTGAAATATATGATATTGGGTATTTACGCAATTGGGGATTATTTATAAGTATTTTTGTTGCTGGTCTATGTATATCTAAGGTTTTTAAACAACAAAATATGAATATTAATTAAGTAAAACTTAAATATTTTTTTATAATTAAAATTAAATAGATGTTTACTTCATTGTACATTAAAAAAAACGCATATCTCTTTAATCCTGATTTGAATGATTATATTAAAAAAAGCAATGATAAATATATGAAACAAATGATTGAATACAAGAAAGAGAGAGAACTAAAAAAAATAATGTATGGTTTTGATGAACCATCTCCGCCACAAAAACCACCTAATACACATATTTTATTTGGATTTAGTTTTCTCTCTTTAACAACAATAATATATTATTTTTATTCAAGGAGAAGCTAATTATTGTTTTCTTACATAATTATATAAATGAATAAAAATAATAGTCAAAATAATCAAGGAAAACAAGACAATAATAATAAACAGGTAAAAAATAAAGAAAATATAAATTATGAAATACCAACAAATCAAAATGCAATGGATTTAGAAAATTTGAATTTAGAATATAAGACACAATTAAATGCATATAGGCAAGCAGTTTCAAACTATGTTAGTTTTTTACAAAAACAATCCACACAAGGTTGTAGCGAATTTTCACCCGATAGTAAAGGAATTAGTCAAGCTTGTTATGATAAAATTTGGAAACATTCTGGTTGTACGACAACACCTCCAAATGCTTCAGAAAAATGGGCGAAAAATCAAACTCTAAATGGTTTGATATACGATAGTTTTTTATGGGCTACTATGACTGATACAGAACATAGAGATGGTTGTT
>Ga0209358_10003185_pt1 | contig 12202 bp, 5 predicted proteins | sample LauGreFa1BDMLBSN_2_FD_187574 | JGI IMG/M metagenome (GOLD analysis project Ga0209358, IMG submission 187574) | Freshwater lake microbial communities from Lake Michigan, USA - Fa13.BD.MLB.SN (SPAdes) (version 2) | ecosystem: Environmental > Aquatic > Freshwater > Lake | place: Lake Michigan, USA...
TTTTCAGGATTTTGATAAGGTAACGCTAATTGCATCAATTGCTCGTAACGAATTCCAACTAAATCTAGCCCTTTGCATTCGGTTAAAATTTTGAATGGAATTTGTTTGTCGCCAGCTTTATAATTATCAAAATCGGATGCGTCCTTACTTTCGAAAAACCCTTTTGAGAATTGTTTCCCAACCAAATTTTTAGCCAAAATAACTTTTGAAGGTAAATAGGTATATTGATTGAAAGTGTCAACTAAAACGTAATCAATTTTTGGCCCTACAGTTAACGCTGTGTTACTTGGTAATGTCCAAGGCGTTGTAGTCCAAGCAAGGATATAGATATCTCCAAAGTCCTTTAAAAAAAGGGGTAGTGTATCGTTGATTGCTTTAAATTGTGCCACTACAGTGGTGTCGGTTACATCTCTATAACTACCTGGCTGGTTGACTTCGTGGGAGGACAATCCGGTTCCTGCTTTGGGAGAATATGGCTGAATGGTATATCCTTTATACATCAAATCTTTATCATAGATTTGCTTTAAAAGCCACCAAACTGATTCCATGTATTTGGATTTATAAGTAACATAGGGATCTCCCATATCAACCCAATAACCCATTTTTTCAGTTAAATCATTCCACACATCGGTGTAACGCATTACCGTTTTTTTACAAGCTTCATTATATTGTTCTACAGAAATAGTTTTACCAATATCTTCTTTAGTAATCCCAAGTTCCTTTTCGGTTCCTAATTCTACTGGTAAACCATGGGTGTCCCAACCTGCTTTACGCTTTACTTGGAATCCCTTTTGAGTTTTATATCTACAAAAAATATCTTTTATTGCTCGGGCCATTACGTGGTGAATCCCAGGCAAACCATTTGCTGACGGCGGACCTTCAAAAAATACGAATGGCTGATTGCCTTCGCGAGTGGTAATACTCTTCTCGAATATGTTTTCTTTTTTCCAAAAATCAAGTACTTCTGAAGCCACATTTGGCAAGTCAAGTCCCTTGTATTCAGTAAATTTAGTGCTCATTTTGTCCATTTCTTAAATCGTTTTGCGAAAGTAATAAAATAATATCGAAAGTAGAAAGTGAAACTCCGAAAGTTGAAGTATTAGAAGTAATTATAATAAAAAAGCCGAGTTTAGAATATTCCAAACTCGGCTCTATCATTCAAATAAATATATTATTTCACAATAAGGAATTCAGAACGTCTGTTTTGTGCATGTTCTTCTTCAGTACAAGCTTCTTTACAATCCACTTTTGGTTCGCTTTCTCCAAATCCTTTTCCTGATATTCTTGCAGGATTAACTCCTTTTGAAAGTACATATTGTACTGTCGATTTTGCTCTTCTATCAGACAAATTCATATTGTAAATATCACTACCTCTGTTATCCGTGTGCGATTTTGCAAAGATTACTAATTTATCATTTGACTTCATCACTTGAACTAACTTATCCAATTCGAAAGCACCTGCTTGTGTAATATTACTTTTGTTGAATTCAAAATAAATAGGATTTAATACAATTTCTGTTGGTTTAATAATAACTTCAATTGGATTAAGTGGGGTTGGTACAGTTAATTTTCCTCCTTTATTTTTTGCAATATTAAATACCCCGCTTTCGTAACCGTCTTTAGCTACTTGAAGGCTATACTCCGTATTGCACTCTAAAATAAAATCAACATTTCCGTTGGCATCTGAAATTTTAGTTTCAATTATGTTCTTTTTATCGTCTAAAATTGCAACGCTTGCCCCTTCAAGAATAACTCCAGAAACTGCATTAGTAACATGAATTGTAGACTCTACACTACAAAGTGGTTTTGCAATATACAAGTCATCTGATTCTTCACGATTACTTGAAAAGAAGCCTAGATTTCTTTTGGTATTAAATGAAAAAGAAAAATCGTCTTTTTCACTATTAACAGGTTTCCCAAGATTTTGAGCAAGATCTGACTTACTTAAATTAATAAAATAGACATCTAAACCTCCTAAACCTTGTCTAGAATCAGATGAAAAGTAAAGTACGTTATCATCAGTAATGGAAGGGAACTGTTCGTTACCTTCTGTATTTATTTTAGATCCCATGTTAACTGGAGTTCCGTAAACATCTCCTTCTGCAACGTCTACTTTCCAAATGTCATTTCCACCAAGTCCTCCTGGCATATTGGAGTTAAAATACAATGTTTTTCCATCAGCACTGATACTTGGGTTACTTATGGAATACAATTTATTATTGAATGGTAATTGTTTTGCTTCAGTCCATTTATTGTTCACTTTTGTAGCTTTGAAAAGATACATTTGGCTGAATTTTGTTTTTATATTTTTGATGTCTTCGTAATCATCAATCACACGGCTATCTCTTGAAAAATAAATAGTATTCCCGTCTGAACTTACGCAGGCAGGTCCGTCATGCCAGATTGTGTTAATGTCTTCCACTTCCATTGGAGCGCTCAATGAATCATTATCAAAAAGCGTTGCTTGATAAACATCTAAATACGATTCCTCTTTCCATCCTGTTTTTTTCTTGGATATTTTTCTTGAACTAGAGAAATAAAGGGTATTATCATTGGCTAACTTAGGACCAAAATCGGTGTATTGACTATTGATAGTAACCGGTTGCAGGTTAAATACTTTTTGTTTGCTAAGTAATTTTGGAATGTAATTTGGGTTTTCATTAAATAAAATGGCGCGGATATCTTTTGGGTTTTTACTTGCAAAAATGGCCATTTGAGCATTTGCTTCTTCGTATCTTCCACTTGCTTTAAGCATTTGAGCATATTTAAAATACGTTTCCGCCTCTTGTGGCTGAGTTAATGAAAGTGCATACCATTTAATTGCTTCTGTGGTATTAAACATGTTATAATAGCTTTCAGCAAGTTGATTGTAAATGTAATTTTGTTTTATACCGGTACCCACTAGTTTTAAATATTCTTTACTAGCATCTAGATATTCAAATCGTTTAAATAATTTATCGGCCCAAGCAGTTTGGCTGTCTTGTGCTTTTACAGAAATTGTGCTAACAAACACAAAACTTAATATCAGAAATATATTTTTCATTATAGACGTTATTTATATTAGAAATATCTAGGAGAATGTGAAACTTTTTTAGGCACGTATAAATCAAATAATAAGATGATTTCGTGAGATGAAGGGGTGGTCACATTCAGGTCAGAAACGATATGATCATAAGCATACCCAACTCTTAAAGAAGGATTAATTTTATAGTTTACCATTAAACCAAATGAGTCATTTAATCTGTAGGTTGCCCCTGCCTCAAATTTTTCTTGGTATAAGAAATTGGTGGAAAGGTCGATGGAAGCTTGTGTTCCTATTGCAGATTTAACCATACCAAATGGTTTAAATTTCAAGTTAGGATTAAGGTCAAATACATACCCTCCGGTAAAGAAATAGTGTTGGGTTTCCGTCCCATACTTTCTTCCATTATAATCCAGATGTACAGATTTTAACATATTAGGAATAGAAAACGCTAGGTAATAGTTATCCGTATAATAAAACAAACCCGTACCAAGATTCAATTTTGAGTTATTGGTGTTTTCTTGAAACGACCCATCATTTGGATCTGGCAATGTAGGTTGGATAATACTTCTTAACCCTATTTTTTGAAAAGTAACCCCTGCTTTTAAACCGAAGGCTAATCTTTTCTCCCCACCTAAATTTAACGTATAGGAGAAGTCTCCATAGACATTATTTTCTTCAACAGGTCCTATTCTATCAGATAGAATTGACAAACCTAAACCAACATTTTTTCCAACTGGTGAAGAACCCGAAAATGAAAAAGTAGTAGGCGCATCTTCAATTTGTATCCATTGCTTTCTGTATAATAACCCAAATGACAGGTTTTCTTTAGACCCAGCATATGCGGGATTTATTATGTTCATATTATACATGTATTGTGTATAATGAGGCGCTTGTTGAGCATTAACATCAAGAAATGACATTAAAATTAAAATAGCTAGTAAAAATATTTTTTTCATAAGGGTTAAATTTAGGATTAATAAGCGCTGAAAATTATCAGCGCTTATAAAATCTTAATATTTTATTATCGGTTAATATAAATCCATCCAGTAAATGTATTCCCTGAATTTCTTGTAATTACATAATAGTAAGTTCCATCAGGAAGATCGCTTCCGCTATCGGTTTGTCCGTGCCATTGATTGGTATAGTTTGGTCCATGGCTATAAACTTTAGTACCGTATCTGTTGAAGATGCTTAATGATTTTACATCCGATAATAAAAATGCTTCATTATCACCATCTCCATTAGGAGAAATTCCTTTTTGTATAGAACAACTTATTCCGTCTACTAATTGCGAGGTTACATATCTACAGCCATTCACAGTTACTGTTGAGATATAAGTCCCAGAAGTCCCTATAACAATAGAAGGATTAGAGGTTGGTCCAAATGTAAATCCGTTTGGCCCTGTCCATTCATAAGTTGCGTTAGCTGGGTTAAACGAACCCGCAACTGGTAATGCTGTTATTGTAAAGTCTGGTCCAACACAAACTGCTGTTAATTGAACGTCTATTTCAGGAATAATAACAAACGAAGCTGTTGCTGTTGCTTGAGGACAACCTCCTGCAGCGGCCATTGTATAGGTTACTGTATACGATCCTGCGGCACTTGTGCTCACATTAAATGTTCCTGATGTAGCACTAATTGAAAGGCCTGATGGAGAAGCGCTAAAAGTTCCTCCTGAAGTACCTGTTAATGTTACAGCTTGTGAGCCCGTATTGTTATAACAATAGAAAGGATCGCTATAAGCAATTGTAGCCTGAGGTAAGTTGGTAATGGTTACTTGAGCTGTTGCAACAACTGCTATACAACCTCCTGAGGCTGTAATAGTGTTAGTAACCGTATAAATACCAGCTGTACTGGCAGCTAAATTAATTGCTCCTGTTGTTGCATTGATGCTTAATCCTGTTGTTGAAGTAAATGTTCCTGCAACACCTCCGCCAGAAAATACAGGACTTGGATTAGTTGCAGTTTTACAATAAGGAGAACCTGGATAACTAAATGTTGCTACTTGAGGTGCTGTAATTGTAATTGCAAATGTTGCTGTAACGGCATTACATCCACCAGCGGCAGCTATAGTATTAGTAATTATATAATTCCCAGGAGTACTTTGAGACAAATCAATTGCTCCAGTAGCGCTATTTAATGACAACCCTGCTGTAGAAGTAAATACCCCTGCAGTACCTCCGTTAACAAAAGTGATTACCGGATTTGCACCCGTTTTACAATAGGTAGCTGAATTATAATTAAATGAAGCAACTGGCGATGGGGCAACTGTAACTGACATTGTAGTTGTATTTGCACATTGATTAGCTGCTGGAGTAAACGTGTAAGTTGTTGATCCCGCAACTGCCGTATTGATTGCCGCGCTCCATGTTCCTGTTATAGCAGGTGTATCTGTAGACGACGTAGGCAATACAGGGGCAACACTATTCTGACATAAAGTTGGAATTTGAGTAAATGTTGGTGTTCTAACACCCGTAATTAATACGTTACCGGTAACTGGGGATGAAGAACAACCCAAACCTGTAATTGAAACCGCATCTATAAAGTTCCCTACAGTTAAGTTTCCAGAACCAGAACTTACTGATACAAAACGAACAGTGTAATTAGTAACTCCATTATTAGGGAATGTATAATTAATACTATTAAACACCCATGCACTTGGAGTTGCTGAGAAGTTTCCTAAACTAACATATGGGCCACCAAAAGGTCCTATTTCAACTCGCATTACATCGGTTCCAGAAAAACGTCCTCTGTGTGCGAATGATATATTTATAGATGAACCTGGGATAATCGATAGATTTTGAGAAAGTGTAGATACTTGATTAGCATTTAATTCGATAAACTGTGATCCTGAATAAGCATAAGTGTTTTCAGTACCATTAGTCCATACTTCAATTAAACCATCGGTTGCTGAAGTTCTCCAACATTGGAAATTATTATTATTAATAAATCCTAATGAACCCATTGGTATTCCTGTTGGACTTTCAAAATCGGAATTACAGAAATTGCTTTGTTGAGTAATTACAACACTATATGCTCCTGAAACTGTTGCATTAAATGACGCTACGTTACCCGGATTTGTTGCTCCCGTTGGAACTGTCCAAGCATAAGTGTAATTTCCTGGAAGTGTTGGGGTAGCAGTAACTGTTGCAGAGGTGCTTGAACAAACTGTTGGACTATTTACGGTAACACCTAAAGCAGGATTTACAATAATTGATTTAGTCGCAGGAAGTGAACACTGACCTGAAGTAGGTGTAAATGTGTAAGTAGTAGTTGCAAGGTTATTTAATGCTGGAGCCCAAGTTCCAATTACTCCATTTTGAGAAGTTGTTGGTAAAGCTGTTAAAGTTCCTCCATTACAAATTGGTGTAACATCTAAAAATGTTGGCGTTATCGTTGCCGGATTTACAGTAATAGTCATGGTGGTATTACTTGAACAAGTACCAGAACTTGGCGTAAAGGTATACGTTGTTGTAGCGTTATTATTTATAGCTGGCGACCAAGTTCCTACTACACCATTGGTAGAAGTTGTTGGTAAGGCGGCTAATGTTGCTCCTGCACAAATTGGAGCTACTTGAGTAAATACAGGGGCTACTGTTCCAACTTGGATTGACATAGTTGTGGTAGTTGCACATTGGCCTGCATTTGGAGTAAATGTATAAGTAGTAGTAGCCGTATTATTTATCGCTGGTGACCAAGTCCCCGTAATTCCATTTAAAGAAGTAGTAGGTAATGGTGCTGAAGTTCCTCCGGCACAAATTGGTGGCGCTGGATTAAATGTAGGAACTGGTAAAACAATATTAACAGTTGCTGAACTTACCGCTCCTGGACAACCTAAAAACTGAGGTAAATTATAGCTTACTATGTAAGTTCCAACTGTACTAGCACTTGGATTAATAGCTCCTGTGGTAGTGTTTAATGACAATCCAACCGCTGGAGACACCGTATAATTTCCTCCCGTTGGTCCGGTTTGAGTAACGTTTTGAATAGTAGTGTCTGTTTTACAAAAAGAAGCCGCGCTGTAGTTAATATTTACATTTGAAGGCGGTACCGTGATTGTAATAGCCCAAGAATCTACATCTGATGGACATGTTCCAGAGGCAGCGATCGTATTATACACAACATAAGATCCCGGTGTACTTCCTGCAAGGTTTATTAAACCTGTAACTGGATTAATTGCAAGTCCTGAAGGCACTGCTGAAAAAGTTCCCGCAGTTGCATTACTTACAAAGCTTGGAGTTGGATTTGCCTCGTTTTGACAGAAGAAATTTTTAGGATAAGTGAAATTTCCGAATGGACAACAAATAGTAGGAACAGGTCCTGCAGTTTGAGTAATTCGAACATACCCTTTTCTACCATTAAAGTTGGTGATCATTATTATATATATTTCCCCAGCAATAGCATTGTTAACTCCAAAGTTTTCTGTAAATGCAGCAGAGAAACTACATCCAATTCCGGTGGCAGGCGCATTTGTAGTAGAAATTCCTGCACAAGCGGCAGCGTTTGAAGCAAATGGTCCCCATGCAACAAAATCTACGTCAATACCAGTTCCGTTAAAGGCACTACTCGTGTTTTGCTCTAAAAAGAAATTGTAATTTCCGTTAGTTGGTATTTGTAAATAATAAAAAGTTGGAGATGGAGCCGATCCTAAACAACCTACAGTTGTACTAGTTGTAGAAAAAGGACTGATAGGATTTGGCAAGGTAGGAACTCCCACATTGTTAGGAATAATAATTGGATTAATTGCACACAGCGGTAATGCCGTTCCACAAGTACCAACATTTGTTCCAACACAAAGTTCAAATCTCGTTGTTGAGGCCACAGTTCCTGTTGAATACGCTCTAATATAATAGGTTTGACCAATGGTTAATCCTGTTGCTGTATTGTTATTTGCAGTAAAACAAGTTCCAAATTGAGTAAGGCTTCCACAAGTCCCCGTATAAAGTGCTAAGTTGATGTTTCCAGGAGCTATACCATAATTTTCACCCAGAATCGTAATATAATGACTTGTAGCAGTCGCGGTAAATTTAAACCAAACATCATCGTCATCAATCGTTCCGCCACAAGAATTTGCTTGGATAGATCCTGTTGCAAAGGCAACGCTTCCAGTTACCGTTTGCAAACAATTGGTGTTTTGATTTACTGCTATGTCTATAGCGCCAGTACATTCGTCATTTGCAATTAAAGTATTAAAATTAAATGGACCAGCTATAGAACTTGCATCTGTAGGAGAACATATTGCTCTTACATAATAATTATAACAGGTTGAAGAAGTCAACCCTGTAATATAAAAGGGATTTGAATTGGCATTAAGCCAAAGCGGTGAACCAATTGGAGGAATAGCTGAACCGCAAGGGACTGCAGCTACTTGCCAAGCGGTAGCGAAACTTCCGTCAGGGTTAGCAGGTTGTGTCCATCCCAATAATGCGGTAGACTGAGTAATTGTTGTCGCTGTTAAGGTCTTTGGTTTAGTACAAGTAGGTGGCGGTCCACAAGTAACACTTGCATTCCATCCAGCTGCTGTTGTTACGGTATCAGAAGTAAATACAAATGTTAAACAACCCGAAGGATTTGTTGCGCTAAATGGTCCTATTGTTGCTGTTCCAGAGAAGGTTCCTAACAATGTCCCAGCGGTGCTATTACCGTCATAAACTCTTAATAAATCGAACCCATTTTCAGTTGCAAAAGTGTTAAATGTAACCGTTACGACTTGCCCTGGAATTGAAGGACAGATAGTTGTTGTTCCTGCCGCTGCAGTAATATTATTAGCATAGTTCCCATTTGGTCCTCCTGGATCAAAAAAGGAACCACCACAACCAGGTAAAGTAGTTACTGAAACTGGTAATAATGACCAAGAACTAAGATCAGTTGCAGAACATGCTGCTCTTACATAAATATCATAACAAATTCCTGAAGTTAATCCAGTTACCACAAACGGATTTGAATTTGCAGGCAACCATCCAGTTGAAGTTGCTGTTGGTGCTGTTGCACCACAAGGCAAGGCAATGTAGTGCCATGCTGTTGCTGTACTTCCACTTGGATTGGCAGGTTGTGTCCATCCAACTGAAACTGAGTTAGATGTGACAGCAGATCGGGTTAATGTATTTGGTCTAGTACACGTTGGAATTGGTGCACAAGTAACACTTGATAACCAACCCGCTAAAGCTACCGTTGGATCTGAAGTAAATACAAATGTTAGACAACCATTTGGATCTGTTGATGTAAAAGGCCCAGGTAAATTAGCGCCTGTTAATGTTCCTGAATACGTTCCTAAAAGCGTCCCAGCTGAGCTATTCCCGTTGTATACTCTTAAAATATCTAATCCTGTTTCTGTAGCAAAAGAGGCAAAAGTTACTGTAACAGCGTCACCAGGAGTTACAGGACATATAGTAGTTGTTCCCGTTGCTGCTGTTGTATTATTAGCATATGTACCTGTAAGTCCTCCAACATCAACATAATTTCCTCCACAAACCGCAGGCCCAGGAGCCGTTGTAAATGGGAAAGGTCCAGCCCAAATACTGCCTGAGAAAGCACATTTTGAACGAACATAATATTTATATTGTGTAAGAGGTAATAAAGGAGCAAAAGGAGCAACTGTTAATGTTGTTGCGGTATAAGGATTGGTATTTACAATAATTCCAGATCCGATTGGATTTAATTGAGTCGCAGGAATAATCTCAATTTCCCATTGATTACAAGTGTTTAAGCCCGCCCCTGTTAATGGGTTTGGATTAGTCCAGTTCAACACTGCGCTAGTAGAAGTAAAAGTTCCAGCTCCAAGTGTTGTTGGTTCCAAACATCTTGAAACAACCAAAACATCGTCTAAAAATAAATCATCGCCTTGAAAAGGAGAAGTTTGAGTTACCTCAGATACAAAGGCAATATATACTTGTGTTCCAGCAGGATAAGTTGCAGGTGGAAAATCAATCACTTGCTCTTCATAAACAATTGGCGCCGGAGCGACATTCGTACTTAATTGAGATTCGGTATAGGCTTGAAGAGTAGTTGTATAGGCCGCTTCAGAAGTTTGATTTGCAGCAACTGCAGCAGAGGCAACCTTAACTTTAAATACTCCACCTTGGTCTCCTTGTTGACTCGTTTTTACCCAAAAACGCAATTGACCGTTCAGTGGAATAGTTACTACAGGAGAAGCTAAATAATATTTTGCAGAATTTCCTACTCCTAGATTTTCCCCAAATAACATGGCGTGTTTCGTTCCGCTGCGAGGAGTTGTTCCATCGGTAAACCAGCTTTCTGATCCAGATCCGCTTTGAAACCTTGCCCAGTTAGCAGGAATTCCAAATGGAGTTGAAGGGGTTTCAAATCCTTGCAATAAGGCTTGAGAAAATCCAGTAGTTGTAATTAAAAGTGTAATTAATAAAAGTGTAATTTTTTTCATAAAATGAAAATTTAAGATTATAATCGGTAATTTAGTTTGCAATTTAGCTTTCAAATTTAACAAAAAAAATTAAAAAATAGCTTTTAATTGGATTTTTAACTTCAGAATTTTAAAATTTATTAATTATAAGTGAGTAAATCGCCGTTTTTCATGCAAATAAATTAGCTTTGCATTATATATTTTGATATGCTAGAAAAAGAAAATAAAAAGATTGAAAAAACCGTAATTGTTGGTATAATTACTCAAAAACAAGACGAAGAAAAATTAAATGAGTACCTTGATGAGTTGGCTTTTTTAACCTACACTGCGGGTGGTGAAGTTGTAAAAAGATTTTCTCAGAAAATGGAGCGTCCCAACCCGAAAACATTTGTAGGTACCGGAAAAATTGATGAAATAAATCATTTTGTAATTGAAAATGATATTTCAACCGTAATTTTTGATGATGAACTTTCTCCATCCCAACAAAAAAATATTTCAAGAATAATCGCTTGTAAAATTCTAGATAGAACTCACCTTATCTTAGACATCTTTGCTCAAAGAGCGGAAACTTCTTATGCCAGAACTCAAGTTGAATTAGCGCAATGTCAATATTTACTTCCACGATTATCCGGAATGTGGACGCACTTAGAACGTCAAAAAGGAGGAATTGGAATGCGGGGTCCTGGGGAAACTGAAATTGAAACCGATCGACGAATTGTGAGAGATCGAATTGCTTTACTTAAAGAAAAAATAAAAACTATCGACAAGCAAATGGGGGTTCAACGAGGCAATCGTGGCGCTATGGTGCGTGTTGCCTTAGTTGGTTATACCAATGTTGGAAAATCAACTTTAATGAATGTGGTGGGGAAAAGCGATGTATTTGTTGAAAATAAATTATTTGCAACATTGGACACCACCGTGAGAAAAGTGGTAATAAAAAACTTGCCATTTCTGCTTTCAGACACGGTTGGATTTATCCGAAAATTGCCAACTCAATTAGTAGACTCTTTTAAAAGCACACTCGATGAAGTTCGAGAAGCCGACTTGCTTTTACATGTGGTAGATATTTCTCATCCTGATTTTGAAGACCATATTGAGTCGGTAAATCAAACATTGGCAGACATAAAAAGTAACAATAAAACGACCCTTATGGTGTTTAATAAAATTGATGCTTTCAAACATTTAACCATTGATGAAGACGATTTAATAACTGAAAAAACTAAAAAACATTTCACTTTAGAAGAATGGAAAACCACCTGGATGAACAATGTAGGGAAGGAAAAAGCGATTTTCATTTCGGCTACCAATAAAGAAAATTTTGAGGAATTTAGAGAGCGTGTTTATGAAGCGGTTCGAGAAATTCACATTTCAAGATTTCCCTACAATAAATTTCTGTATCCCGATTTTAAAGATGCAATAGAAAAAGAAGAAGAAGATTAAAGGATTACTTTTTCTTGTACAATGGAACTGCTGAACACGCTTCGCCATACATTATGCTTTTTGCGAAGGGCTGTAAATATTGTGCTGCAGCCACATAGGCGCTAATTGGAACCGGCTTTTTAGCACATCCCTTTATAATTACCGGCTTATTTTCATATTTAGAATAATCCAAATTTGGAAGGATTTCTTGGTATAATAAAGTATCTAAATCTTGTAAATTACCATCAACAATTTTTTTTGCAAAAGGCGCCAAATGGACCGTAACTAAAATGGTCGCCCAAGCTGGAAGAATTGCATCTGTACTACAACAAACAGCTACAAAATGATCTTGATATTTGGCCCAGTCGTGTTGTTTTAAA
>Ga0209358_10003186_pt1 | contig 12201 bp, 6 predicted proteins | sample LauGreFa1BDMLBSN_2_FD_187574 | JGI IMG/M metagenome (GOLD analysis project Ga0209358, IMG submission 187574) | Freshwater lake microbial communities from Lake Michigan, USA - Fa13.BD.MLB.SN (SPAdes) (version 2) | ecosystem: Environmental > Aquatic > Freshwater > Lake | place: Lake Michigan, USA...
ACAGTGAAAAATGTAAACAACAACAATTTTTATTTTCCCGGCGTTCCGGTTCCATATGAAGTGTTGATCAACGACAAGGAAGATGGAACAATTGAAAAAGGCAACGTTGATAAAAAATCAATTTTTATAAAAGTTGATTATATCAGTGGTATGGACAGGGCGCAGGTCGTGGGACATCAAATCATCACTGCAGCAATGGAAGGAAAGAATCTTGCAGCAACATTGGATTGCAAGGTTTGCCACAAGGAAAATGAAAAATCAATCGGACCTTCTTATAAACAAGTTGCACAACGTTATCAGCAAGATCCAAAAGCCAAAACATACCTAACCAACAAAATCATCAAAGGCGGAGGAGGTGTTTGGGGTGAGACAGCGATGGCTGCACATCCTGATCTGAAGCCATCGGATGCGGAGATGATTGTGGAGTGGATTTTGGGATTGAACAAACCCGTTGCACCATCTCTTCCAGCGAATGGAACAATTGTTCCAACTGCAAAAGATCTGGGCAATGGAAATTTGATGCAAATCACTGCAACTTATACAGATAAGGGAGGAAAGGGATTGAGACCACAAAGCGGAGTGGGTAATCTGATATTGAGGAGTCCTGTGATCAATATGGATGCCAATAACAGAACCGATAAGGTTACCATCGCAGAATTTGGTGGGAAGAAGATTGCGGTATCAACTGATAATGTTGGGTTGGTTTATTTCAATCAATTGAATTTATCCAACGTAAAAGCAGTCGAATTGAATTATATGATGCAGGCTGTTCCAGACATTGGATACATCATCAGCTTCCATGTAGATGGTGCGAACGGCAAGCAATTGGGGTCTGTAAAAATCGGACACGATGCAGACATGAAATCTACCAAGGTTGCTATCCCATTGCAGGGAGTTCCTGATCAACCATTCAATCTTGTCATGAAAATATCAAAAGCAGATCCAAAAGAGTCACAGTATGTTGGCATCAGTTCCCTGCAATTGATTGCAAAATAAAAATGATTTGAAAAAGAAAAGCCGCAGTTATTTTGCTGCGGCTTTTCTTTTTGTGATGATGTTCACGGTGGCAACAATCAATATGATGAGCAATCCACCAAATTCTCTTGTTTGTTCAATCCAGGGTTTGGTAGCTTTCATGGATTGAACCAGGTTTTCTGCGTTGTGATCATTGAACCATGATATTACGCCGTTGGGATCGATCAATAGTCTCACTGCGTAGATCACGCAACATGCTACGATGATCCAGTGAGAAAATGCATCAAACTTTCCTTTATAGGTTTGAAAACATACATATGCAGATACCATATAAATAGGAATCCATATATAGGGATCCGGATCATTGTACTGCAAGGCGGCGAACAGTATGAAAAGGATTGTGAAGACGAGGTTGAATGTTTTCATGCTTTAAATCCTACAGGTATTTTACCAGATTTGATTGGATATAGCCAAAACTTTGTTGGATGCTGTTGAGAGGGTTACCCGGACACACATCCTGTTCAACGAAGAAATGTTTCATGCCGGAGAGTTTTGCATTCTTGAAAATATTTGCAAAGTCAATCACTCCATTTCCAACTTCGGTAAAGTTTTTCTTTTCAGTTTTATCCATGTCTTTCACATGCCACAATGCAACCCTTTCTTTGTGTTGATTGAAAAACTGGATCGGGTCTTGACCAGCGCGCGTTGCCCAATAAAGATCCAGTTCAATTTTCACCAGGTTTGCGTCGGTTTGTTTGGTGAGGATGTCCATCGGAAGTTGGCCGTTCACCATTTCAAATTCAAAATCATGGTTGTGGTAGCAGAGTTGAATACCGGCTTTTTTGCAGGTTTCACCTGCTTTATTTAAATCTTCTGCAATCTTTTTATAATCATCGAGTGATTTTCTTTCATTGGGCATGAGGTATGCTACAACCATATAGTCTTGTCCAATTGCTTTTGCATCTTCTACTGCCTTTTCCCAACCATAGATGATGGTACCCGGTACTTGTCTGTTGCCGAAGTTTCCATACATATAATGTCCACTTGCTGCTTTCAATCCAACATCTGACAGAAAAGTTTTGTATTCATTGGCAGTCATTCCAAAATACTTGCCATTGTATCCAAAATTTTCAACTTCACGATATCCAAGTCCTGCAACTTGTTTGATTGTTCCCTTGGCATCTTTTGCAATAAGGTCTCTTACAGTATACAGTTGAACACCAACTTTTTTGTTTTTGACATCGTTGAATGCAAAAGCATCTTGCATTATGAATGAGCCTGCAGTTAACCAGGCCATTTGTTGGAGGACTTCTCTTCTTGTTGCCATGTTGGTGGGTTTTATTTTTTAAAAATATCTATGAAGGTTGGAATATCACTTTCTTCGTCGCTGTAAAAAATCAGTTGTTTGTTTACACCAAACAAAAACATGGAAGGATATTTTTTTGGCAGGAATCTTCCGATGAACTGATTGTATACATCCAGCACAGCAACTGTATTTTTCTTTGCGTACAGGGATGGTCCCACGCGTTTTAAAAATTCAATCGCAATATCTTTCCGATCTCTCGTCACGATGACAATGTTGATGTTATTCATTGTCTGGTGATTTTTATTGTATTCAGTAATAGCGCGGAAGCAATGTGGACATTCAGTATCAAAGAATATGAAGAAAGTTCTTTTACCAGGTGTCAGATTTTTTGGGGTGTATTCTGCGCCGTTGTCCATGCGAACAAATTTGAAATCAGGCATGGTCTTAACCTGGGCCGAAGCCATTCCGCTGAAAAGCAAGAGAGCAATAATGAGATGTTTCATGCGTCAAAATGATGATTAATCATGCATAATAGCAATTTTTGTGGAAGAATTTGTTGTGCAAATACAACAATCCGTTTTATTTATTTTAACATGCAGCAGATCCGGTCAAATCATTGTCATTTCACGGCATCAAATCAGATTCAACTTATGTGTAATTTGTACACAAAAGTTAAAAAAACTTTAATTTTTTGTAACGTATTTAAAATGAAGACTTTAAATTGTGCACGAAATCACAACGAAAACGATTGCATCACACAACCAATACACAACTTTTTCACATAAACACTATCTATTAATCTAAACCAAAATTGCATGAAAAAAGTGCTTGCTTTTTCTCTAAGAGCTATGATGCTTGCAGCTTTTATGGGCTTGCTGGTATCTGCTTCTTATGCGCAGAAAAAACTCACTGGTAGAGTTACCGGTGGTGACACTGGAGGGGGACTCTCTGGTGCGACTATCAAGGTAAAGGGTTCAGCGACTGCAGTAACAACTGGAGCCGACGGGTCTTATTCAATCACTGTTCCCAACAATTCATCCTTGCAGGTATCTTTTGTAGGATATGATGAGCAAGAAGTAAAGGTTGGTGAATCAAACGTTCTCAACATTGTGTTGCAAGCCTCACAGAGTGCCTTGCAAACAGTAGTTGTAACTGGTTACGGCGCACAGGAGCGCAGGAGCATTACAGGTTCTGTAGCTGTTGTCGACACCAAGGAAATGACCAAATTTGCAGCATCCAATATTGCGGATCAGTTGCAGGGTAAGGTTCCAGGTGTACAAATGTCAACTTCAGGTGATCCTGGTTCTGCAGCATTTGTTCGTATCCGTGGTATCGGTACCATTAACAACAACGAGCCTTTGTACGTAATTGATGGAGTACCTGTTCAAAACGAATCCAACATCAACTTCCTGAATCCCAACGACATTGAGTCTATTCAGGTATTGAAGGATGCGGCATCTGCATCTATCTATGGTTCAAGAGCTGCGAATGGTGTAATTGTGATTACAACCAAGAAAGGAAAGAGCGGTACTTCTAAACTTGCTGTTGACCTTTTCTATGGCAACCAATCACCTTCAAAAATTCCAGAAGTATTGAATCCTAAGGAGTTTCTTGAAGTTCAACAAAAATTGGCTGCTGGTCAGGGCATTCCTTTTACATCTAATATATATATCAAGCAGGGCAGCAACTGGGTTCTTCCTGATTTTGCTGTTCGTGGATTGGGTGGTTTCCTTTCAGGCGATCCTGCAGTTGATCCATCAAAATATTTCTTGAATGCTGACCCTGTAGGTCGTGGTGTGGGTGACTATCTGATTCTCCAAACCAACAAGGCAGGTACCAACTGGTTCAATGAAGTATTCAAACCAGCTGCCATGAAGAACTACCAGGTTTCTGCTTCAGGCGGTTCTGAAAAAGGAAACTATTTCTTCTCTGGAAACGTATATGATCACCAGGGTATCATGATCGGCAACGATTATCGTCGCTATCAGTCTCGTGTCAACAGCAATTATAATATTGGTAAGAACATCAGAGTTGGTCAAAATTTAAATATTGCATACCAAACTACACGTGCTTCTTTGGGTAATCCAAACGAAGGTTCTCCATTGATCAATACTTACGGTATGCCACAGTTGGTGCCGGTATATGATATCAAAGGAAACTATTCATCTCCAGCCAACTTCAACTCCAACGTGAGCAATCCTGTTGCTCAACAGATGAGAAACAGAGACAATAACTTCGGACACAGTTTTCGTGTAACTGGAAGTGCGTTTGCTGAAATCGACCTGACTGATTTCTTGACATGGAAATCATCTTATGGTATCGATTACAACAGCGGTCCTGGTCAGGGATATGGTACGCGTGCTTATGAAGCAACAGAAGGTAATACCAATCCCAACTCTTTGGGTAATTCTTATTTCTTGAATAGAAACTGGGTGACCTTCCATACGCTGTCGTTCAAAAAGAATTTTGGAGATCACAGAGTAACTGCTCTTGCCGGATATGAGGCCAAGCAGACATACTATGAAGGATTCAACGCTGGTGGATCTGAACTTGCTTTTGATAACTTCAACTACAGATTATTGCAGAACGTAAATCCTGCTACATACCGTATGGGAAGCTACAGAGGTGAGCACAATGTTGTGTCTCAGTTTATTCAGACTTCCTATTCATACCAAGACAAATACTTGTTCTCTGGAACAGTTCGTCGCGATGGTTCTTCAAGATTCATTGAAAACAAATATGGTATTTTCCCATCTGCGAGTCTGGGTTGGAGACTTTCCAAAGAAAGCTTCATGGATAATGTTTCATTCATTACAGATTTGAAACTGAGAGCATCTTATGGTATTCTTGGTAACAATGAGGTAGGTGGAGATTATCCTGGTTTCTCGAACTTCGGTACTGGTGTTGACGTTTCCAACTATGATATCAACGGTACTGGTAACAGAACTGTAACTGGTTTCGAGCAAGGTTCAACTGGTAATCCTAAGTTGAAATGGGAAACCACTGCGGTTACCAATATTGGTTTCGATGCCAATCTAACTGGTGGATGGAACGTCATGGTTGAGTGGTACAACCGTAATACACGCGACATGATCTACAACGTTGAGCTTCCATTGGAATTGGGTGCTGTAGGCCGTCAGGCGCAAAACATCGGTTCAATGAAGAATACCGGAATTGACTTCGCTTTGGGTTATACCAAGCGTGTGAACCGTGATTTCAATTTCAACGTAAACTTTACTGGTTCTACAGTGAAGAACGAAGTGGTAAAGCTTGAAGCAAATGACAACAGCTTTATCCGTTCTGGTGGATCAAGAATCGGCGACATCACTTATACAAAAGCAGGACTTCCTATTTCACAATTCTATGGATATGTTCAGCAAGGATTGTGGAAGTCAGATGCAGACATTGCGAAAGTATTGTTTGCTGACAAAGGAGATGCAAAAGTGGGTCGTTTCCGTTTTGCTGACTTGAATGGCGATGGTAAAATCGACAACAACGATGAAACATATCTTGGTAGCCCCATTCCAACTTTATTGCTTGGTTTGAACTTGACTGCCAATTATAAGAACTGGGATTTCACAGCTTATTTCAGCGGAACATTTGGAAACAAGTTGTTCAATTTCGTGAAATACTTCTCTGAATTCAACGCATTCCAGCGTAGCCGCAGCAAGGCATTCTTGTATGAGGCTGGTAAAACACTCCCTGTATTGGATGGCGGTGACAACTACAGTTCTCAGAGAAACAGCTATTATGTTGAAGATGGTTCATTCACCCGTTTGAGAAATCTTCAGGTTGGATACTCATTCAGTCCTAACCAATTGAAGAAACTTGGTATGAACAGATTCAGAATCTATGCTCAGGGACAAAACTTGTTGACTTTCACCAAGTACTCTGGGTTGGATCCTGATGTAACCATCTCCAATATCACTGAAGGATACAACAGTCAGCGTGACCTTTCATTGGGTGTTGACAACGGACGTTATCCTTTGGCGAGATCAATCATCATAGGTGTAAACGTTGAGTTCTAAATTGATCATTTGCTTAAACAATTGATAAAATCGAAAAAAATTTGAAATAATTTTATCGACAATGAAAATTGAAAAAGCACAAAGCATAAAAAATAAAAAAATGAAAAAGAATATCATGCAAAAATTAGCGGTGATCGTAGTTCTAGCGATTGTCGTTTACAGTTGCGCAAAAGATTTTCTTGAAACACAACCCTACGGAAGTGTAAACAACGAACTTTTGGCAACTTCTGAGAAGGGAGCAAATGCCCTGCTCATCGCAGCTTATTCTGGTTTGGATGGTTTTTCTGGTTGGGACAACGGTACTCCCTGGGGTGGTGCTGCTTCTAACTGGACATTCGGCAGCATAGCTGGTGGTGATGCATACAAAGGTTCCGAAGCAGGTGACCAGCCTGACATCACGCCCTTGGAGCGTCACAGTATGGATGCCAACAATCCATATTTGGAAGGCAAATGGAGAAATTATTATGACGGAATTTCTCGTTGTAACCAAACAATCGTAGCCTTTTCAAAATTAGAAGGCATAACTGCAGCTCAAAAAACAACGCGCATAGCAGAAGCAAAATTCCTGAGAGCATGGATGCACTATGACCTCTGGAGAATATTCAAAAATGTTCCATACATCGATGAAACACTTGCTGACGTGCGTATTGGTAATACAGCAGATATCATGCCTAAAATTCAGGCTGATCTTACTGCAGCGATTGCCGGTCTTCCTGTAACACAATCAGAAGTAGGTCGTGTTACCAAAGGTGCCGCTCAGGCAGTATTGGGTATGACCTTCATGTGGCAGAAAAAATATGCTGAAGCAAAAACACAGTTCGATGCAGTAGTCGCTTCTGGTCGTTATGCTTTGAATGCCAAGTATTCAGACAACTTTAATGCATCTGTAAGAAATACCAAAGAAGGTATCCTCGAAGTACAGATGGCAGTTAATACTGGTGGTGGTGATGCTGGTAACGTAGGTGATGTATTGAACTTCCCTTACAATGGAGGTCCTGCAGGTTGCTGCGGATTCCACCAACCATCTCAAGATCTTGTTAACGCTTTCCAGGTTGATGCAAATGGTCTTCCTTTGTTGGATACTTATAGCAATACAGATGTAAAGAATGACGATGGCGTAAAAGCTGACGCTTCTTTCACTCCACATACTGGTCCATTGGATCCAAGAATCGATCGCACAGTTGGTCGTCGCGGCATCCCTTATTTGGATTGGGGTAAGCATCCCGGTTCTATCTGGATCCGTGATCAGGCTTATGGTGGTCCGTATGCTCCTATCAAGAATGTACACGGCAAGGCACAAGTAGCTGAAGTAACACATGCTTCTGGCTGGACTTCCGGATACAACTCAAACAACCTGAAGTTGATTCGCTATTCAGATGTAATGTTGTTATTGGCTGAAGCCGAAGTTGAGTTGGGTAACCTTGAAAGAGCTCGTACGCTTGTAAACCAAATCCGTCAGAGAGCTTCAAATCCAGCTGACTTTGTGTTGGATGGTGCTGCACCAGCAGCAAACTATCAGATTGGTTTGTATACTGCTGCATGGACAAATGCTGACGTTGCTCGCAAGGCAGTTCGCTTCGAGCGTCGTGTTGAACTAGGTATGGAAGGACATCGTTTCTTTGACCTGGTGAGATGGGGACAAGTTGCTACTGTTAAGAACGCATACTTTGCAAAGGAAAGAGCAAAGAGAACATACCTTACCGGTGCAAACTTCGTATCAGGTAAGAATGAAATCTTCCCGCTCCCTGCAAAGGCAATCACACAGAGTGCGAAGGACGGTGCTCCGACTTTGAAACAAAATCCTGGTTATTAATTCTTGAATTATAATAACTTTAAGGCCGCACGAAGTGCGGCCTTTTTTATTCCTCCCAATTAGGATCTTTTTGCAATGATGGTAAGAAAAAATTTCTTTTTTGTTTGTTTTGCCATCTTCGGTTTCGCAAGTTGCAGGCAGGAGCAAACATTGTTTAAACGGATTGATGAAAAGCAATCAGGCATTGCATTTGCCAATACAATCACAATCAATGACTCCATCAATATCCTCGACAATGAATTTACTTACAACGGTGCAGGTGTTGCCGTAGGAGATCTCAACGGCGATGGATTGCAAGATCTATATTTCTGCGGCAATCAAGTTGACAATAAATTGTACTTGAACAAAGGTGATTTGAAATTTCAGGAAGTCACTTCAGTTGCCAATGCACAAAAATACAAAGGCCAGTGGTCCTCTGGTGTAACTTTTGTAGATATCAACAGTGATGGCAAACAGGATATCTATGTATGCAATACGATGATCCATGACAGCAGCATGCTCCGTGATCTTTTGTTCATCAACCAGGGGAATGACAAAGAAGGTGTTCCGCATTTTAAAGAAATGGGACTGCAATATGGTATCACCGACAACAACCATAATTCTATTTCAACTTTTTTTGACTATGATCTTGATGGTGATTTAGATCTATTTATTGCAGTCAATTTTATTGATCAACAATATCCCAATCAGTACATTACCAAAATAAAGGATGGCACTGCTCCCACCAGAGACATGCTTTTTAGAAATGATTTCGACAGTGTAAAAGGACATCCCTTCTTTACAGATGTTTCATTGAAAGCAGGTATTATATGGGGCGGATACAGCCACTCTTCGCTGATACATGATTTCAACAAAGATGGGTATCCTGATATTTTTGTTGCGAACGATTATTTGTCAAATGACTTGCTCTACATCAACAACAAAAACGGAACCTTTACCAATAGAATAGCTGATATACTTAAACATCAATCTTACTCATCCATGGGGAGTGATATTGCAGATGTAAACAATGATGGTCAGCCTGATCTCTTCACAGTTGAAATGCTTCCTGCAGATAACAAGCGCAAGAAGGTCAACATGAATGCCAACAATTACAACCACTATTTATTTACGGAACAATACCAATATGAATATCAGTATGTAAGAAATTCATTTCAACTCTATCAGGGAATCAATCCCACCAACGGTTTACCGGTTTACAGTGACATAGCTTTTCTTGCAGGCGTTGAAGCAACTGACTGGAGCTGGTCACCTTTGTTTGCTGATTTTGACAATGATGGATACAGAGACCTGTTGATAACAAACGGATTTCCGCGGGATATCATTGACCATGATTTTGGTGCATTCAGAAGCAGTATCAGCAGCTCATTGATTTCAAGAGCAGAATTGTTAGATATGATTCCGGAAGTCAAGATTCCTAATTTTATTTTCAAAAATGAAAGAAACCTGACCTTCTCTGATAAATCCAAAGAATGGGGGATCAGCCTCCCAAGCTTTACGAACGGGACCGCCTATGCGGATCTCGACAATGATGGAGATCTGGATATCATCACCAATAACATCAATGACCCAGCGTTTCTATTTGAAAATACATTGATAAAGCAAGACAAGAAAACAGTCCAGGATAACAACCATTACCTCCGTATTCAGTTAAAGGGTCCTGTGCAAAATACAAATGCATTCGGAGCAAAAGTTAAGATATGGTACAAGGGGGAGCAACAGATTGCAGAGCAATCCTGCGTCAGAGGCTATCTTTCGAAGTCAGATGAAATATTGCATTTTGGGTTGGGCAATCATTCAGCCATTGATTCTTTAAAAATTTACTGGCCAGATCAACGTTCACAAAAACTTGAAAATATTTCCACTGATCAGTTGCTCCTATTAAATTATAACAATGCCATTGCGGCACAAGCAGATCCCATACCAGTGCTACATCCTTATTTTACAATGAAAGATCCATCCTCTTTGGGGGTCAATTATGTACACGAGGAATATGATTACATAGATTTCAACATACAAAAAACACTGCCCCATAAATTCTCGCAATATGGTCCGGGTATAGCTGTAGGCGATGTAAATGGTGATGGTTTGGATGACATGGTGCTGAGCAGCTCAAGCAGGTTCCAAGGTCCCACGCTCCTCTGTCAGCTTCCCAACGGGAAGTTTTCCAAAAAAATCCTTGCGCTGAAGAATTCTGAACTTCTGAAAGAAGAAGACATGGGCTTGCTGCTCTTTGATGCAGATACGGATGGTGACAACGATTTATACATAGTACGCGGCAGCAATCAGCATGATCCGGGGTCAATGCTTTACCAAGACATCCTTTGTGAAAACGATGGAAAGGGAAACTTTAAAATTGTTGAAGGTTGCTTGCCTGCAATGACTTCATCCGGACAAAATGTAAAAGCCGCTGATATTGATAATGATGGAGATCTTGATTTGTTTGTAGGTGCAAGGGTTGAGACAAAATCATATCCAAAAGCTGGTGAGTCATTTCTGTTGAGAAATGATTCAAAGAAAGGGAAAATCAAGTTCACCAATGTAACCAATCAGTGGAACAAGGAACTTGCAAGAATTGGTTTGGTGAGTGATGCGCTGTGGACTGACTTCGATAATGATAATAAGATTGATTTGATTGTTGCAGGTGAATGGATGGCACTGACTTTTTTAAAGAATACCGGAACTGCACTGGTGAAAATCAATCCAGGGGAAGAGGTGTCCAATGCATTGGGTTGGTGGAACAGTCTTTCAGCGAGTGACCTTGACAATGATGGTGACATGGATTATGTAGCTGGAAATTTTGGTTTGAATCAATACTTCAAATGTTCCTCAGGTGAGCCCCTTCGCATCTATGCAAAGGATTTTGATCAAAACGGTGCATACGATGCTTTTATTTCCTGTTATTTTCCAGATTCTTCAGGAAAGAAGCATGAATATTTTTTCCATAGCAAGGACGATATGCAGAAACAATTGATTTTGATCAGAAGAAAATTTGAGCATTATGCCGATTTTGGACGGGCAACAGTGCAAGAAGTTTTCACCGCTGAAGAAATGAAAGATGTTCAGAAACTGACAGCCAATTTTATGAAATCTGTTTGGATTGAAAATCTCGGAGGAGGAAAGTTCATGCTTCATGACTTGCCCAATGAAGCACAAATTGCACCTGCATATGGATCACAGTGCATCGATGTCAATCAGGATGGATACAATGATATTGTAATGATTGGCAATGACCATGGCATGGAAACTTCACAGGGAAAAGCAGATGCATTCAACGGATTGGTCTTGTTGAATGATGGGAAGAAAAATTTCAAACCGCTTTCATTTGAAGCATCTGGATTTTTTGTTCCCGGTGACGCAAGAGCAGTTTCAAACATTCAAATCAAAAACCAGTCTTTTGTTGTTGCAACTGAAAACCGAAAGCCTGTAAGCTTTTTTGAATATAAAATATCTGAATCAGTTGCTGTTCAGTTGAAAAAGGAAGAGACATACGCAATGATCGAATTGCCAAATAAACAAACACAAAAAATTGAATTTTCATGGGGATCCTCATTCATGTCACAGTCAAGTAGAACATGGATGAAGCCTTATAAGTCAAGCGTTAAAATTTACAATTCAAAAGGTAACATCTCCCGTACCATACAACCCTGATCCATGATAAAAATGAAATATTCTATATCTTTTTTGCTTATTGCAGTTATCATTTCATGCAATAGCCGTCCATCTGTTGACGCAGTTTCCAACAAAGAACTCCCCCATCAGCTGGTAAAAAAACTCACTGATATCATTGTCGTGGATATATTCAGTCCACCTGTTGCGAGCAGAATTTATGCCAATACTTCTTTGGCAATGTATGAAGCACTCCGATTTGAAAATAGCTCATCCCAATCCATCACAGCAAAACTCAAGGGATTTGATCCGATGCCCTTGCCAGTGCAAAATACCACATATGATTATTCCATTGCTGCTATTCAGGCATTTTGCGAGACTGCCAAGAAAGTAACTTTTTCTGCAGCTGAAATCAGTGCCTACCAAGATTCAATGATCAAAAAATATGCAGGCAACTTTGATCCTATTTC
>Ga0209358_10003191_pt1 | contig 12184 bp, 9 predicted proteins | sample LauGreFa1BDMLBSN_2_FD_187574 | JGI IMG/M metagenome (GOLD analysis project Ga0209358, IMG submission 187574) | Freshwater lake microbial communities from Lake Michigan, USA - Fa13.BD.MLB.SN (SPAdes) (version 2) | ecosystem: Environmental > Aquatic > Freshwater > Lake | place: Lake Michigan, USA...
AATAGAATAAGCCGACATCTCCTCGATTGAGCTTTTCGCCAAAGGCCCTGACGACTTCGCGCATTTTTGCGTAGGTCAGATTGTCATACCGGGAGACAATAAATCCACTGCCAGAGAGTGCATTACTTATAAGATCCGCATCATTTATTGGATTGCGCAGTGGTGAGTTTTTATAGGCTGCATTTCCTATGACAAGAGCTAAACGGCGACGGGAGTCGGAAAATGTAATTTGCTTGTTTGAATTATTGTCTTTCTTGTTTTCTGCTTGCTGACGTTTTTCTTCTTCGATACGTCGGCGCTCCTCCGCTATATGCTGACGCTGACGTTCACGCTCAATGGCTGCCTGCTGTTCTTGTTGTTGCTTTTCCTCTTGAAGTCGAAGCCTCTCGTCAGCCAACTGCTGGCGCTCACGATCAATATCCGCGCGATCAGTGTTTGTGGCGACATCACGACTATTCGGATTGGGTACGTTTTGATTGACTCCGCTGATAAAGCTGTCATTTTCCCAAATACCCTCTAAACGCCTTCCGTTCGCCTTAGTTAATATACCGCGCCCATGCCTCTTGTCGCTTTTGAAATCACCGACATACTCGTCACCGTTTGCAACGATGAACACTCCCTGCCCGTGTTTCTGGTCATCCCTCCATTCACCAACATACCTGTTGCCACTTGTAAAGGTGAGCGTTCCCTGGCCATGCTTTTTGCCGTCTTTGAATTCGCCGACATACTTGCTGCCAGCGGCGAAGAAAAACGTTCCTTGACCATGCCTCTTGCCGTCCTTGAATCCGCCGACATACTTATCACCGTTGACAAAGAATTGCGTTCCCCAGCAATTATGAAATCGCTGAGATTGATCCGTCGGGCACAATCGCAGCTTATTCGGGTTATTGAGCTCCTGCCCATAAGCTACGCAGGAAAATATCAATAAAAAAATAGGTAGCAGGCGCATGCTCGTTGCTCGAGATATTTGAAATGGGGGTACGATGAAGGTTACTAAAAATATAATTTTTTGTTTGTAACCGTTAGTTGGAAAATAGCATGTCTCCGGGGCTCGACAAAGCAAAAAACCAGCAACACCCAATGCAGAGCACCTGCCGAGCGATATAAAGAGGGCTGCCTATTCAGGGCAGCAAAGGCAGCGCTTCCGAGCGGAGGAGGAAACTTCATCGACTTGTCGCTTAGTTTAAGCGTATTTTTTTAATTCAAAAGGCAAGGACTCTAGATTTTGAGCATGATTGTTAAGTTACGCCCGCTAGATCTCCAGCGTGTATCGCGCCCGGCTTGTTTTTCTTGTAATACTAACCATAAATAAGATTATGCCTCTCGTCATGGGAGCCACTTTCTAGGTGCAATATCAGTCAGCGCTTTGCAACCTGCGATTAAACCAAAGCTGCTGTGATGAACGAGCGATCGTTTTACAATTCAGGATGATTACACCCGCGGCTGCATTACCTCGGCCTGATTTTGTTTGAGAAAAACGGACTTGCGGAATTGGCAAGGCTCTGTGCTTCAACACATTGGTGATGGAATGCGGAGTTCGAGGGTGAGGTCAATATTCCGCTGCCAATCAGCCGCTTCCGAGAGACAAGAATGACGATTTTTTCCAGAACATGCCGGCCAATTAAAGCGAGCCGAGATATTTTTTTTATGGTGTTGGTGTTTTTCTGGATGCATTCATTTGTTCTGGCAAATGGCATTGAACGTTTGAATGGCGAATGGTACAGCTATGAATGGAAATATGGCTACACGATGGATAATGGAAAAGGTTACGCCACCGTAACTAACAGCCCTCATTTTGAAATTGGCCAGGAAATTATCCGGCTGACTCCTGTTGGACGCGACAGCTTCGTTGGGGACAATGTCTACAAAGATGGAAAATTTTATAAAGTAAAGGTAACTCTTCAGGCGAATGGAACGCTTTTCTTCGAGGGAGAAAAGAACGTCAAATGGACAATGACGCGTATCAGTAGCAGTGAATTAAAAATCCTTAAAAACAACACCGATACGAATACCCCCGTGGCTTCACAAGCCAGCAAATCCTACGACACTGTTCGTAACAGCTTATTGCGCGAGGGGTGGGTTCTTCTAAACAGGCGCGACTTCAAACAATACGCGAACGATGATGGCCCGATCACAGGCAGCGGTCGAATTGGTGTTTGTCATCAACATAGTTTCAATCGAAAAAATTACCGGTTTTGCTGGACAGAGACGCTTGACGCGAAAAAGCCATCGAAGGTCTATCAGGAAATTATGAGCGATGCCAACTGGTATGATGAAGAGTATTTTCTCGCCGAATTTATTCATCCCACTGAACTGAAATTTAAAAATCAAGTTCGCCAGATTTGGTTTGCAGTATGCAACGGTGTTTACGGTTATTGCCCTGAAAAACCCCGTGGCTACCTGGAAGTCGGTTCTGACCAGTTAATTTCAGCCGCTAGCGCAAAGCGAGAGTTTTTGTCTGTAGCGCTTCGACATTTCGTTGGCGATTGACGATTTAATCCCACGAAACGGCATCACCCACACTTGATTTCATAATATCAATCGACTTCGCCCAAAAATGTGTGCGGGCTTTTTCTGCAGCTCAGCGCCTAACACCGCTTGGCAGCATTCAAGTTCGTAGATCGAAAGCTTCAACCGATACTGACGGCACCAGTGTAAAAACCTACATTGATGTTTATAGCTCGAAGATGCTCAGATCAAAATCAAGGCGTGCCGGTATGGTGTCCGTACTTGGATTGTTGGGCAATGTGACTTAGCGTACGGCCGAACCGCGCTCGACATAATTTGAGTGATCCAGTCACTTTCAAGAAAGGATCAATCCCATGAAAATAAGATGCTTGGTAGTGGTTCTGTTGCTTTTGTCAGGCCATGCGGCAGCGGCCGGAAAAACAAAACTGGATCGGCTACTGTCGGCCGATATGATCGGCTTGCAAAGGGCTTATTTTGAAAAAATTGCCGGCGTGGCAAAACGGATCAGCGACAAACACCGCCAGTATGACGTTGGCGGCTGTTTAATCACGATGGTTGAAGATAATAATAAATCGATCTTGTCGATTGAACTCGAAAATATTTCGGCGCGATGCACGTTTGATGCGGCAAATATTTTTATGGATGGCCCCGCGCACAAACTCACCTTTGCCAAACTCCATAGTGTGAGCATCGGCGGTGGCGCCAAAGAGGCTTGCCTGGGTCTGTGTGGCAATGCCGCACCGCCTATTTATGGATTGACGGTTCAAACGCCGCATGCAATGACGTTCATACAATACGATGCAGAGGTCGGCGATACCAACGCTTCTGTCCAGGCATCAGAGCGATTGAGACAACAATTGGAAAAACGATTTCCCGGCGTTGACCTGGTTGGTGACTATGTAGGAACCAGTATCCCTGCCAACGTGTATACGGAAATGTGGCTGAAAGAATTTCAGCATGTGAGGATCACATCAATTCGATTCGGCTACCACATTTTAAATGAGTGAAATGATGTCCCGGCGTGCGTTTGGGTTCAGAAACTTTGAAAACTACCGATTGCGCGTCCTTGCCCATTGCGGTTGGGACGGTGTGATCAATCGTATCTGATGAATGCCCTTCCCCCGTTAATGGGGAAGAGCCCGTTAATGGGGAAGAGCCAAAAAAGCGCCTGTCATAGGCGCTGGTGGCGGAAGCGGTGTCCGCAAATAGGCAAGTAAAATCAATACTTCTCGGGCCATAATTTAATTGATCCACCATAGAATCCACCTTAGACGGGACGCTACCGTGACTCTGAAACGATCCCTGCTAAAGATTAAACTCCCGGGGTGTAAACACGAGCGAAAGCCCTACCCAGATCAAGCTCACCTGCCCCAAATTCAACTCGACCTCGGCGCTCTGAAATCGCCCCAGCTGCTCCGTCAGGAGAACTATCTATTTATCCGACCAAGTTCTTGTTCTAGCATGGCTCGTCTTTTTTGCTCCAACTCAAGATACCTTGCCATGTTTTGCTGATTGTTCACTGGCTGGGATCGTTGCCGATTTAACTGCTCTTGTCTCATTGACATTATTTCCTGTTCCAGAGTGCAGTAGTAGTTATGGCTTGGCCCGCAGAACAAAGACGCTCTTCGCTCCTGAGCAAATGCCGCGGTGCAAATAAAGAAGCAAAAAAATGATGAGAGAATCTGTGGCCGCATAAGACCTAGATTACCATCGGATACCATTGAACAAGCACCCCACCCCCATCAAATTCTCGCCAGCCAGACCCCACCGTACCCCCACCCTCGGATTTTTGACAAGGGTCCTCCGGCGCTGCTTACAATCTAATCTGGACGAATGATAATCTGTCATTCTTTCATTTACCGTACTGTCTTCTACCATCTGGGAATACGTACATTCCTTCCCCATGGGGTTCCCCCTCGCTATATTCACCGACGTATTTATAGCCACTCAAAAAGGTGTGTGTTCCGTGTCCATTCTTCTTACCGTCCTTCCATGCACCGGCATATCTGTCACCTTTAAGCCGGTTGTTAGCTAGATAAGAGTAGGTTCCGTAGCCATTTTTCTCATCATCCTTCCATTCACCAGTATATCTGTCGCCATTTGCTAGTGCAAAGACTCCCTGTCCGTGCCTCTTGCTATTCCTCCATTCACCGATATACTTGTCGCCACCTGCATAGGTCATTGTGCCTAGTCCATTCGGTTTGCTATCCTTCCAGTCACCAATATACTTGTCACCATTCAAAAAATTGACCTTTCCGAATCCATGCGGTCTGCCATCCTTGAATTCACCAACATAATTGTCACCGTTTGAATAGCTGTACTTTCCCCAGCAACTGTGCTGCTGAAAAATTTTATCCTCGGGGCACAGCTTTAGATGGTTTACGTTTTTAGCTTCAAATTTTAATGCCAACTGCTCAACTTGGCCCGCAATGTTATCGATAATTTTTTCATGGAAAAACGTATCTGACGTCATATCAAAGGGAGGATATTCAATTTTTACTAGTTGGTCTTTTTCATAAATACCAAATTCTTTTATAGTTCCATCTGACCGATATCGAATTCCTCTGCCATGTAACTTATTATCTTTAAGCTCACCCACATACATCTCACCGTTAAGATACGTAATGATTCCTTTGCCGGTTTTTTCGCCGTACCTAAACTCACCCACGTATTTTTCACCATTAGGTTCAGTGAATTCTCCTAGACCATCTTTTTTACCTTGGCTGAATTGGCCAATAAACCTATAGCCGTTACCATAGATCATCGTTCCCAGACCATTCTGCTTATTTTCCCGCCACTCACCAACGAATTTATCCCCGCCTCCCCAACTGTAGCTTGCCCAACAGAGATGGAATTGCATCTCAAAACATTCCGGTAAACTATTCGGGTTACCAGCTTCAATTTTTGATATCAGCCGTACAACTTCATCGGTGACTGCTCGTACCTCGACGCCCACTGCCGCAACCGTATTTTTTGATTCATTGGGATATTGATTTGACGAGAAAATTTTTTCCTGACTCAGAAAATCTGATAACGTATTTTTTCCTCCAATGAGAAAAAAGCACCAGATAAGAACCGAAACCAGCGTTATCCAAAAAATTATATCAATCAAAAATTTTCTCATATGTTATCTTTAGAATCTCTTTAGCTTACACAAATACAAAGCTGTAACTTATTGGCCCACTAGTACCCTATTAGAATCACCAATCAACTGCGGCTCCTGCTTACGGCTCATCATTCCCGCTTGGCGACCCACGTTCTCAACAAGATAAGCCTGCATCTCACCCAGCGTGATCCTTCCATCTTTGTTGGCGTCAGCATCACCCTCCATGCCTTTCATCAGGAAATAGCTAAAAATCCCGTGCTTAAGGTCGGGGCTGGAGCTTGATATTTGATCTGCCTGACTGGCGGTGATGACTGTGAAATCATCTGGGAAAAGCTTCTTCTCTGCCTTTAAAGTCACGGGACGCGCGTTGGCTACCAAAGTCTCGCCACTGCGGGCTTGTCCGCTATAGCAGGCGTCCATAAAAATAGTTACGGATTTCGCCTGCGTCGCATTTAATGAAGAAATTACTTCCTGTAGGTTAATTGCTGTTTTTGACAAATAGTCTTTATCCACGCCAGTTGGAAGCAGGTACAAAGATTTTCCATCATCACTTGGAAGTCCGTGCCCGCTATAAAACAAATATATCTCTGTCTTTTGCTTTGCTACCTTTGTAGGCAACCAATGATCTAGAGTTTTATAAATTTCTAGTTGATCTGCTTGGTCATCAACAAGCATCTTGATATTTTCTGGCCTTATTCCTAATGCACGTATTGCATAGTCGTAGAAAATTCGAGCATCATTATCTGCAAATTCCGCTTTTGCTAATCGTCTGTAATTTTGAATTCCGATAATTATGGCAATAGAATTTTTTTCTTCCACTCTTTTTACATTAGCGGGATTTAGTGCCACATATTTTGGTATTGATTCAACTATTGAACGATTGATGGTAATTTTTTCAGATGCAGTATTACCGTACAAATCTTTTGCATCAATAACGAAGTGTGACTCTAATCCAGCGCGGGCCACTCGCTTTAAAGAATAGCTTCCATCGAATTTTCCACCTTGTTCTTCCCCATTGATCTTGAGTGAGGCAGTATCTACACCAGTTTTTATTTCAAAAATATATGTACCGTCATCATCAATCTTCTGATATTTTACCGAAATCGAAAATATTTTTTTTGAAGAACGTCCAATCTCTCGTTTAGCAAATTGATTTGGGTTGTAATATCTTCTTCTGTCCACATTCAATTCTTTTGCCGCTCCATAACATCTGTGATCCGTGCTTACTCTAAATAAAATTTTTGAAAGACTGGCGAATTCAGGGGGTATCGACTCAATATGCGACACTGCTCGGCCGACGGCGGCGACGAATGCATCGAAGATCGGATTTTTTTGTTCTTTTCTTTGTTCATCTATTCTTTCTTCATCGAGTTTTATTTGACCAGTTTCTTTATCTATATTTAATAAAACAACTAAATCAAAGGGATTCTTTGTTGGAAATGCGATATTTGCATGTACTAAGTTTGGTAAGTACCTCGCTAAGAATTCCCCAGAGTCTCCAAAAAAATGTTCACTCAATTCACATTCCCTTAGCTTTTCACGTCTGTTTTCTACGTTTTTTAGTAGCTCTTCCACAGCAGCTTGTCTTTTAACTCTTTTTGCTTCAGCGGCTAAATCTTCTCTGGTTGGAGGATTTTGGTTTCCAGTTTGAAGATTTTGCCCAGATAAGGGTAAAAGCGTCATCGGATCAATTGGTTTCTCCATGTGGCGTATCTGAAAACTCAGCTTGACGGTATCTGCATCCGAATTGCCCATTTCTGCAATCTGCTGGCCTTGAGTAACCGTTTGACCCTCGCGCACAAGGATGGATTTGTTGTGAGCGTACGCAGTGACCATGCTGCCACGATGCTGGATGATGATCAGATTGCCAAAACCGCGCGCATTTTTCGCTGATAGCACCTTGCCATCGCAGGCTGCAACCACCGGCTGGCCAGCCTTTCCAGCGATATCGATGCCTTTGCGCATCGGATCAAAACCATTTATGACCCTGCCTTCAGTGGGCCAAACAAAACTTCCACTTTGACCGCAGTTAGGCAACACACCGCCCCAAGCAGCGTAGGAAAAAATCAAAAACAAAAAAGGCAGTAGGCGCATAATCGCAATTTGGGAAAAATTAAGCGGGAACGGTACAGGATCATTCTGCAATGAAAATTTACATTGTTAGATTCAGGCCACTATTTACCTACCATTCAATCTTTCCATAAAAGCTTTTCTACTAGGAAGCCATTCGGTGACAAATCCATATACACAAACAGGCTCTGTAATCTGCCGACCGCAGTTAATACTACCTCCAGAACCTGGCCCAATAACATAATCCAAATCAATGCTGCACTCGTAAACAATCGAATAGTCTGAAATATCGTTTCCACAATCTTCGCTTTGAGGTATTCCAATCAAAACTTTTGATATGCCAAATGTATTTTTATTCATTATTTCGAATTTTGTCTCCTGAAAATCATACTCATAGTCTCTGCGCTTTACGATTGCTAGATTTAGTGTGTACGGACGGGTTAAATCATTTTCGAGTGTAAATTTAAATGGCCCAATATCATTTGGATCAACGACAGGATCAACTTTATTTGCGGATTTACCTTTACCTCGCTCTGACTTTTTATTGAATTTTTTTCGACAGGCTTCTGCGACATAGTCAGCCGCCCGAGAGTTTGTCGCATTCTTCATGTTATTCAAAATACATTGATCATAATCAGCAAAAACAATCTCATGAACAGATGAGAGCAATATGAGTAGCAAGACTTTTGACACAAGAAAAATTTTAATTTTTTTCATTTTTTTATTTTTTTCGCGAAAAATTTTTAGTCATCTACTTCTTACGATATTTTTTTGTTCATGAATTAACTGAAGGAGATTGGTGGACTTATTTTTGCGACTGCTTAAAAAGCTTATCCAAATATAGCTTTTCATCCGGATAGTGCTTAATCTAGAATGACTCGTTCCAAAAGAATAAACAAATTCACTCATCAATTTCCGATCTGCGTAATCTCTACCCGCCGGTTCGCGCTATTGCCAGGATCATCAGGCAACTTCAGTGCCCGTTTCCCCATACCAGTCGAAGACAAACGGGTGACATTCACACCCAGTTGCGAGGACAAATAACTCACCACAGCTTGAGCACGTCTTTTTGAGAGGTCCATGTTGTAGGTGTCCGATCCAACCGCATCCGTGTGCCCGGTGACCTTGACTCGGTAAGGCAGAATTTCTTCGCTATTTAATGCCGTGGCAAGCTGCTGTAACTGCTCCAGCGAATCGCGTGATAGCTTGGCAGAATTAAACTCAAAATTAATGGTCAGGTCGGTGCTGGGCTTGGGTGCATCCTCGACACGCAAGCCGCGCCATCCACGCGTCAGTGGCTTCGGCTTTAGCGCATCAATAATTTCCTCGGCCGACTTCACCTCAGCAATCGCACCGCTACAAAGACCCAGCAGGCTAATTGTCAAAATAAAAAAGAGATTTTTCATGGCGCTACCTCGCAAGCGTCTTAATCGAAATAGTGGAAGAGATCACCTGAGCGCGCTGAGTGGGCGATAAACCTAGCAGGGCCTGACGCAATGCACTCAAGTACTCCCGATCGTTGTCATAGCGCGTACCTTCGTCGAGCAGCGGTGTGGGGGAGATAATCGCAACCAATAGCTCGGCCCCAAAGGGGGGCTGGACGACGAACCTTTTACCTCCCGGGGGTAAGCGCAGTGTCTTGTTACCGGCGACTTGCTGCGCTCTTTCCAGTGTTATCGCCTCGCCGTTGGCTTGCAGATAATCGGCATACAAATAGGCGCCTTTGGTTTCCAATTTAATATCAAAGGCTAGCTTTGCGTTCTCGCGTAATTCCGTCGTGGTCTGACCTGCCAGTGATAAAGACAGGCGCTTTGGATCGCGTGTTGTGAGTTCCAAGGTTTTCATGGCCTCGCACAAGGGCCACGGCTGTACTTGCACCTTTGTGCCGACACTGCGCACACCGTCGAGACTCTTCAACTTCGCCACCATGGCATCGATCGCGGACTGCTCGCCCGCAAACCCCGAGAGTGATACTTCTCCCTTATCTGACACCAGTGCCTTGATCGACCCGCACTCAATGCTTTCAGCAATTGTTTGGACCTCCCGCTTATCCACCTTGGGTGGGCTTGGCGATGGCGCTGGGGGCGGTGGCGGAGGTGGTGGCTCTGGTTCAGGCGGGGCTGGTGGCTCTGGTACGGGTTCCGGGTCGGGTATAGCCACAACATCCATCGTATAGAACTCTTGACCGCGCTTTGCCATGGCTTGGTAGCCCACCCAACCTAAGCCATTCTCTCCCCATTCAGGACCCCATGAATTAAATACTCGAAACGCTCGACGCTTATCGTCATACCCAGTGATCACCATCGCGTGTCCGCCGGTGGGCTGAGATTGCTCGTCGTTGTAAACGATTCTGCCTTTGAGGTTTTGAAACGAATCAGACACCGCCATGCCCACAATCACCGGATGACCACGGTATAACTCGCCCTTCACACTCTCTAATGCAGTAACTTTTCTGAAGTCGCGAATCGTGTATTGCGCCGCGCGGCTCATTACGGCCTCAGACGGCTTTCGTGTGCAATTAGTGTCTGAGTAGGGAAAATCAGACATCCTCGGGATGACCTGGTCGCGAACGAGGACCAACGCCTCATATATGCTGGAACCACTTTGGCAGTTGTTATTCTGATCTTTGATCAGGTTGTAAATAAAGGCCGGACTAAATGCCCATTTCGAATCGGGCGTACGTTGTGATGACTTAAAGTCGTAGTAACTTCTCGCACCATAAGCGACTGCCCAGCCCACGCAAGACCCCTGATTGCCTTGAGCGCCTGCACGAGGAAAGCGATACGACAAATCTACACTTTCTGGTAAGTAGGCGCGATATCTGGGCACCGAGGGCAAGGAACTTAGCTCCGCCTCTGTGGCAAAAATTAATCCCGTCTCAAACTGCCCAGCCTGTGCCGCAGCACTGGCGAGCGCAATAAATAAAAAGAAGAATCGCTGCAAGGGCTGAAGGCTCATTTTTTGAAATAGAAGTCGCCCATCAGGGAGGAATTCTCCCAAGGCACTTGTGACCCACGGGTCTCAGCGACCACAGCTTTTCTGACCTCTTTAAACACCTGCTCAAGAGGCAAACCTTTCTTGCCGATCAGCCGGGCGAGATGTTTTGAGTAGGGACTATTGGTGCCATCACCATCAAGAGCTTCTTTTCCCGGCGCAGTCGCAAAAGCAATAAAGGTTCCCTTTGCAGCCTCAATTGAGGCAAGGCCCTGGTTGGTGCCTCGCGCTTCACCCGGAAAAGAACTGCGACAGGCATCCAGCACCACAATATTCAGATCATTTTTGATGTGTTCCAGAGTCGCCAGCACTAAATCCACATCAACCGCGCTTGAGGGCACCTCAAATGATTTTTTGATGTTTTCTTTAACCGGGATCAGGTAATTTTTACCTTTGACTTGGACTGCGTGTCCTGCGTAATAAAACAATCCCACATCTGTTTTACCGAGCCGGTCACCAAAGGCACGTATAGCATTTTGCATCCCGCCCATATCGAGGTTTTCGTACGTCGATACTTGAAAACCAGCGGAGCGCAGAGATTGGGTGATTAATCGGGCATCGTTAACCGAGTTTTGTAGCTTTGGCAAGCTGCTGTAATTGGCATTCCCAATCACCAAGGCAAAGCGTCTGCGGTTGTCGGTGGGCAGTGATGGATTATCAGTCTGGGTAGCGTCTTCATCAATTTGATTGGTTACGACCGGTGCCGGTGGCTGGGTATTGGTTGATTTTCTTTCTGCCACGAGATACTGACGAGGAATGCGAGTGAAGCTGAGTGGATCGACTTTAAATGAATCCACTAATTTATCGTCTTTATAAAATCCTGATTCGTACACGCTACCGTCTGCTCTGATGCGAATACCTTTTCCATTTTGTTTTCCGCGTTCATATTCCCCGATGTATTTGGAGCCATCAGAAAACAAATAGACAGCCTCGCCGATGGGCACGCCGTCCTTGTATTCACCGACATACCTGTCACCTTTCCGTTGATTTTCTGCTAGATGGTAGTACGTTCCCAGCCCGTTTCTTTTGCCATCTTTGTACTCACCAACGTACTTGTCACCTTTCCATTGATTTTCTGCTAGATGGTAGTACGTTCCCTGTCCGTTCATTTTGTCATCTTTGAATTCACCAACGTACTTGTCACCTTTCCATTGATTTTCTGCTAGGTAGTAGTACGTTCCCTGTCCGTTTCTTTTGTCATCTTTGTACTCACCAACGTACTTGTCACCTTTCCATTCATTTTCTGCTAGGGAGTAGTACGTTCCTTGTCCGTGGAATTTGTCATCTTTGAATTCACCCACATACTTGTTACCGTTGGCAAAGGTATACGTTCCCTGTCCGTTTGGCTTTCCGTCTTTATATTCACCCACATACTTGTTACCGTTGGCAAAGGTATACGTTCCCTGTCCGTTTCTTTTGTCATCTTTGTACTCACCAACGTACTTGTCACCTTTCCATTCATTTTCTGCCAGGTAGTAGTACGTTCCTTGTCCGTGCTTCTTATCGTTTTTGAACTCACCCACGTACCTGTCACCGTTCGAGAAG
>Ga0209358_10003193_pt1 | contig 12183 bp, 11 predicted proteins | sample LauGreFa1BDMLBSN_2_FD_187574 | JGI IMG/M metagenome (GOLD analysis project Ga0209358, IMG submission 187574) | Freshwater lake microbial communities from Lake Michigan, USA - Fa13.BD.MLB.SN (SPAdes) (version 2) | ecosystem: Environmental > Aquatic > Freshwater > Lake | place: Lake Michigan, USA...
TTATAGCTAATTTAAATAATATAATACGCTCGAACGCAGCATCTATCAAAATATATATTGAGACTGTTGAGTTCACAGAAAATTGGCGATTTGCAATAACCGACGTTAACTTAAATGAAATTATGTTTAAAACAAACCTACCAATTTTTTGTAGAGAGAACTTATTGCCAATTTATCTGTTACCATTTAATTATTTACACCGATACCACTGTCTTATAAGTTTCTTAGGTCATCTAGGTGACGCAACATCATATGGACACGAAAAAAGTAAACTAAGTACTAATGTTCTTAAAAATTTTTTCTAGAGCAGTACTCGGCACTTCGGTGAAATTACCGTTTTGAATGAAGTACTGGCTACTAACCCACAAATTTCACCGAAGGTGCGGAGCACAGAAGTAATAAAATTTGAGACGCATGATATTTAACATCCCACTTTAAAACCATGTTATCAGTTAAAGAAGTTTACGATAAAATAGCACAACATTTCGATGTTAGTCGTAAGCGTGTATGGGGATCAGTTAAACAATTTCTCAATTCACTTCCAATTAATTCATACGTATTAGATCTCGGCTGTGGCAATGGAAAAAACATGTTATATAGAAACGACCTTAATATTATAGGAATCGATATATCGTCGGAACTTATTAAAATCTGTCAAAAGAAACAGTTAAATGTTACCGAAGCAAATATTACAGCCCTGCCTTTTGAAACCAATACATTTGATAATATGTTGTGTATTGCTACATATCATCATCTTAATAACAGTACAGATAGAGAAAAAGCCTTGAATGAGTTTCATCGTTGTCTAAAACCGGGTGGCACATTATTATTAACTGTATGGTCTATTAGCCAACCAGAAGGAAGTCCATTTAAATTTAAGCAAAGCGATGAGATAGTTCCTTGGAAAACCCCCGACGGTAAAACGTATATGCGTTACTATCATATTTATGATGACACAGAACTTGAAAAAGAGGTTCACACATTATGCCCGAAATTTAAAATAGCACAAAAAGGCTGGGAATTAGGGAACTGGTATATTGTATTGGAAAAATAAACACCTACCTATATAGATGAGTTCAAATAAAAGAATAGGGGTACCGACTTTTGTAAATCGTTTACAAAAAAGCACCGATAGTCGTTCCCGTCCAGCTTCACCAACAGGTCGTCTAAATGAAGAAGCAAAAGGTACGTCCCCGCCCACGGTTATAAAATTACCAGTCCGCACCAGCCCATCTGGTTCCCCAATCCGGTCACCTACATCGTCGGTTAAAGTCAGTCAGCCACAATCTGTTGCGACACCACCATTAGTTGCTCTTTCTGCTGTTGCTCCGGCACCAGCACATGCTTCTGTCCCACATCCCCTAGATGAGTTTAAGCTTCGGTTAGGCGAACTTACACGCTTTGACTATTTTCGCACTGTAGGAACAGCCGATATTATAAAAAGCACCATTGAACCAAAATTCGCCCGTTTCAGAACAGCTGTTACACCAAACCACATTATCGATGTTACAAAATATGATAATGTATATATAACCAGCGATATACATTCCGATTATAGAAAGCTAATTCAGATTTTATCAAAGGCAAATTTAATAGATTTGCCTACAAAAGTAAATGATCGCCAAGAGTCAGTGAATCTAGATCCCTACTCCGATGACATATATAATTATAGCCTTATTACTGACACTAAGTGGAATACTACACGAACTTTATTTATTATTGCGGGTGACCTTGTAGATGGCCGTCGCAACGTCGATGTGAGCGACCGTTATGGTAGTTTCGAAATTTTATTACATTGCTTTTTATATAATCTTCGCATAGAAGCTTTAAAAAACAACTCAGAAGTATTATTTACTATAGGCAATCACGACTTATCTTCCGTTTTAAAAGCAAACGAAGCCTTTGCAGCCAGTTATGGAGCAGCATCATTATGGGACCCGTTTTATGTAAGACTTCCGTCGTTCAAGGCAAAGGTCGAAGCACGAAAGTCATTACTTAAACCATTTTATCAGAATTGTCCGTATTATTTTCTATCTCTTGAAAATGGGACAAACAAAGAAGTCGGAATAATCCATGCTTCGCTACACAAGCCAGGAGCCCCTAAAAAGGTATCTATACTACAAGATGTTATAGATGAGCAAGTTGCTATAATTAATGGTACCCGTAATTTAGAGGACTTTTTTATGACTAAAGGGCATAAAACCGAACCGGAACCGGTATGGCAACGTGTATATGCCGAAGATGGTAGCCCTACACGATGTGAACCTATAAACGAATTGAATTATAATCTTATAGTTGTGGGACATTGTACTACACCATCTGCAAAGGATTCGACGGGGGCTGATATATATACCCGTTTTGTTAATTTATATAATGAAAAGGCCTTGAAATCATCCGCCCAAGCTATAGAAGCTAAACAGTGCCAAGCAGTGGATGGAACCGGCTGTATATTATTAGATTGCCATGATAAACTATTAAAGAACCCTAAACTCGCATTTGTCGACACTGCAATAAGTTCGGCATTTCGTTCATCTGCAGACGATGATATAAATAGAAAACGAATAGTTGACATACTACATCTAATAAAAGCCGATACAGCATTGCCATATTATAATGTAGGCGTGGAAAGACTAAACCCAACCCAATCACCACCTACAGCAAAAGCATCTACCCGACCAATGGGACGTGTAAACACCCCTTCGGTCAGTGTTAGAAAGGGTGGAAGAAAATATAAGCGAAAAACACGCAAGGTACGTCGTCATAATAACAAATATATGAGTAAATAATAAGTGTGTCCGTATCAAAAAATCTTTTACCCGCCAGGCAAACTACAAGGGTGAGCTGGGTTGTTTGATCTGAAAATTTAAGGTATTTTATAATTTATATTATGTAAAAACTAGAAAATATAAGTTGAATAAATGGTATTAAATCAAACAACTCAGCTCGCCCGGATATAAAGAATAGTATATATAATACAATATATATAATGGATATTTTATTATATACTCATAGTGACTATTTTGACATACTAAAAATACAACTACATTATTTTTCTAAATATTTTCCAAAAGATTCAGACACATATTTATGCTCAAATAAACTACATGATGATTGTATATATAAAACATTACTATATGACGATACACTCCCTTACGCTTCTAGAATTTTATCATGTATAAAACAATTAGAAACACAGAATCCATATGTTTTAATTATTCATGAAAATGATATTTTATTACGCTACAAGCAAAGTTTTATAGATACTATAATTGATAAGATGGACGCAAATAATATAGATTCAGTAGAACTAAAACAGGCACCAGAAAAGGTGTATGATTATATAAAAATAAATGAACACGTATCATTAACAAAGAAAATACGCTGTTTTTATGTTTACACTGTGCAACCAACTATATGGCTTAAGTCTAGTATTATAGAATTATTAAGTTTATTTTCAGACAAAACCTATCGTACTATTGAATGTGTGAAGGTTCAAACATATGTAACTAATAATTACAAGACTTATATTTTAAATGATTACATTTCAAAACAAAGCATATGGTATCGTGTTACACAATATTTTGCGTTTTTACATGTAACTTCGCGTGAAAAGTTATTACCCTGTACGACAGAAAATGGGCTAGAAGATTTTATACAAGACGATCATTTATATATACAGAATACATTTTTATCTGAAACAAAACGTACATATCAAAAACACATATTTGCGTTCGAAAATTAATAACATTATACGAATCCACATATATTAAAGTAGGGAAATTACAAGGGTGAGCAGGGTTGTTTGATCTGAAAAATTTAAGGTATATTATAATTTATATTATGTAAAAACTACACAATATCAATTGAATAAATGGTATTAAATCAAACAACCCTGCTTGCCCGGATAATTACATCCCCTCTGAAGGGGGGTGTACTTAACTTCGGTACTGGCCGGTAACTGTCTTTACATACAAATAAGTGTATTGCGGGGTCTGTCCATAATTTCAGCATCTGCTATTGGTAAAAATTGAAATGGTTGTTTTTATTTTTCTCAAAATAGTGAAAATGAGACGTGATACTTTAAAAATAGGAAAATCGTATAACATTGGATCAAGATTTGGTGTATCCAGTAAATACTCTCTATACGCAGTACACCCAGAAAAGACAAACCAACATGATGTAATGTATTTATTCAAAGACAGCAGTGGAAATAAAGTTGGTTTTATCAACAGACTTTACTTGCCTAACGGTATAGAAATAAGTGAAATTAAAGAAGCAGATGCCGTTATACCGTCGGCACCACCGCTACCATCATTAATGAAGAAACCGTTACATATTTTAACAGGTAAGCCAAGTGAAAATCGCAATTTCAGGGATAACGACGAAGCTCCAATTACCCAAACTTTGCCATGTATCTCAAATACGAACAGTTTAACGCAGTCAAACCTGTTTGGGTCGCTGGACGAAGATCTGTATGGTTAAAAACTTCCGACAGGTTACAACTTCGGCACTTCACGGCAGGTTTTCAGCATATTCGGTGAAAGTGCCGTTTTAACAATAATTCTTATAAATTATTGTTAATTTAAAATAAGCTTAACTTTAAAATCCAATGTACCGACTTGTACGCACCGATAAAAAAAATTGAAAGGACTTTTAATCATAAAGACCTTTCAACACAATGGTAAAAAACAAGTCCTAGCAAATAAGACGCTTAATGGCAGGCGTCGTTAAATAATAGCCCACATGATGCGCCTCATGTGTTATATCTTTCAGGACACTGTGGTCTGTCTGCGCAACAGACTATCAATGGAACAAATGGCTCACACAGCACCAACATTTATAAAAACCCCCGAGCCATGTCGTTATGTTGAGAAGCGTCCTTACAGCAACTTCATTAACTGAATTTAGCTGACAAAATCCTGTTTGGAAGATCCACCTTGGGTCAAACGGGTCTGGGTTGATTATCGCAGGCGTAGGACGATGATTAATTCAGGGAGAAAGGTGCCGAGGCCTTTTTCTAATGAGGCATAAAGTGAAGTACCGGCCAGTGCCGAAGTTAGATACCCCTTTGGGGTACAAGTTCGCAAGGCCGCTGCCGTGAAAGTGTCCTAAAGTTAAGTACATCCCTTCAAAAGGGAGAGTACTTAAGTTCGGCACTTTACGGCACAGCCCTTTCAGGGGTGTACTTAACTTTTTCGGGACTTCACGGTACAAAAATTCAATTATACAGTTTCATAAGCCTCATAACGTGCCCGATTGTATTTAATTTTTGGAATAATTGCTATCCTGTAGTCCCGTGACTCTTCAGGAACCGATTTACTAAAAAAGTCCGCAAACCCATAATCAATAATCCATATACGCACATTTTCAGATGACTCGGTATAACCCTTCATTATATTACGGTTATGTAAATCGCCATGGGTTATTTTATTATCATATAGTATTGTTAGTAATTGTCTAATTTCCGTTGCGTTTTCCCGTACCATTTCCCGCGTCAAATATTTTCCTCTAACGCGTTCCATAACAATATATCCGATGGGTCTTAATTGCGAATCAGTCACGATTTTTCCGTATACCATTAACGGACCAACCCCTAACACACCGGCACGATTTGTTGCACGTATTTCTGTGTATATATTTTTGTAATTTTTACCAATATCAATAGGATCATTACTACCGCTATACGTTTGGTCGCCATCTATTAGTTTTTTAATAATAAGATTATCATCATTTCTTTCCAAGTAAAGTTTATCAATATCTTCACCGCCTTGATCATTTTTGCCAATTTGTATACCAGTCCTATATTTTTCTGAAGAACCATTACACAGGTTTCCACCGATTATAGTTTGAGTATCTAAAACAACATAGCCAATAGGTTCAAACGTGTCGCCACTACAAATTTTAGAAAATACAACCTTTGAACTACCTTCGCGACTTTTTTCACCCTGTATTTTTATGTAAATTTCAGTAAACGCTCTGGCCACAGATTTAACCGATGTTACCGGATAGGTTATTTTTTTAACAATAAGTCTAGGATTATTAGTTTCTTTATAAGTTATAATTGTACAACCATCAATAGTTTCACTACTTATAACCTCATCGATGAGGTAAATATCTAGCGGGTCGAAACATATAGAATGATTAATAGCCCTCCGTTGATGTAACTTTTTACCGCGTGTCTTTTGTTTTCGATGTTTTTTTAAAGTTACACGACGCCTTTTATCTACAGGCATATCCTAATATTTGAAAATTTTTTTATTCAAGTCCTCTATTGTATAAAAATTTGAACACAACGACTATTATTACATATATATTTAAAAATGAATGAAACGGAGCTTAGATTACGCTATGTCATTGACAATCTTTCAAGAACTTCTGCCACTGTAAATTATACTATTAAGACTCAAGCTACACAATTATGGAATGACATGGGTAGTTTATTCGCTACTATTAAAAACACAGTGTCTCAAAAATTTACAGATATAATGCTTCATAAAAATTCTATATTGACATCCGAAGTACCGGTTCTATCTGAAACTGTAAGTGTGGAAAAGGTCTCAGATACTTCCAATGTTCCACTCGAGTCACCAACGCAAGCGATTTCAAATGCCACTTCCATGACAGAAGATATGCCAGGCATCTCCCCACAGTCACCGACGTCATCATTGTGCCCGGATTCAAACACACCTTCTGTATCAGAACATACGCCACAGTTACAGACGACATCATTGCCGGATTCAAACGCACCTTCAGTATCCGAACATATCATGCCATAGTTACAGACATCCTTACTACCGACCGTACAAAGTTGTACACCCAAAGGATGTACAACTTTTTACGGTCGGTTTTGTGAAGTGCCGAAGTTAAGAACACCCTCTGAAAGGGGTACAAAACTTCGTATGGTGAAATTAAGTACACCTCTCTGAAAGGGGTATAATTAACTTCGTCACTTCACGGTATAAGGCATTTTTATAATTTATTTCTTATATATAAAAAAAATATAAAATATAAAATACCGGCCAGTACCGAAGTTAAGTACCCCCTTTGGGGTGCAACTTTACACGGCCGTTGCCGTGAAAGTGCCATAAAGTTAAGTACTTCACTCCAAAAGGGGGAGTACTTAATTTCGGCACTTCACGGTATGTCAGTTCATTATCCGGGCAAGCACAGTTGTTTTATTTAATACCATTTATTCAACTTTTATTTTGCAAGTTTTTAGATAATATAAAATATAAAATACCTTAAATTTTTCAGATCAAACAATCATGCTGACCCTTGTAGTTACAATTGTAAAAGCAGGCATTTAATTATAACTTGGTCTAATAACTGACATAATAGCCTTTTTAAGTTGAACCATTGATTCTTCGTTCATATAAATACGACATGGTATAGCAAGTAATCCACATAGATTAGAATACGGCTTCACTAAATCACACTGAACGCCAATCGAACCATACAACAAATTATTTGAGTTCATAGAACTAAAACACGCCAATGGATTCGGGTCTGTATTAATTTCAGATACTGAATATTGATAACTACTAATAACCCCGTCTTCAATGAATTTATCAAGTTTACACAAGACACCGCCTTGAGCCTCCAAAATAGCCTGGGCAGCACATGTATCCCATCGCGATAAACCACGGTCTTGTATATATATGTCACCACCGTTTTCCAGAAGTAAAAGACACTTATTTCCACATCCGCCGGAACAAACCTGTATATATCCATATGCAATAAGCTCCTTTAAAAAAGAAGAAATACTACTATTGCTAGTTAATATACGTTGCTGTTTATCACTGATATTACTATTATCAGATAATTTGCTGAAATATAAGCCTTCGTTTTTACAGCCGATGGCATATTCAGAAATCCCGTTATTTGGTATAATTCTATATATTAATCCAGCATACGATTTACCATCTTTTGCAAAACCAATACAGATTGTAGATTCATTACCTTTTTGTTTTGTAAACTCCGATGTTCCGTCAATCGGGTCAATAAACGCTAACAATCCATTTATCCGTTTATATGGTTTTTTTTGTATAATTTCTAAAATAGCCTCATGTGCCTTATTTATATCGTCTTTTAGCACATTGTCTGAAACATATACAGCCGACCCTAAATCAGTTACATGAGTTTCAAAATTATATTGACCGGATTCTTCACCAATAAATGTTTCCACTATATCAGCAAGATAAATTTTTAAAAATGTCTGAACAAGTATATCTGCTACGCAAACAGCGGAATTATCGGATTTAGTCGTAAACAGATTTTTATTATTATATATAGTAAGTATAGGTTTTTGCAGTACATCGCATATTTTTAGACAATCGTGTAGTATTTCACTGAAACTCATTATGGCAATGATTCATAATCATTCATAAATGTTTAGACTGTTTCACACTTTCACCGGCACGTACCGAAATTAATTAGCTCCAAAGTGGTACAACTTCTTAAGGCCGTAGCTGTTAAGAACACTCGCCTTTCAGAGTATTGTACTGTGAAGTACCGAAGTTAAGTATACTCCCCTTTCATAGGGATGTACTTAACTTCGGCACTTCAATCTATACAATAAGTTAAACCCACTTTTGTAACCTTATTCTGTATTGCCCGAATAACATTAACAGAACGGCATAGCTTTCATCCTTGGTAGTTCTAAAGCCCGTAAACAGCGTTCAAAACGAACAGAGTCCGCCTGAGCGCCAATTTTATTTACTCCGCCTTTTAACCGGTTATGTAAAGCTATACCTCCAATCCAAAAAACCCCTTCGATGCCCCCGTCATATCTATCATATTCTTTCTGAATTATTTCCCGCATTTCACATAAATAACGAAACTGGTTATAAAGCCACGATTGCTTAGATAATACCGACGTATAAGCCATATCCCCGTCATTCCATTTTACAGCAGAGTTATCCGTTTTCAAAACAGGGTCTTCGCCTTCAAATAATTTAATATTGACAGACTGAAGTTTGACTTGGTATGTGACGGAAAATAGAGACCAGTGTTGATAGAAAAATGTAAAATAATCCAATCGGTCCGATTTTGTAATTGGGTTCATCAACTCACTATAAATAGAAAACGCATTATATGTATTTTTCTCATTTTTAGACAACCATTTCGGCATAGATTCATGTAAATGTAAACCGGCCAAGTTTAAATCATTATTATTCAACGGTATTTCAGCCATCGTATCCATATTACCGGTTAAAAGATTATTTAGTGCTGTTTTAATTGTTTCAGACCTACGAACCCTATTTGTGCCTAGCGAAGAGCGTTCAATCGGACCTTCGCGTAAAATTCGTCGCATCTCGGTAAGAGACATCCGCCCACGTTTATATTCGGGACCCATTTCACGTAATGATTGCGTTATCTTTCGTAAGTCGCCACAATGCGTTGTCTGTAATTCGTCGGCCAAAATCTTCAGCTCTTCCGTGTCAATACCATTATCACCAAGTACAGAAATAATAACGGGCATAATATCGCTCGAGGTAGGTGTAGTAATTTGTAACGCCTTACACCACCGTAGAAACCCCGCATAACGCTTTTCTTGCCACTCGTTACTAATACAAACAATTGTATTTGAACCCTTATATTCCTTAACAAGGCGAAGTAATTCAGATAATCCACCCTTATCTCCAACGCTCATGCCATCGATTTCATCAAGAATAATTCCCAACGAGCGGTGTCCTTTTTCGTGAAAATAATCAGTAATGTTAGAACTTTGTAAAAGCGGTTCAAGAGCCTCACTAACAGCAGCTTTATGACGATGTTGGCTTGCGTTCCATTCAACTACGCGTAATCCGGCATCTTCTAAAGCTCTATGAGCAAGCGTTGTTTTTCCAATGCCTGGTGGACCGTATAAGAATACAGCAGGCGGATCCCTTGGAGCAGGTGATTTAGCCCATTCAAATATAGTTTTATAAAATTCATTATGGATTTGTGTGTCCATCTTAGTTACTATTTGATATTATAACCTTAGGTAGAATTAAACGCATTTTATAATTATAAAATATATACATAATATAATTTATAATAAAATCCAAAATATTTTTAAACACACAAAGGTAATCCACACCAATAGATTACCGGCCAGTGCCGAAGTTAAGTACACCCTTTGGGTTTACAACTTCGTATGGCTGTAGTTGTAAAGTATCGTAAAGTTAAGTACAATTCTCTGAAAGGGGTGTACTTAACTTCGGCACTTCACGGTATGCCAATCATTCGCAAACACCAGCCCAAGAAAGACCTTTGGACTGTACTTTCATGCAAATTTGTGTATTATAATCAGTTTCGCTTTGGTCTGGTTTAGATTTATTCACTTCAAACACATAATCGCCGTAGTCTGCATCCGAAGCCTGTGGAATAGCGTTGGGGTTTGCCTTTTTAAGTACTTGTGGTAATGTACTGACTCCTACGAAATCCACACATACAGGTACAGAGTCGCCAGTAGCATCCGGGGCAACTAACGTAAGGTAGTCTGGGCAAGGGTTAATTACAGGAGGCCAATCCTCTTCAGGGTCGGGGATCTTAAACCATTTAATCCAGTAATAAAATATAGCCGAAATACCAATTATTGTAAGTAGTATAGCCTCTACGTGTTTACGAGCTTTCCAAGCTAAGTATACAATAACACCGAGTACCATACAGGAAAAAATCCAGTGAATTGCCTCGAAAATCCTTTTCGTTACCGGGGATAATGCCATTTCAAGTGTCTTCTGTTATTGATATAGTTTTTTTTAGACCTAACTTGGTTTACATCATTAATTTCCATTTGTTGAATCGTAAATTTAATACCGAAGCCCAAATTTTAGATAGACGGCAATTTACCCACGTATTTTATTCATTACGAATGAATAAAATACAAATATACAATCAATAAACCGTGTTTAAGGCAACCCAGCATCGACCCAGTTATTTAATGCCGATCTTAGTCCAGTAGCGTCTCCAGCCCCGAATGCAATATAGTATACATCCATTTTGGCATTAATGTTATTCTCAGTGTCTACGCCTTCGTTATTGGCAGATGGGGTTGAAACTTGTTGAACCTTGCGGAAAATGGTGTCAAGTGGGTACGCGGCTTTTCCTGTCGCTAATGTGCCATTTGTTGCTTTTAACGCAGCATAGTTCACGCGAATAGTCTCACCCATATCACGTAAATATGATTTGCCTTCACTAGTTGGCAAAGCGATGTAATTCCCCACAGCCGTGCCACCAGCAACAAAAGCAGTCGTGGCAGTCGTATCAGGTATATTGCCGTTAGCATCTACAATAAATACTTTGGGGTTGGCGGCTACATTAACAAAATACTTATTACCCTGTTTTAGATTCGCAGTTGATCTGGAGGCCGACATTTGTTTTATACTTATCATTGCGATTTTTTTTAACGGACTCTGGCAGAAAAAATAACTAGCGAAAAATTTATCGGAACGTAATACATAAACGTCAAATTCGCTAAAATAGCATATGCTTGTAAATATTCAGAAACTCAAGTAATATGAATTTTAAAGGGTATATAAATACCGGGGTAAATCCACGAAATTTTCCGCGGTTGACTTTACAAATGAATATATATATATTGTAAATAATTACAATAAATATATAAATGGAATAAAAATTTATAAAGTTATGCTGGCCCATTTACTTGAAGGGAAGACCTTTATATAGAAAGATTGCTTATCAAGGTTACCAGAAACACCCTCATTCTTTTCAGCCCCGTCAACTACAAGTTGAACCTTTTTATAGATAGATTTAATTGCACCTGAATTACTATGCATATTTACTAATTTTTTACCCATATCGCGTACTAAATTAGATCCGGAAGGTAAAATAGCATTGCCACCACCAGTTGTATCCGTTCTATCACTAGTGGCCCCAGCCAAAGTATATACATCATCATCATCCACAGTAACAACGTTCACGTAAAATTGATTTCCTTGCTTTGTATTTGCGACTTCACCCAGAACCATTTCTTTTATACATTTACGGAAGAAAAAAAAACATCCAACGCCGGAGTTTTAAACGCAGCCAGGTCTAAAATTCGGGAATAACTACAAACCAGTGCAGTAGTTGTACCCCCTTCGGGAGGTACTATTTCGGGCTAGTGTGAATTTACCGTAAAATTGAGCAAGACGCACGTCAGAATATGTTTTACCGTGAAGTACCGAAGTTAAGTACACC
>Ga0209358_10003194_pt1 | contig 12178 bp, 6 predicted proteins | sample LauGreFa1BDMLBSN_2_FD_187574 | JGI IMG/M metagenome (GOLD analysis project Ga0209358, IMG submission 187574) | Freshwater lake microbial communities from Lake Michigan, USA - Fa13.BD.MLB.SN (SPAdes) (version 2) | ecosystem: Environmental > Aquatic > Freshwater > Lake | place: Lake Michigan, USA...
ACACCTCCGAACCCCACAATGATAAACCATGCTAGATCGGCGGATTGTCTTTCCAATAGCTAGCTGCATGAAAAGTTGGCCATTCGGCCAAACCATCGTGTATTCGGGCAAGCCAAAGGCTCGCAATTTGGGTCTTCACATCGGGTAACTGATGCTTAGCAATTGCTTCGAGCAGGTTTCCAATTGACACCCAATGCAATTGCAGACGCTCACCCTCATCGAGTCGCTGCTCAACCCGGCTTAGACCTTTGCATAGCCAGATATCCATCAACTCATCGGCAAAACCAATAGCTGGATAAATACGCGTGAGAAACGCCCAGGCTTGCGCCTGTAATCCCGCTTCCTCGGCAAGTTCACGCACCGCGGTCTCAATCGTTGCCTCACCAGGATCGCGCTTGCCCGCAGGAAATTCCGTAAAAACCGCGCGAGGCGCGTAGCGGAATTGACGCTCGATTAAAACTTCCCCTCGATTATTGATTGGTACGATTGCCGCAGCGCCAGGGTGCTTTATGTACTCACGGATGTGGACACTCGCGTCAGCCTGTTGAACCTGAGCTCGGCACACAGAGAAAAAGTCGCCTTTCCAAACAATCCCCTCTGATACCTTCGCTTCAATTAAATTAGCTTCTGACTCAAACATTAAACCCATGAATGCCTCGATCCCAAGGTTCTAGCATCCAATCGATGCACCAAAGCTTTTTCAAGCGATCTCACAATATTTGTAACTTGGCTTGCACCCAATGTTCTCAGTGCCAAAAGCTTTCCGCGAATTGCGCTGCGTTTAGTAGCTGATTGTCCGAGCGCCACCGCAAGTTCTACATAGGCATGATCACTCGCCACAGTGAGTTCTTCCAGCCCCATCGAGCAAAGCATAGATTTACCCATGCGAGAAACCATGGTTGGTCCGAACTTCGTAACCATTGGCACTGCCGCTATAATAATATCTCGCCCTGTTGAGCCGCAGTTGTAGGGGTAGGTATCGAGGAAAACATCAGCTAGTGCCAGACGATTTGCATACTCACTATACGTACACCGCTGCGTGAACACAATTCGATCAGGCATAAGACCGAGTTCAACAGCGGATTGCCGAAGATTCTTTGTGGCTAGATCGCTTTCATGAATCAACCATAGAATCGAGTTATTAGTACGTTTTAGTATCTGCACCCAATTCGAAAACATTGAAGGTGTGATCTTATACACGCTACTAGCGGCAGCGAAAATGACTTTATCCTCTGGCAAACCAACTGAATCTCTTGAAACGTCACTATTGGATGGCAGCCTTAGAAATGACAGTGGAATGAAGCAACCATCCACACAAATTGGCTCTTCGGTGAAAAAGGTAGACAACTCTGGAGGTAATACTTCGCGATCTGCAATCACGAAATCAATCCAGGGCGCACCGGTTGTGCCCATGAACCCCAGGTAGGTACACTGAATTAATGAAGGACGTCGCGCAAAAATACCCGGTCGGGCACCGAGGCTCAAGCCATGAAGATCGATGAGTATATCGACTCCATCCGAAGCGATCTGCCGCGCCGCCTGCTCATCCGTTAGCTGGTTTATCGATCGAAACACATCGAAAGACTCCTTTAAAAACTGCCGTAATCCAGAGCCGTCTTCCGGGCTGAAATCATAACCGTAGACCTCGAACTTGGTGCGATCATGCGAACGTAAAAACTCTGGCAGCAAAAGGCCTACCGCGTGCATACAAAGATCGCCCGAAACATATCCAATTCGAATGCGGGAAGTCGATACTCGGTGCTCAAAGCTAAAAGTTACTTCAGAAAAGCCCCATTTACGTCTTGTAAATTCGCGCGCGTTTAGTAGAAGAAGGGCTGGGTTATCCGAAAGCGCAAGTGTAGGCAGGGGTGACATCGCCAGAAGCACTTTACTCTCAGATACGCATCCAACCGACCTTATCACCGGCCACTGGTAACTTTTCTGATTGACGTGCGCCCAATGTTGAAGAACGTCGGCCTGATTACTGTCAACCTTCAAACTATGTTCAAAAGCTTGTCTTGCACCCTCCAGATCATTAAGTTCCTCTAGTACACGTCCTTTGTGGTTTACCGCCATAAGATAATGAGAGCGTTCCATCTTTTGATCGGGAACCGGGCCAGCGACGATTTGCTCCCAGGTCGACAGTGCATCTCGATTTCGGCCAAGCGATTCAAAACATAGGCCTAAGTTGATGGTAGCAACGACAAGTTGTGGTACAAGACTAAGCGCTTGTTCGTATGCTTTGACAGCATCGTTAAATTTTCTCGAGCGTTGACGTATTGCACCCAAGTTAAACCATGCAATATGAGCGAGCGGGTCGGTTCCAAGTGCTAGCCAGGATTCGTATAAAGCCTCCGCAGCCTCGCACTTCCCCTCATCAACCAGCTGCTGAGCCTGCGCCATTAATGACGTTAGATCCAGACGAGCAGCCTTTACGGACACGGTACTATGACTATCAAGCTCTAGCCTCGTCATACCTGTCCTAGCGTCGCTCCTTGAGTGAGGCATCAAGCGTTCCAATAAGTGGATATAAGAAATAAGACATAACGGTTCTCTCGCCAATCTTAACTTCACCACTCAGTGTAAAACCGGGACGCAGGCTAATGTCTTCAGCATGCTTCTCGAGTTTTGTACTTTCAAGCAAAACACGGGCAAGATAGTAATTACCTGATAGCTGCCTCGCTGACTGAATAGCGCTCGGATCACGCACAAATGCATCCTCGCTAACCATCGTGACTTTTCCTGTAAGCGTTCCAAATTTTTGAAAAGGGAATGCATCAAGCTTGATCCGAACCGAATCCCCTAACTTAACAAAACCGACGTCGGGCGAGGCAATTTGCAATTCGACCTCAAGCGGCGCATTCAGTGGGACTAAGGTGAACAAAGGCTCAGCCTCGCGCACGACTGATCCGACTGAGCGCTTGGGAATTTCGAGAACGACTGCGTCAACTGGTGCTCGAAGTATGATGAGACTTCGTCGCTTTTGCGCTTTTAAAAGTTGCTCTGATATACCGTCTTTTTCTCTACGCGTGTCAACAAGATCTTCAATTGTTTTTTGTTTCCAGTCTGATTGAAAGGATTCTTTCTCAGCCCTGGAGACCTGAATCTCTTTGAGTATCTCTTTCTCGCGATTCCTTGCCTGAACCAATTCTCGATCAACGGCTTGACGCCGCTCCGTCGCTTCAAGCAACTGCCGCTTAGCGCCAAAATTTTGCTGCAATAGCTTTGTTTGCATCTCTTCGATTTCAACAAGTGACTTTAGCCGCTCTTGAATGAGTTGCTGATCCGCACGATTTGTCGAAAGCGATGCCTCGAGCTTGGCAATATTTTCGCTAAGAGCGTTGATCTTGGCACGAAAACTATCAACACGGGCTCGTCTCAAATCAGACTGAAGTTTGTCTTCATCGCTTCGCTTCGCATTAGCCGAGCTCGCGTCGGCTGAGGAACCAACGGTAGATCCAAGTTCGCTGAGAAGCCGCTTTTCCTGAGCGTCGAGCTTAGAAACACCACCCTTCAGGTAAGCCTGATCTGCTTCGGTAAAGGTTGGATCAAGTGCTGCCAATTGCTGCCCAGCCTTCACAATTTGACCAACTCGAACATCGATTGATTCAACCAATGATGTATCCAAGGGTTGAACAACCAGATTTGGTTTGGAGCTAACCAGGCGACCCGGAGCAACTACGATTTCGTCGAGCTTTGAAAATCCCGCCCAAGTGAGCGTAACGGCTATGAGCGTACTCAAAAGAACGAGTACCCCTCTCGTTACACCGCCTAATGGGCGCTGTTCGATGGCATCTGGATCAGGAAGAAACTCCAACTCCCTTAGGCTGGGCTCCTTAGCCCTTCCTTTGGCCTTTTCCGGAATAACAGGCATTCGCGACACCTTCCTTAAAGGGCCCGCTAGAGCATGCCCATTTGCTGACGCCAGAGCTGTTGGTAGGGCGCACACCGGCCTAGCAAGTCTTCATGGCGACCCACGTCGGCAACCTTACCTTGCTCAAAAACAATGATGGCATCTGACTGAACAAGTGTCGAAAGACGGTGGGAGACCATTAACACTGTCTTTCCACGCGCAATTTTTGAAAGATTGCGAATAAAAATCGCTTCGCTCTCAGGGTCTAAGGCGCTTGCAGCTTCGTCCAATATCAATAACTTAGGCTCGGATAAAATCGCCCGAGCAATCGAAAGGCGCTGCTTCTGACCACCACTAAGATTTGACGCATTTTCCTCGAGCATCGTGTCATAACCCTGCGGCAGTCGTTCGATAAATTCATCAGCTCCGGCAGCTTGTGCCGCCAAGATCACATCTCGAATACTGGCATTAGGACGGCTTGCCGCAATGTTTTCCCTAACCGTGCCTCTGAACATAAAGTTCTCCTGAAGCACCACACCAATGCTGCTACGAAGATGCCCCAAATCGATCTCTCGTATATCGATACCATCGAGTCTAACAATCCCTTCTGTCACGCGATACATCGCCTGAATCAACCTTGTGAGCGTCGTCTTACCTGAACCACTCCGACCAACGATGCCGATCACCTGTCCTGGCTGAATGTTAAGCGAGACCTTATCAAGTGCAAGTGAGGCCGCAGAGGGGTAACGAAACGACACTGACTCGAAACTTATGCTGCCTTGGAGCTGCGGACGCAAACCGCCCGACGCTCTGCCCTCAGTCGGATGATTCATGATCTCACCGAGCATACGAACGGAGAGGATGGTCTCTTGATATTGGTGCACCAGACCTATCACCTGGACGAGTGGTCCGGAAACACGCCCGGAAATCATTTGAAACGCAATAAGTGTCCCTACCGTCATAGCATGATCGAAAATCGCCAGAGCGCCTAGAAAAATAACCGCAATAGTCATCGTCTTCTCGAGAATGTGCGTGAGTGCTTGCGCAGAAATTGAGATTTTCATTACCTCGAATCCGGTGAGAATCGAGTTTGCGGAACGCTCGTTCCATTCCCTAACCTTCATAGGCTCAATGGCTAGCGCCTTAACGGTCCGCATACCATGGATAGTCTCGACCAATATCGACTGACGACGCCCCTCAGCCGCATAAAGCTTGTTTAATCGAGCTTGAAATGGCTTAATAAGTAGTAACACGACAAGCGCCATCGCAATCGCAAAACAAATGACAACGGTCGCAAGCATCGGACTATAGAGAAAAAGCAGAGGCGCGAAGATCAGCAAACTTGCGCACTCAAGAACGGTAAAGAACAATTGTCCCGTGAAAAAAGACCTAATCTTTTCCAGCTGCTGCATATTCCTCATGATCACACCCGCCGATGCGGACTCGAAGAACTGAATCGGTAACGAAAGCAAATGGGTAAAGGCTCGCCTTGTTAACCGCATATCGATCTTATTCGTTGCACCAAGGAGCAAGAATTGCCGTAGAAACGAAAACGCCGTCTCAAAAAGAATCACGCCTAGGATTCCAACGGTGAGTACGACGAGCGTCGACTGATTTTCGTGCATGAGCACCTTATCAATCACAAGCTGCGTGAAAAGCGGTGAACCAAGACCCAGCAAAGTAAGAATTAAGGAAGCGGCAGCAACGTCGCGAAAAGCCGACTTCTGACGCCACGTCTCGCTCAGAAACCAACGAAAACCAAAGACCTCTTCCTCTGTCGCACCACTGGCAAGTCGCCGCGCGAAAACAACCTCTCCGCTCCAATCGTCAAGGAAATCGTTAATAGAAAAATGCTTGATTGCAGGGTTTTGAGCACTTGGATCCAGCACAGCGACCGCAGCATCAGCGTTACTAGGGCTTAAGCCAGCAATCACGAACCAGTGACCATCTTTTGCACGGGCAAGCAAGGGACACAAACTCTGGAATGACTTGAGGCCGTCCCAGGAAAGATTCTCGGCACTAGCCCGAAACCCATTATCACTGGCTATTCGAGCAAGAAGCGCAGCGCTTGGCTCACCTCTACCCAAGGCGTAACGCCGATGCAAACTCTGCGGTGAAAGAGCAAAGCCTGTCGTGTGCGCGATCGCCGAAAGCGCAAGCACAGCAGAGCTACACCACTCTTCTGAATTCCCGGCCACAGAAAGGCTACTCTTGTCAACAGCAGCGTCGACACGAACCTCAGTCACAGAAACATCCCGGGATTCACAAAAAAATTCCCCCGCCGAACCTCAGAGGCCAGCAGGGGATTGAAGGAACAATCTTTAGGAGCCGGACGTTTGACCACCGCCTGATAGGGTATAGCCTCGTCCTTGGTCCAATCCCGACTTCAGACCGTCGACAACCGATCGCCTGTCAACCGCAGCAGCATCCAATAGAGCGTGCCGATCACGATTATGCAGGGTGTATTCCTGTAACACCGCTGCAAGATCCCGAACCAAGACAGGCGGAGCCAGGGAGGCCTCAGCGTTTGGTCGTGAAGACTTAGGCACGTCTGCAACACCCGAAGAGCCAGATGATCCCTTACCTGCGCTATCACTCTCGTAGGTGCCAAGTACATCGCCAAGCTGCTGAGCACGCTCATCCATTGCGTCGGCCACTTGAACCTTAAACCAAACATCAGCGGTCGCACCGGAGCTACCGTCGGACCGCGTGAAACTTGCTTCAAGTCCTATCCAATTACCCTGATCGACTACGGAGGTCGGTCGTGCTGACGCATCGATCGATGCGACACCCGCGTCCGCTAAGGAACGCAGCTCGTCGGCCTGTGAAACACCGTCCTGGTTACTATCCTGCCATACACGCAACTCATTGTAGACCGGGTCAGATACGTCAATCCGACCATCCCGATTGACATCTAACTCAGCGAGTGCTTGATAACCATCGCCAGCAGTCGAACCGTCTGCGAGCTTAGTCAGATCACCGAACAATTCTGCCGAATTATTGATCAATCCATCGCCACTGATGTCCCTTGCGAGCAATCCGTCACCGCTTGAGACCCATCCCGTTCTATCTGGATTGCCATCGGCTGTCATATCGAAACGAACGCCAGTGTTTAGCGATACCGTCCTGACACCATTACCGTCGAGATCTAAGATGATCGGGGACAGATTAAGCGTTGTAATAGCCGAAGTGTTCAGTAAAGCCTCTTGAGTCGTCGTGAGCTTAGCAGCACCACTCAAACTAGAGTTTGAATTGAGTGCAGCAACTTGTTCTGCAGTGAACATCGACAACTGTTTGTTAGCAAATCCTTTGAAGGTTGCCAAATCAATCGTATTTAAAACCGAAGTAGTGATGCCTTGAATCTGCGCTTGCGATAGCGAAGCAATTTCGGAGGTGTTTGCACTGAAAAACGATGCCGTTAGGTCGTCCATTTGAGTGGCTTGAAGCCCCTTGATTTGTGCAGCCGAAAAGACGCTGAAGTCAGCAGCTATTACAGCCCAATCCTCAGCCTCAAAACCTGCCATGCCCTTTGCAGATATCGACGCGAGCTGAGCGCTCGTGAATTCATCTAGCTGACTGGTTGTAAATCCTGAGATGGCTGCTGATGAAAGCGCCTGAATATGGCCGGTTGGGAGATCGTCGATGTCACCAATTTCGATGCCAGCCACCTGTGCTGCTGTAAGCGCTTTGAAAGTAGCGGTGCCTATGGCAGCCAAATCCGAAGTATCGAGAATCCCAAGGTCAGTTGCCGACAATCCAAGTATAGCCTTGGGCGAGACCCTGGCCCACTGAGTTGTCGTCATTACCTGAAGCTGCGATGTAGTGAGACCGCCGACTTGCCCTGAGCTTAATGCCACCACATCCTCAACATCGAAATATTGAATGTCATCTCCAAAAGCACTCATCTGATCAGCACTCAAGCCTTTGACAGCTGACGACGAAAGCGCCGCCACCTGCGCTGTATCTAACACAGCAATCAAAGCAGTATCGAATGCAACGACATTTTTATTGGTCAATCCCGAGAGGGCAGCCGTGCTGAGCGCTGCAACTTGGACCGTGCTCAGCGACGAAAGGGCCGTGGTTGTAAATCCTTTGATCACACTTGCACTGATCGCATTAACCTGTGCAGTAGTAAAGGCATCAACTTGCTCAGCCGTGAACCCCGCGACTGCTTTGGTACCAATAGCCGCGAACTGGCTAGGGCTCAGCGCGCGAAGCTGATCGGTCGAAAGCCCCAGAATTTGTGTATTTTTGAGCTGGGCAATATCGTCTGTCTGAAGCGCTTGCATCGTTGTCGTGCTTAAAACAGCTAACTGGCTTGTACTAATGCTCTGCCATGTCTTTGAGCCCAACGCAGCGAGCTTATCCGTAGTAAGCGCGCTAAATTGATCCGTCGTGAAGCCAGTAATCGCTTTAGCTGAGACGTTTGCAAACTGAGCAGTCGTCATTGCTGAGAGCTGCTCAGTGCTAAGTGCACCAAACTGCGCTGCTCCTAGTGCGGCCACCGCACCGGTCGATAAGACACGCAAATCATCGGTTTCGATGGCTGCCATGAGGGTCGTGGTAAGACCTTTCACAGCAGCTGGTGTTACCGCAGCCATTTGTGCTGTGGTCAAGGAGGCTATCAACCCGGTAGACAAACCTGAAATCGATTTCGAACCAATCGCTGCCACATCACCAGTGCTAAACGCAGCGAGTGAGGTAGCGGCACCTAGCTGCGCCGCTGTTAAGCCCTTGAGTACAGCCTCGCTAAACACGCCTAGCTGAGCCGAATTGAATGCTGCAAACTGTGTCGTTGTAAGACCCTTGACCTGGTTAGCGGTAATTGCAGGTACCTGAGTCGTTGTGAACTGTTCAATTTGTGTTGTAGTCAATCCAGCAAATGACTTCGAAGCAATACTAGCCAGATCCGAAGTCTGCAACGACGAGATGGCCGATGTACCAATAGCGGCAATTTGGGCACTGGTTAGCCCCGCAAATCCAGCGGTTGATATTGCAACTAAATCGACTGTGTTTAAAGAAGCAATAACACGCGTACTTAGGCCCGCAATTGCCTTGCTGCCAAAAGAAGCAAACTGCGCGGTGGTTAGTTCAGCGGCTTGGGCACTGGTGAGCCCTGACAGTGCGGTCGCAGTCAATACCGCAATATCGTCTGTAGTTATGACACTGATATTGTCAGTGCTTATCACGCCCAATAGCGAAGAACTTACGCTTGCAAACTGCGCAGCATTCAGGACCGCTAATTGCGACGACGTGAGGCTGCCAAACTGACCAACCGGGAAGGCACCGATCTGAGCAGGAAGCAGCCCTGGGAGATCGTCGAGGCTTAGCGCCTGAATACCTGTAACGCCACTTGAAAGGGCTGAAAGTTGTGCTGCAGTCAATCCAGCAATATTGGTGCTTGTAAGCGCCTGCAACTGGTCTGTTTTGAATACAGCTACAACAGCCGAAGTCAGACCAGAAACGCCCGAAACAGAAAGCGCCCCTATCTGATCGGTCAGCAAGACTTGAGCTTGGTCAGGTTTGAAACCTCCGGTACTCTTAAGGCGCGCAATATCATCAGTCTGGAGCGCTCGTACCACGTCAGTGGTTAGAACGCCAAGCTGACTCGCCGAAATCGCCGCTGCTTGAGAGGTCGTAATAACGGCTATTTGAGAGCTGGTAATTGCTTGAAAAAGATCGGTTGTAAGCTTAGAGTCAATGGTGACCCCTGGAAAATCATCTAAGCCAATTGCAGCCACACCAGTTGTGCCAAGACCTACAAACCCGGCAGCAGAAAGCGTAGCAATATTTTTAGACGTAAATCCCTGAATCTGATCGGTACCTAAATTTCTCAGCGCAGTCGACGTCAGGGCAGCGACTGCGTCCGTAGAGAGCTTTCCAAGTTGCGCGGTCGTCAGCCCCGCATTGACACCGGCATTAGAAACGTTGGTTCCCAGACCCGCAGCGCCCCCTTTAGCTGTTCCTGAAAGGCCTGCAATGGCATCAGCGGAAATAGCAAAAATACCAGTAGGGGCGATTACATTTACTTGAGCAGATGTCAGTGCGCTCACGTTCTTCGAGGTAAGTGCCGCCAACTGATCAGTACTTAATACCTGCACAAAACTCGTCGTCAGTTTTGAGAAAGCGGTCGTGGAAAGTGCCGGAAGTTGCTGGGTTGTCAAACCCGGCGCTTGAGACGCGCGAAAACCCGAGGCTGCATCAGTAATTCTGGCGATGTCCGAGGTTTGCAAAGCACTTAGAACATCGGAGCCGATTGCCCCTAACGGCGCGGACTTGAGTGCTGCTACCTGAGCACCAGTTAGGGCAACCAATTGGCCGGAACTGAGGTATGCAGCCTGATCTGAAGTTAGCTCAGCAATAGAGGAGGTCGTAACACCGGCAATATCATCGCCAATTGCCGAAATGACACCAGTGGGAAGTTTCGGAAGCTGCGTGGCGGTAAGACCGGCGATGTTGCCAGACGTAAGAGCCGCAACTTGTGCCGTTGTTAAAACCTGAATCTGGGAAGTGAGTAAGCTTTGTACCTGTCGGGTGTTAAGCACACCGAAAACATCGTCGTCAAGCGCGAAGATCCCAGAAATGCTTTGAATTTGACTAGTCGAAAGATACTGTGCGGCAGTCGTGCTGAACGTTGCTAGCTGAGCTGTCGTAATTGACTGGATCGTCGTTGTAGAAAGAGACGGAACTTGCGCGGTTACGTCAGACCCAAATGCAGCGAAGAATCCGTCGCTGTATGCAAGTACACCTGTACCCAGGCCGGAGATAACGGTTGTTGTCAAATTCTGGATGCTAGATGTGCTCATTTACCGGCCTCACTTAAGTCCATGTTAGTTCTCTTTAGTATATAACGGATACACGAGCGTAAAAGTTTAGCCCCATGCCAAAACTAATTAAAGGAGGCTGTTGAAAGGGACATTGAGCAGCCCCGCTTTTCCAAATCAACCGTGAAATGGATGATACCTTAAGGACGCGATGAAAGGTGCAACCTTCGTATCAATTGATTCTGAATTCTACGACGCTACCACCCAAAAGTCGGGGGAACTTATCCGTAACCTCGCGTCGCTGTCGGTCTCTAGGATCACGACCTTCAGCAGATTGAGTTACGCTCTGGGTCATGTTCAGTGTACGCCTGTTTCATCTCGCTTATAACCAGACAACGTTTGATGCAACCCCAGAGGGCTTCGAGGTCTTGGACAATCGTGACAATCCTCGACCCGACTGGTACGAGTATTGGCCAATACGGCAATGTTTACTTCAGGGTCAGTTTGCTGACTGCGAACTTCTCGGTTTTTTTTCGCCTCGTTTCAGTGCCAAAACGGGCCTCAATGCGATCGATCTGAAGGAGTTCATAGCCGACGCTGCGCGGTCTGAAGGCATCGAGGGTGAACTTCAGCAGGATCTGCTCAAACGCCGTGTCTACACATTCTGCCCTCAAGCCGAGGTGGTTGGGATTTTTCGAAACCCCTTCTTTGCAGAAGACTTTTTTACAGAAGGCTTTCTTCAGGTTTCGCAAGCCGTTATTGATTGGTTCGAATGGGAATACGATTTGACTCGCCTTCTAACTGATTCGCGCAATACGGTTTTCAGCAATTTTTTCATAGCGCCGGGAGCCTTTTGGAAAGAGTGGCTTTCGCTAACTGAGCAGATTTTCCAACTTTGCGAAAACGAGCCACGACGCCCTGAAGCGATACCCCTGCTGCGACGAACGAACTACCCCGGTGCCCCGCAAATCAAGGTGTTTCTTATCGAGCGCGTAGCCACGCTTTTGTTGGCCGACTCATCGAAGTGGCAAACCCTGGCCTACAATCCATTTCGACTCGGTCAATCCGCCGTTTTTGCAAATTACCGTAACGAGGCACTAGCATGCGATGCATTGAAATTGGCTTACGCAAGCACAGGGCGGACAGAATACCTGCAGGTCTTTGCGCAGATTTCGCTGAGTGTTCAGGCTGAAGTCCTCAGGAAACACAAAGAAAAGTTGCCATGAAGGAAACTAAAAAGAAAAAACCTCGCGCCACGATTTGCGCATCACCGACCCAAACACAGACCTTGCTGATCGAGGGGAAAAGCAAGTTGGCTGAGCGATCGCTCAAAAAGAGCCCTGCAGTTGATGGGACCCACGACCGTGTGACGCTGGCGGTTCACATGCACCAGGCAAACCGACTCGCCGAAGCCAAGCAACTCTTTCTAGAGGAACTCGGCGTCAATCCAAGCTCCGTTGCATCGCTGTACTCTATGGCAGCCATTCTCAATCAGGAAGGTGATTTTTCCAAAGCCCTACTTTTCATCGACAAGGCGTTAGCGCTTCTTCCAAACTTTGCA
>Ga0209358_10003197_pt1 | contig 12166 bp, 3 predicted proteins | sample LauGreFa1BDMLBSN_2_FD_187574 | JGI IMG/M metagenome (GOLD analysis project Ga0209358, IMG submission 187574) | Freshwater lake microbial communities from Lake Michigan, USA - Fa13.BD.MLB.SN (SPAdes) (version 2) | ecosystem: Environmental > Aquatic > Freshwater > Lake | place: Lake Michigan, USA...
GTCTGGTCCATCTCGTCATCCTTTTTTTATGGCTGTTCGTCAGGGACCGCGTCCCAGGCTTGAGTTGATTCATTCCATGCATAACGGCCACCGTCAGTTGGGTACGGTACAGGCGCGTTCCACAAGCATGTGTCTTCATTCAGCACCCACGATGCATACGGCTTTGGCGGAATGAATGCATCACGCGTCGCGTCGTATGAGTAGCCAATGCCAGCGTAGTTCTTGCGCAGTGGAGTGCCACCGTTTGCGTGAACCCCGCCGTGTGTGTTGTATGAGGTTTGAATCCATTGACCAGGACTAGAGTCCACAAAGGTGTCAAAGAATTCTTGCTCGGCGACGATGACTTGCTCGACGATGCCGTTGTTTACTTTTGCAAAATGTGCCATGAATTTCTCCTAATTAAATTGGGTAACGAATGATGACGATTCCAGAGCCGCCATTTCCGGCATTTGTTCCGGTAGCCCCTGATCGCGCAGAAGAAGCGCCACCGCCACCGCCAGTATTCCCAGTTGCGTTCGTACCATTACCTGTATATGCACCAGCACCACCACCGCCAAGCCCGCCTTGACCACCAGAACTAGAAGATGTTGCAGAGGCTCCACCGCCACCTCCTCCAGCATAGTATGTAGAAGTTCCACTAATATTGTATTGGCGACCATCGCCGCCAACACCCATTCCTGATCCATTCCCAACACCACCTACAGCGCCAGCGCCACCACCACCACCACCGGCACCAGGATATCCAGTTGGACTTCCTTGGCCACCGCCAAAACCATAACCAGTTGCGCCTCCGGTATTTCCTTGGTTTGTAGATCCTGGAGTGTTACCAGCATCTGATCCGCCACCGCTTCCGCCAGCAGATCCGGGTTGGTGACCTGAACCGTTGTAATAACCGCCAAAACCGCCGCCATTTGAAGTAATGGTGTCAAAAACAGAATTACCTCCGACACCACCAGCCGCTCCACTAACTCCACCAGCACCACCTGCGCCAATTGTTACACCGTATGTTCCGGAAGTAATTGCTCTACCTCCATGATAAGAAAGACCGCCAGCGCCACCTCCACCAGGACCATATCCATCAGATATGTGATCGCCGCCACCACCACCTCCAGCAACAACCATCACATCTGCGCTTGCGCTAAATCCACTTGGAACAACAAAAGAACCAGTCGTATTAAATGTGTGAATTCGATATGAGCCAGATGTTGTGATCGTGCCGCCAGTTGGCAATGCTTGAACAGTTTTTGTAATTCCGTTTGTGCTTAATGTTCCGTCACTGTTTAAAACTTTAACTTCAATAGAATCGCCAGCAGTCTGGCCATAAACAGCCGCAGGCACTGCAACAGTTGCAGATCCAGCAGTCACAGTGACGCCTGTTACATCAGCAACAGTTGAGCCGCCTTCAAGAAATCGAACAGTAATTGTGCTTGTAAAGTTTTGACCAGCAATCACAAGGTTTGATGCCGCGCCTGCGTAGATCGTGCCAGTCACGCTTGAGATAAACGGACGCGTCACAGCATTCCAGTTTGTGCCGTCGTACACCTCAACCGAGCCGGTGTCAGTGTTAAGCCGTGTCCAACCAAGACCAGCAGACGCTGGCCGTTCGGCAGTAGTACCAGCAGGCATGTCAAAAGCGCCGGTGTACCCAGCACTTGTGTCCTGCCCCATTCTTGCCATGTTTCGTGCTTTGCTCATATCGATTCCTTATGCCGTGAATGTGCCGGACGAAGTAAAGGTGTGGTAGGTGTAGCCGCCGGATGATGTCACTGTTCCGCCTGTGCCGCGCTGTGCGCCGAGGTAGCGAATGATTACAACGCCAGAACCTCCAGCGCCACCATTTGTCGTTGCAGAATTATTAGATCCTCCACCGCCGCCGCCGCCGCCAGTATTAGCAGTTCCAGAAACGCCATTACCAGGACCGCCTGTGTTGGTCCCGTAGCCGCCACGACCACCCCCTCCGTTACCACCAGATGAGGCAACAGTGCCAACATAATTTCCGCCGCCACCACCACCAGCATAAAAAGTTCCAAGAGACTTCCAATTTAAACCGACACCACCATTTGTTGCTTCTGCGCTTACAACATTTGTGCCTGCCGCGCCAGCGCCACCACCACCAGCACCAGTTCCATTTGATGAATTTCCTGCGCCACCTGCGTTTCCTTGCCCTGATGTGCCAGCACCGGCAGAACCACCGTCATATGTTCCCCCTCCACCAGACCCACCAGATATGCCGCTTGGGACTCCGTTGTGCCCACCACCGCCACCACCAATTGCAACTGCAAGGGTAGACAAAGAAGAGTCAGATCCGTTAAATCCGCGCTGACCACCAGTGCCACCATTTCCGCCAGCGCCAATTGTTATAGAGTAAGAGCCACCAACGCTTGCAAGTAGAGTGTCTGCAAGGTATCCACCCGCACCACCGCCTCCTGCCGCATATGAACCTCCAGCACCGCCACCACCACCGCCGCCACCAACAACAAGATATTCGGTTGAATAACTTATTCCTTGGCTAAAAGGCTTCCATGCAGAACTGCTTGCGTCATACCACTCAGGAATTCCTGTTGAAGTATTTGCTCTAATCATTCCAAAGGCTGGAGAACCAGGACGCTCTGCCGTAGTTCCAGCAGGTAAATCAAAATAACCAGTGCTGGTATTGTTTTGATCCGACACAGCAGTTGGAGTGACAGCCACAGTTTTAAATGTGTTGTCACCAGCAAGGAATGTTGATCCGTTGCGCGTGCCAGTTGCATTCAGTTTGCTGATGTTGGTTGTGTTGTCGATCAAACCAGAGCCGTTAAAACTGGCCACATTAAATGTGCCAAACGCAACAATGTTCAGTTCGTCGTTTAGCGCGGCGCCAGAAGCCAACACAACACTTGTTCCGCTTGACGCAGTAAAGTCTGTGCTATCAAGACGAACACCGTTCAAATAAATGTCAGCAAAGCCAGCGTCGTATGTCAGAGTGTTGCCATTGCTGTCAACCCCAGAGAAAGTCGTTTGGCCAGCAGTTGCAATGTATCGATAGCGTTGGCTTGTGCCGTTGACGCTCGAGCCAGCAGGAACCCAGCCAGTGCTTGCACGCACAAACATTGCATTGCTTGTGCTGTTGAAATATAGGTCGCCAACCTGTAGCGCACTGCCATTATTACGAAGTGTAGGAGGGCTTGCCTTTGCGCCCTGGTAAGTGTCTGCATAATCGTTAATGCTAGACACATTGGCGGCAACAGTTGGGATGTCAGATGCAACAGTTGCCACAGCAGTAACATCAGCAGAAATTCCTGCAACAGTCGTCACATTGGCCGCTACACCAGCAACCGTGGTCACATTGGCGGAAATGCCCGCAACAGTTGTGACATTGGCGCTCACGCCTGCAACGGTAGTTACATTGGGCGCAATGCCTGCGACAGTGTTTACATTGCCTGCAACGCCTGCAACGGTCGATACATCAGCGATGTTGGTGCCTACGGTATTGACGCTTGCAATGTTGTTTGCAACGACATCGATCTCGCTGGTCGGCTCGTTCAAGTCATTGGCAACAGTCGTGATTGCGGCGATGTTTGTCGCGGCAGTATTGATGTTTGTTGAGTTTGTCGCAACAGCATTGATGTTGGTGCTATTACCAGCCACAGCATTGATGTTTGTTGAGTTCCCTGCAACAGAGTTTACATTCGCAATGTTTGTTGCGGTCGTGTTCACATTGGCGATGTTGGTCGCCACAGTGGTGATGTTTGCGCTGTTGCCTGCGGCAGTAGTTACGCTGGCAATGTTGGCGCCAACGATATTTACATCTGCAATGTTTGTAGCCACCGTCTCGATTTCAGAAACAGGCTCATTAAGGTCATTGGCCACAGTAGTAACTGCGGCAATATCAGTAGCAACAGTCGCCACGCTGGCGCTATTGGTGGCCACGGTCGTGACATTGGCAGAAATGCCAGCCACTGTGGTCACATTGCCAGAGATACCGGCCACGGTATTCACATTGGCTATGTTTGTTCCAACTGTGTTTACATTGGTGATGTTGGTTGCAACAGTTTCAATCTCAGACACTGGCTCGTTAAGATCAGCCGCAACGGTATTAACAGATGCGATGTTTGTGCCAACGGCAGTCACACTGGCAGACACCCCGGCAACTGTATTGACATTGCCAATATTGGTCGCAACGGTGTTGACATTTGCAATGCTACCGGCAACAGTGTTAATTGACGCAATGTTTACTGCATCTGTATCTAGGTTGTCAGCACTATCAGCCAGTCGAACAATGTCGGCTACCAGCGATTCAGCATCAGCGGCGCTCGTGATTGGCAACAGTGCCGCACGGTCCACAGAAGTTTGAAGTTGTTGGATCTGAATCGTTGCACGGTCCAGGGCGTCGGTGATCACCTCAGGGTAGAAGCCGCCCTGGTTTGTCAGGTCGGTCGGCTGAAGGTTTTCAATATCCGATGTAATAACCAGGTTGAAGCCAGCCGCCAAAGCGCCAGCAGTCAGCGTGATTGTGCCGCCTGGGTTTGAGTTTTGGTCTTCGTTAACTACGGCAGTGAAGTTTGTGCCGAGCGTCAGCACCGTTTCCACATTGGTGGCGACGGTGAGTCTCACGACTTCCAGGTCAGACGCCTGGAAGACCTTGAATGTATAAGGGAAAGTTGCGGCTGTTCCGTTACCAATGAACGGACCGGCTTTCCGGCTATTTGAACTTATGGTCATGGACGGAACTCCTGGACGATTGTGAAGAGACTAAGCATTGTGGATGTGGATACGGGTACCTTACTGTCTTGACGATTCGCTTGCTTTGCCTGTTGCCAGGCCGCGAATGTAGTCAACATCAGAGGTTGGTTTAATTTTTCCGCGCTCGACATCGATGGCATAACCAATCGGTCTGCCAAGCACGGTGACAGGGATGCCGGTAGCCAAACTGATCATCGTCAAGATGTCGCGAACATTCTTGCCGGTGACCTCTTTGTCAGGGTCGGCGATGTTGATGCCAGCCTTTACCACGCCAACCGTCGCGCCCTCGAGCGTTGAGACAGATGGGCTGGTGGTCATGCGGTCATCGTATGGCTTATTGTTAAACGCGTTGAACGGCACGGTTGCGGCAGTACCAAACGGCACCAGGGCTACAGCACCACGCAATTGAGAACCGAAGAACCAGGACATGAAGACATCCATGTAGCCGTCGTCATCATCGTCGTCCCAGCCGCCGCCAAGCGACCGAACGATTGCGTCAGCGGCCAGCATTGGCAAACCAAACCCAAGCAGGTAAGTCATGAACAGTTTGCCTTTGTTGCCACGCCATCCAAGGTCACGGAAGATCTTGATGTATTCGTTGGCATTCAGGTTGGCGATCATGTTGAAGTAGCCAGAGAACTGAATCAGCGTCTTGTAGAACGGCGATCCAACCTCAAACGCGGACAAGTCTTCAGGCTGTAGGCTGGACTGCGTCATGCGCACTGCGGCGTCTGCACGCTTGATTGCCTCTTTGCTTGCGGCCTCTTCACCCACATCGACGCCAAGTTCTGCGACAGTCTGGTTATACGAGCCAACCCAGGTCACCACATCGACAAAGTTCTGGAAAGCCTGTTGCAAAAAGTAGCCGTGCTTGTTGGACCACTTTTGGATCTTGTCAAACTTGGTCGGATTGATCAGCAGGTCGTTCATCATGTCCTGCACTTCAACCATTTGATTGCTCATGCGGTCAGCCATGAATGGCGACAATTCAGCAACAAACTCAGCCTGTGCGGTCGGACTCTTCATGTAGTCAGCCAAAGCCGATTTCATGTATTTGCCTTCAACTTTAAGCAGTGCAGGGAAAAAGCCAGTCACCTGTTGCAATGCGTTGGTGATGTTGGCAAACATGATGCCAATACCAGTGCGATTGCGAACAGCACGCCAGAAGTTATCGACGCTTCTGTTCATACCTACTTCGCTCGTGATTTGGCGGGCAGAACGGTTAAGCCAAGGGATCAGCATGTCTTCGATCACGGTTGGATCGATGCGGGTAATCGTATCTGCAAAGTCGCGTTTGCGTAGGATCTTGAGCGTGTCGCGAATTGTTGGCTGAACTCGAGCAAATCGAATCACATCATCGATGTGTTTGGCCATCACGCGGATGTCAAGCGACAACGGTTTGTTGTATTCAACACGAGCCTTTGTAAATCCTGCGCCAGTGCTTGGCATTGATTGACGGAAGTCGCTCTCGAGTTGCTCCATCTTTGCCTGGCGCTGGGCGTCGCGAACTATGAACGGGTCAGTTTTTGCCGGAACATATCCGCCACGATATGTGCCAAACGGCGTAACCACCGGGCGGGCCTCGACTTCTTTGAAATAGTAGCCGAAGATTTCGCGATGCGCCTCTTGCGCCATAGGCTTGAGTTCTTCATTTAGATCCCATACGGATTGCACAAAATCAAAGTCGGCTTTAGTCAGCACGCCTTCGTCAATCATGCGGTTCATGAAAGTATTCCAGCGCGAGGTGTCGACAGAGCCGTCCTCGTTAATCTGTCCCCAGCCACGACCGGCAAGCAACTTTTTCATGTTGCTGTCGTTACCAATGTGCATCAGTGCGCCAAGAATCTCAGCCTTACCAATGCCACCGTTTTCGTTTCCAAAGGTGTAGTTCAGTTCTGGCGCGTTGATCTTTTGCACAGGCAGATCCAGTTTGCTGATCATGTCGACATAGTCTTTGACATAGCGGTTGCGATCAACGCGGTACTGGTCAAGAGCGGCACGCAATGGGCGCCAGATGTAGTTGGTAAATGGACCAGGGCCACCAGGGCCGTCAGTTGCATCAGCCCAGTGTTCGACCTTGCGGGTCAATGCCTTGGCGTTGTACAGGGCACGGATGGCTTTTTCTTTCTTGCCTGGCGCCATGCGTTCACCGGCCACTTCGGCAGGCACACCAATCTCTTCCAAGCGTTTATTGAGGTCTTCAATGATTGAGTTCAAAGCCACAGCCTTGCCTTCGATCATGACTTCGTTTTCTCGCTTGGATTGGAACCACAACGCTTCGACGATTTCCTTCATCGTGCGGAATTCGTTGAGCGTAAGTTTCTTGTAGTTGCGAGGACCAGTAGTAGCCTCGAGCAGGATAGGCTCGATGTCAGCGTACAGGTCTGGGTTGTATGCTTTGAGTTGCTCGACAAACTTGGCAGGCTCGACATCACGCGGTCCAAGGCTGTAGTGGCCAAGGATGAAGCGTGCGGCATTGACCAGATCGATGTTGCGATTCTTGGCCATCTTTGCATCGGCCTTGAAAATCTTGGTAAAACTGTCGATTGCTTTGTCGATCTCTTTGCGTGCAACAACTGCCTCGAGTGCAAGTTGATTGTTAAGCAGTTGATTTTGTTTTGCCTTGGCCGCTTCAGTAGTCTTGCCAGCCTTTGATGCTTTGGTGCTTTCCTTGGCGGCGCGGGCTTCTGCCAGCGTGTAGTCACGCGGACGGATCTCTGCGATCACTTTGTTGCCAATAAGTGACTTGGCCGCAGTCTTAGCGGCCTGAATCATCAAGCGTGCAGGTTGTGTGGCTTTAGCAAGGTAGCGCAATTCAACAGCCACAAAGCGGGCGCGTGCCTCGTTGTGCAATGCCTTCTGCACTTCGAGTTCGATGCTTGCCGGGTCCATCAAATCGGCGTATTCCTCGAGCATGCGGTTATCTGTGCGTTCATCGATTTCTTCTTTGATTGGCTTGGCCTCGAGCAGTGAGCGAACCAATTGATCGCCAGATTCAAATTCAAACATTGATGCCACCAAGTCAGGCGACAGGCCGTCTTCGGCCAGCATGCCGTACTTGCCATAGCCAAGTTTGGCCAAGTCAGGTGCAGGCGTAAGCGATTCTTTGCTTTCAGGGTAAAGCGCCTTGACATCGGCAATCTTGAGTTTGTGGCCAGCCAGGGCTTGGATCTCTTGGCCGTTCTCGTCCATTGCGACGCCACGCTTCAAGAATTCCATCGCCTTGTAGACGCGGTCATTCTGAACTTCTGCGGCTACCTCTTCGCGCACACCTTTGCGAATGTCTGCGGTTTTGGACTGCATTTCTTTGAGCACACGCGAGCGTGCATTGCCAAGCCACTTCAACTGGCGCAGGCTTGCCTGGGTCAATTCTGTAATCGATACCTCGGTGGCTTCTGCCATCATTGATTGATATGCGGCCCACTCTTCATCGGTCATGCCGGACTCTTCCTGAGTCTGGTACATGGGCACCATGCTGTTGACTGCCTCGGATTGCTTGATCTGCTCTTCGCTGGCCAGCATGCGGTCCATCACTTGACGGACTTCGCCGGTCAGGATTGGCAAATCTTCGCCGTTTTCTTGGCGATAGATTTCGTTGAGTTCTTCGCGGATTGATTTGTAAACACGACGCAACCAGGCACTGAACCGTTCAAATATTGATTGCATCTGCACGCTTGGTGCTTTGCCTTCAAACAAATAGATCTCGTAGTTGTAGGCCCATGATTCGTGGTACTTGCGTTGCTCATCGAGCGACAGCGCGTTCCAGGTGGCCAGGTCTTTGACGCCGAACCAGTCAAGCACGGTTTGCATGTCTTCCTTTGCCTGGTCTGTTGCATCGGGGCGCGAGGCCATGTCAGCGTAAACAGTCAGGAAGAAATGCGCAGTCTCATGTAGGAAGGTGGACATATCCGCCTTCTCGTTGAGAATTGTTGTCAATCGTTTTGGATCAAAGCCGCCACGCTCTGGTTGGCGCAGTAATTGAGCCTGTGCCGCAGGCGGGAAAAACTTAGCCACTGCCTGGGCATCAGCCTCGTCAAATGTCAGTGTTCCATTGCGCAACTCAGCCGATGGTGCCGCCGCTTTAATTTCAGCCTCCTGGGCCTCGAATTTGCGGATCTCTGAGGTGAGCATTGCATAGCGTCGTTTTGTCGCCGCAGGGGTCGCTGTAGCGCCCGCCATGGGCATCGAGTGCATGCCATGCTGTTCGACAGGCACTTTAGTGTGGGTTGGCCCAAGAAGCACGGCCACCCCTTGGTCAAGGCCAGCGCCTGGAATATAGACCCCATCAAACCCGGCGTCCAGGATTGCGGACTCGACCGCGTTAAACCACATGCCACGGTCATCACGGCCCATAGCCGATGCTTGGGCACGAAGGCCTAGCGGGTCAGCCGATGCGTCGTATAGGTTGTCCAGGTAGACGGCATGCACATTGCCGCCAACTCCGGCTTCTGGACGGATGCCATTGCCGGTGTCTACATAAAAGTGGACGCGTTGAGATAGGCGAGGGTCGGCGCTGGCCAAGCGGCCAGCCTCCGCGCCCTTTAGCCCTGTTCCGTAGGAGGTTCCGGCAAGATCTGTGCGAGGTTGCTTTGAATAGTGGATACCAAGGACTGAAGTTGCTCCATCCCTGGCTGTGCCATATCGTTGGGCAACATCGAGATCGCTTGTTCGTAAGCGTTGAACGCCGCCACCTCCGGCTCCTGATTGGGCAAAGACTGCGGGTTTTCCATAATCTTCCTTTCGTTTCTTGTTGCGCTTTACAGCGCGGTTCTGCTCTGCGACAGCATCGTCGTAGGTCTTGGACTTCTTGCCGTCCGAGATCTTGTGCCAGCCGTAGTACGACTGGTCCAGGGCCATAAATACGACATTTGGCTCGCCGTTGTTGAACGGGCTAAATGCCTCTTTGTTCCAGCCTTCGGGCGCCTGGGTGTCATCCCAGGGTAAACGCGAAGACGCAACGAATCCGTGGGCCGCGTAGAACTCCGGCAGGATCGTCTCGAATGCATCGAGTTTGGTGCCACCAGCGGCCACGGCCAACTCCATGACAGAGCGGCCAGCACCACCCTGGGAAAACACCGAGACGATGTCCCCATCGGGTTTGACTGCCACGCCAGACAAGCCATCTTCAGCAAGGAACAGGCGCATGCCTTTGTAGTCCTCAACCGAATAGACATAGACTGCGGCGCCCATGTCTCCACTGGCTTGTTTGCTTGCAGTAATGGCATCAGAGAATCGTTGTGCATTCTGTTCTTTGCCTTGCTCCAACTCGTAGAACTTGGGCACGGTGATACCGTTGTTGCGGTACACACGGGCCAGGCCTGCGCCTGCTTTCCATTCCTGCGAGAAGGTAACAAGGAGTTTTTTTAGAACCCGAACTTTTCCGCCATCTCCACTGCTTTTTGCCGTGTAAGACCAGGATTGTTTTTGATCGCCGCTTCGATTGGATCTTGCAATTCTGGTTGCGACGGCGCCTGCGAAGAGCCGTTTTTCTCTTTGAGTAAAGCCTCCAGTTTCGGCCTGCTCCCCTCCAGCGACCTGCGCTTGCTCATCTTGTAGTCGTGCTCGTCTTGCGCGTTCATCTTTAGACTCCTTCTTTAATGCGTTGTTGATCTTTCGATCGGAAATGCCGAGATCACGCGCAACACCTGCGGCGGCATTGGCGTAGTCTGGGGCATCTTCATCACTATACCCGTCTGTTGACTCTTGGTCAACATTATTGTCTTTGGCTGATTCGTACAGTCGTTTTTCTGCATACCAGAGAACGGCCTGCAAATCGGCCATGGTCAGGTCTGCATAGGCAGGATCGGCCTGTAACTCAGCCAGGATCTGGGCAAAAACTGAGCGGATGTAGGTTCGCTCGTGCGGTCCAGCAGGGGCTTCCTTTTGGCCATCGTTGTACTTGGCCAGGCTGTTGCCTGCTTTGCGAACCTCTTCACCTACCTTGGACTCGTTCATCTGCTCGCGCAGTTTGGGGTCCATGGAGGCCTTTTGAATGGCGTCAGCGAGGCGATTGATTTCGGTGTTGGCAATGTCTACGCCAATGACATCGGACAGTTGCTTGGCCTGCTCTGGCGTTGCACTGCGGATGGCGGCGTCTAGACGGTTTGTGGCCACCTCGACATGCTTTGGCTGGCTCTTGATCAGTGTGCCGGTCCAGCGGCCCCAGGTACGGATCAACCAGCGGTCCATGGTCAGCGAAGTAAAGTCGCCGTACAAGTTCGAGAAGAACCCGTTGCCAATCTTTGGTCCAATGATTGCCGAGCCTTTGACCACAGTGTCGGCGTGCTCGCCGCCTGGCTTCAAATCTTTGCTGATTGCGCTGATCTCGCCGACCGTAAAATTGGTCTGCATAAATTGGCGCAGATTTTTGATACCCCAACCTTTGACCAGTTCATTGAACAGCGCCAGTGAATCATTGATCGCGCCCTGAGCCTGTCCACCTTTAATGTTGGTGGGCATGACCCTGTTTTCTTTGTAGTAACTGTATGCCTTCTCGGCCAGTTCAAAGTTCTTGTCGACCTTCAGCCCGTTGGATGTGACGGCCAACGCCCAGGTAAATGCAAAGCGTGCGTCTTCGTTGGTCGCAATCTCAGGATGGACCAGCGCCATAACGGCCAGCGCCTGGCGTGTCTTTTCGTCGTACCAGCCAATTGCGTTGGGGTTTTGCTCAAGGGCAAACAGTGCATCCTTGACGCCCACGCGCACTAGGTAATCGGTGGTCTGTGGTGATGGCACAGAGACATCAACACCAGCGGCGCCAGCGGCCTCTTGCACAGCCTTTTGAATTGCCAACTTGAGGTCGCGGCCTTTGTTCCACACCTGGCTCTTGGCCACCTCAAGTGCAGACTTCAGTTCGGCCTGGTCGTCGACAGTTTCAGGGATGTCTGCTTGCGCATCAATTGCGGCAACATCATCGCCTTCTGCATCCTCTTCACTGTTAATCACATCAGACTCAGTCAGTGTTTCGGTTTGTTGGATTGGCTCTTGGCCACCCTGGCGTAGGATGTCGGCATTCTCGCGTGACCAGGTTCCATCATTAAATGGCGACTTGACTGCGGCAGGATCAAACACAACGATCTCGCGTGCATCGGGCGCGATCTCAAGGATCACACCGTCGTAGCCCTGGGCCTGCAATTCAGCAGTGAATGCGTCAGCGGCTTCGCGGCCACCGGCACGAATGCGAGCCTTGTCTTCCATGGTTGCCATGTAAGGGTTTTCCAGGCGTGCATACAGCGGCATGACATTCTCGCCAGCCAAGCCAGTGCGGCGCTTTTGCATGGCATAAATGTCGGCCATGTCTGCGCTGTCGGTAAGATAAACGCCAGTGCCAAGCCAGCCACTGTCTTTGCGGTTTGGATGGTCAGGATCGAATGCAGTGACATTGTCTGCTGTGCCGTGATACAGCATTTGCGGACGGCCCTGCTCGTTCTGGAAGATCGATGTA
>Ga0209358_10003200_pt1 | contig 12162 bp, 3 predicted proteins | sample LauGreFa1BDMLBSN_2_FD_187574 | JGI IMG/M metagenome (GOLD analysis project Ga0209358, IMG submission 187574) | Freshwater lake microbial communities from Lake Michigan, USA - Fa13.BD.MLB.SN (SPAdes) (version 2) | ecosystem: Environmental > Aquatic > Freshwater > Lake | place: Lake Michigan, USA...
AACAGCACTGGGATCACGGAAGCGCCGTCTTTCCTGCCAATTTGGCCAAGGCCCCAGATGGCATGCATTTTGGAAAACAGAGAGCTTTCGCCTTTGGCGACCGAAGCAAATTTAGTTATGGAGCTTGAGCCTTTTGCAGCAAGTGCAAATTGTGATTCCCTGCGAACTCGAAGGTCTATATGTCCAAGTAACTTGACCAGTTCGTTATCAGAACGGTGTTCAAAACCCTCGCCCAATAATGTTTTGACTTCTTTTGTAATAGTGCTTGAAGATTCTTTTTCATCTGAAAGTTTGTATATTCTGCCTTTGCCTGGTTTGTTCCAACCATTGACCCAATCTGACACATACATACTGCCATCCGGGCCAAAATCAACATCAGTTGCAAGGATCGACCAGAGGAATTGTTTAGGATTTTGCATGGAAAATCCCGCACCGTCCTTTTTAAAGGAAAAGGACCAGATGCCACTATTGGCAGGCGCGCCTCTGAAGTCGCAAAGGAAAAAGTGGTTGTCGTATTCTTTTGAGAACCCAGTACCAGGGTAGTAAACTAGGCCTGAGGGTCCTGAGCTCATGTTGATCATAGGAGGAATGATGTAGTTTGGTTGGCCTTGAAAGCGAGGCTTCCAAAGGCCTTCAGAGTTCCATGGGCCTCGGGCATTTGGTTTTTCAATGAATTGGTAACCAAATCTCCAGCCGCTGTCTCCGCCTTCAACTAAATAAGTAGCTCTAGCCTGATCGCCCCCATCTGAATTGTTGTCGACTGTGAATAAGTTGCCATAAGCGTCAAAGGCAAGTTCCTGCGGATTTCTGAGCCCTTTGTAGAACACTTCGAGGTTTGATCCATCTTGGTCACAACGAAAAACAGCACCCATGTTGGGCAGGTTTATTTTGTTTTTAGGATTAGTGATATTGGTGCCTCTATCGCCAATACTGAAGTAAATTTTTCCATCCATACCCATGGTTAAGCCATGCAAATCGTGGCCAATGAAAGCAATATGAACGCCGAATCCGTTATGCAAAGAGGTTCTCGAGTCGGCTTTGCCTTTATTTTGTGTATCTTGAAGTAACCAAAGGTCTGGGATGCAGGTGAACCATGTTTTATTGCCACTAACCAGAATGCCTGCAGCGATTCCTGCGGGGATGCTATTGAAACCATCTGCATAAACTTCAGAAAAATCAGCTTTACCATCACCATCGCGGTCGATGACGATTTTAATGCGATCGTGATCTTTTTGAAAGTCGTGCGGTTTTTCAGCAGCGATTTTCTGAAGGAGTTTAGTACGATCTTCGACAGATTTTAATCCAAGGTCATCATCCAGCCATTTCATATAGCTACGAATGTCCAATGCTCCGGTATGCAAGCGAAAAGTTTCAACAACGAAAAATCGATTTTTATGATCAATGGTAAATGCAACAGGATTAGCTAGATGAGGTTCTGCAGCAAATAGGCCAAGATTGAAACCTTTAGGGACTTTAAATCCACCCAATGCTTTTTGCGCCTCATCCGATTCCTTCGAAATGGTAGGCGAATAAGGCGCCTTAGATTCTTGATGGACTGTAAAATGCGAGAGGGAAAAAATCAAAATTAGACTAGAAATCATGGTTAATCCTGCAATCGGGGGTTAAATTTCGAAGGTTCAAGTTTGGTAAATGTAGCAAAAATCGTTTCGAGAGTCTTGCCCATGTGAAGCTTGGTGAAATTATTTCCAAGGGTTGATATTGCCCAAACCTCTTCTTTGACGTTACCTTAACCTATCTTACCAATTTTATCGTTAACAAGGAGAGTCATTTGGGCATGGAAGCAAAGGAAATTCCGCCAGTATTAGAACCCAAGTTATGGTTTGGTTTAAGTGCCAAGGCTTGGTTTTTAATATTTCTTACTCTGTTTTTTGTAGGCCAAAGCATCAAATATGCCATGAAAGTGTCAGAAAAGCGATCAGCGATCCAGCGCTGGCAACCCCAGATCCTTGGCCTAGATACTGGGGAAGATCTTTCCCAAAAGTATCAGTATCCAAATCCCCCAATCATGGCAATTCTGCTTTATCCCTTAGCTAAGATGCCACCAATGGTAATGGCATTGCTTTGGTATTACATGAAGGTAGCAATGATCATTTTTTGTTTTCATTGGATATTTAATTTTATTGAGAAGAATGGAATGGCCTTTCCTTTATGGGCGCAGGCGTTGACGGTATTGCTGGCTCTGCGACCGATCACCGGTGATTTACAGCATGGAAATGTGAACATTTTTATTCTGTTTGCTGTGATTGCTGGTTTACATCTTTACACTCTTCGCTGGGATGTTGCTGGGGGTATATGCATCGGATTGGCGATAGCTTGCAAAGTGACACCTGCGCTGTTCATCCCCTATTTCTTTTGGAAGCGATCATGGAACATGCTTTTTGGAATCACCTTAGGACTCATGTTGTTCCTTTGGCCTGGAGTATTTCCAAGTTTAGTTCTGGGGTTTGAAGAAAACCAGAAGCAGCTTTATTCTTGGTATACCGAGATGGTTTATCCGTTTGTTGTTGAGGGGAAAGTTTGGAGCGAACACAATAACCAGTCTTTGCCTGGTCTTATGTATAGAATTTTTACTCACAGTCCCTCCTTTTCTGATTATGTGGAGGGGGTTTATACCCCATTGGAATATCATAATGTGCTCGATCTTCCAGTTCCGATTATTCGATTAGTTCTAAAGGCCTCTCTTGGGCTTTTTGCTTTAGGTGTGATTCTATGTTGTAGAACGCCTGAGAAAAACCGTGGTGGTTGGGCCTTAGCTGCAGAATTTGGAATCATTGTACTTGGAATGCTTTTGTTTAGTGAACGAACATGGAAGCATCATTGTGTCACATTAATTTTACCTTTTGCTGTTCTATGCTATTTTCTTGCAACATGCCTGAAAGCTAAAACCAACTATATTCTGCCTGCTTTTACGATTGTTGGTGCAACTTTGTTGATGACTCTTACAAGCACGGGCCTTCTCGAAGATGATTTTGCCAAGGAAGCCCAGGTTTATGGGTGTTATGTTTGGGCTTTTATTTTAATGATAGTGTGCCTTTTTGTTGTGCTTTACAGAAACAATAACAAGGCATTAAATGTTGTTAAAACAATTAGTTGAACTTTGTTTGAACAGTTGGTGTTAAATGAAAAAGGCGGAGTGCTATTAAGCACCCCGCCTTTTAGTTTGATTTCTAGGATTAAGGATTCACATTTGGTGGAGCCTTGTAGCCAGTCTGGTAGAACTCTTCTTCTTCTTGAATGATAATCCTAGGGGTTACCATGATCAGCAAGCTTTCAGCTTCTCTTCCGTAAGAGTTATTTCTGAAAAGCCTATTCAGGTAAGGAATCTTACTTAAAACTGGCGGGCCATATTCATTTCTAGATTCTGACAAGCGCTTGATACCACCCATTAACACCGTTCCACCATCTGGAACCGATACTGTTGTTTGTACAGCAATCGTATTGATAACAGGTTGTTGGATGTATTGGGTGAAGGTGATTGGATCACCGGGGTTGGTAGAGAGTGCGCTACTACTTGGGAAAATAGGTACCACAACAGGGAACAGCGATACTGGTCCAGGTACCAAGTTAGTCAAGGTAACAGGAATGTTTAGCCTTACCGTTCTGCGATCAGCAGAAATAAGTGGCTGCACGTTCATGTAAACACCGAAAGGGAAAGCCTGAACTTGTGGGGCAAAGGTGATATTGCCGTTGATAAGAGTCGACACATTCACACCTGTCACAAAGAACTGGTTTTCTGCAACGATAATGTTGGCGTTTTGACCATTGAACATGGTTAACTTTGGCGCCTGCATAACATTGGTTCTTCGATCTCCTTGAACAGCTTCCATGAAAAGGAAGACTTGGATATCACTAAGAAACGCTAAACCCATTGCAAGACCGCCAGCACCAGGCAAGCCTGAGTAGCCACCAAAAGAGGGCATTGCAAGCGGATAAGATGATTGTTTGATTGGGATATCAAGGTCGCTGGTGAAATTACCAGAGGGAGTGATACCAGCAATCATACGATCAAAGTTTGGATCATTAATATAGCCTGCAGGTTTATACTGCCCGGATTGAATCTGGGGTTCAAATCGTTGAGTGTTTTTGTCTGTCTTGATGTTAAGGTTAAAATCTACACCAATACGTTCGTAAAAATCTTCGGCGATACTGATGAAGCGTATTTCAACTGCAACTTCCTGATCTTGCAATCTTCGAAGTGCGGTAAGAAGATCTGCAACTTGTTCCTGAATATCGGGCGATTGATTGATAACCAAAGACATGGTCAGTGGGAAATACTCAATCGTTCCAGGGCCACCCATGTTGTTCCATGCCTGTGGGGAAATTGTGCTGGTTAATAACTTAATCAGCATTTCCTCCATAGTCTGGTTGCTCTTCTTAGTCGTTGAAACATTACCATTGGTAGATGTTCCAGATGGAGTTCCTGTTGGGGTGCCACCTGTCATGCTGTTTGGGCTCATCAATGGAGTGGTAGCACTGCTGTTAGAAGGTTGTTGATTGGCAGAGATCCCAAGGATCGGCGAAAGAGAGTTTGTAAGCAAGGGATTGACATAGTTTTCAACTGGGATCACCAAGTCTGCAACTTGATAGGTTACAGTCTGAAGCTTACCCCTTGCGTGGGATTCTGTGGTTATCTGAAGAACTTCATCTTTAATTACATAGGTCAGATGGACGCTATGCAGCAGAAGATTCAAAGCACTCTTAAGTGATACTTGTTCTAATTTTAGGCTTACAGGCCTGTCGAGGCTAATGCCTTCTTGTTCCAGAGCGGGCATATCAGGCACAATGTTGATGCCGTAAAAGCTTCGAAGATCTTCAATTGCATCCTTTAGTAGGATGTTGTTGAAATTGAGATTAACAGGCATGCTAAGTTTGCTGTCGATTTCCTTTTCTTTATCACTCTTCCTTGTGGTGCTGGTGATAGAAGTAAGGTTTTTGCGTTTGTTACGGCGATCAGCCATTTCTGGGTTAGTATCAAGTGGCTTATCCATTTCCAAAGCTGGGCCCACTTTGTCAGTGGCGTTAAGCCCATCCAGAAAGAATGTTTCTTTGTCAGATTTAAGCTTCTTTGCAACGTTGATGTTTCTTTGAGTCTTGGCCATGCTCATCCCTGCAGCAGCCATGGCATTATCTGGATCTAATTCATGTGCCCTCATGGCATAGCTTTCAGCTTCAAGGTATTTGCCTTCTTTGAAGTTCTGATTGAATTGCTTCATCAGGTCTGCAACTTTTTTCTGCTTGTTATCATCAGCAAGTTGTTTCTGCCCGATTGCATTGATCTTATCTTTTTGCCCACCATCCTTGGCAAGCATTTCTTTTTGAGCTTTCATAAGCTTGAAATGTTGTAGTCTTGATTCCACTGGCCTTCTTAGAAATGCCATTTTGCCTGGTTCAAGATCGTTGCTGTTAAGTTCGTTTAAGTATTCTGTAAGCATTTCAATACCGGCATCGGCTTGCCCAGCTTGGAATTTTTCCATAGCTTCGCGCTGTAGATCCAAACTTTGTTGTCTCATTTGGCCAAACTTAACTTCACGAAGCTGATTGGTTGCCTCAAGAAGATCAATTTCCCCTTCTTCTTTTTGCTTTACTGGGGCGTTTGAATTGTTGTCTGGAGTAGATGGTTTTGTGCGAATTTCAGATGTGCCCTTAACCAGGGAAATAGCACTCTTTTCCTTGGGTTGCATTTCTGCAGTCATCAATATTTCTTTCAACTTTTGCTGGCGTTCCTTATCAAGGTTTTTTTCCGTCAATGTTGAAATCATTGTCTTTGATTGTTCGAAATCTTTGCGATTGTATGCGGACAATGCTGCATCAAAGGTGCGCCTAGTTTCAAGCATTTTTTGATTCACATCTTCAATATCAATGCTGCGAAGTACAGATGCGGCTTCTTCCTTGACTCCATAAGCTCCTTGATATGCTTCAACTGCAAGTTTTCTTGCCGCTACCAATTGACCACTGCGAAGCTCTAGGCGAGATTTTTCAAGCATCATCTTGCCTTGGTTTGATTCTGCCATCGATTCGCTTGCAATCGTTGCACTGCCTGGAACCTTAGCTTTAACCAATCCTAATTGCAATTTTTTGGCTTCAATGCTTGCAGTATCCTGACCAAAAGATTTTGAAAGACTAATTGCGTTCTCAAGAGCTTGGTTTGCAATTTCTTCTTTTTTATCGTTACTTTCGCTACTGTTCATGCTGCGGGTTGCTTGGGTGACAAGATCATCAATCTGGTTTCTTGCACTTGAACCTAATTGTAATAAAAGTTGTTCAGGGCTGTCTTCATTAGGTTGAAAAATTATCCCTTGCTTCTGGGCTTCAATTCCTTTGATGCGGGCGCCTACCAAGTTACCAGCTAATTGTAGTTGGCGGGCTTCCATCAACAATGCCACGGTTTTTGCCTTGTCATTTTCTGGAGTTGGAAGTGAAGGAATAACCACCGGTGCGGTAACTACTGCAGGGGTAATCACTGGAGCAGTTGTGATTTCAGGCGCAGTTGGTTTGGTTTCAGCGGGCATGTTTTTTTCTGCTACTGTTCTAGACCGATTTTTTTCAATGTCTCTCAATAGCGAATCAGGTGTGTCACCACCCAGGCTTTCAGGTTTTACTTTCATGCCTTTGACCATGAATGCCAGACCTGCAGCTTTTTCCGGGTTACCTGATTCAAGTGCGATTCTTGCTTCTTTCAAGGATGCTTGAGCTTTGGCTATCATCGCTGGATCATTAGCGTTTGTTTCGTCTTTAGGTGTATTCTTCTTTGCAGTAACGCCATTCTTCTTTGCTTTGAGTTTGGATGTTTCGATTTCAGCAATTAATCGTTGTGGACGATCTGAGGTTTCCCAAACATTGTAGGGGCCGTGTAACTGTTGAGCCCTGTATGCTGCTTTGGTTGCAGCTTCAAAATCTTCTTGTTCAAATAGTTTTCTTGCTTCTGCTAATACTTTTACAGATTCTTCCTTGTCTTTCTTTGCTTGTAATTTTTCGATTTCTGCGCGAAGTTTATCAGGTGAATCTTCGAATAGGCCCCACTTGGCACCAGGAGCTGCTTTTGCTCGAAGCATCAATCGTGTTGCTTCATCAGTTTTGTTTTCTGCCAACATCTTGCGTCCCCTGCGCAATAGTTGCCTTGGATCTTCCGTTTCTTTAGGTCCATCCTTGCTTGCTTGTTCGGTCATTGATTTTCCTTCCGAACGAAGGATATCACTTTGAATTCTTTCTGGGTTGTCTTCCCACCAATTCAAACTTGGCTTCATCGCTTTGGCTTGGTCGTTAAGTTTCTTTGCTTTTTCTGCGTTTCCTTCTGTTAAGGCTTTTCTAGCATCGCGCATCAGGTTTCTTGCAGCTTCGGTGCTTCCTGTGCTTACTTCTGTTTTTACTGGTTGCGAAGTGGCATTGGAATCTTCTATTGTCAAAGCAGGCAAAGCCTTGGGCGCAATGGTTGGCTCGGGTTTTACAGAGTTTTCTTTGGCTAAATTTTTTGTATCTAACAAGGTTAAATCGGCTTTAAGCTTGGCTCCTTGAATTTCTTTTAAAAGCTTTGAAGGCGAGTCGCTTGATAGCGCAAATGTCCAAGTGTAAGCAGATTTTTCTGCTGCTTTTGCAAGAGATTCTGCGCGGTCAAACTCTTTGTTCGTGAATTTTTTACGAGCTAGTCCGAGTAATGCTTTGGGATCTTGCTTTAATTTTTGAAGTTCCGCTTTTAATTTAGCTTGGGTGTCTATTTCGGGTACCCCGCTGGTCGCTACTTCGGCTATCATTCCTTCTGCTTTTTCAAGGTCGCCCTGCGCCATCGTGGCCCGAACTTGATCTGCAGTAATTGTTGATGAACTCGTTTCTGAAACCTTGATTGATGGTATTGATTTTGGTTCTGTTTCTGAAAGTTTAAGCTCTTTTGGGTCAATTTGAATTTCGTTTATTCCTACTGCATTCTTGTTCTTGATGATTTCTTGTAGGTTTTTGAATCTAAGTTTATCTGACTCACTAAGGTATTGTTCATCAAAAGCAATCTTTTTGGTCAAATCAGTTGCAGCAGAAAATTGTTTCTTTCCCACTAGATCCTCTGCAATCTCTAAGGTGGAAGTTGATTCCCTGCGGGCCTTTAATGCCTTTTTATTTGCTTCATACAGTTTCTTAAAATCATCTGCTTCTGCGGGAAGTAAATCTTTCTGACGAGATTCAACTTCTTTAAAGGATTTGTCTGCTTCTTCGTAGTCGCCCCTGCGGTATGTTTCAATTGCTTGGTTTAATGCGATACTTGCTTTGTTAGGAATTCCAGGAGTAAACCAAGTAATCGCGGGAAGGATACTGGTGCCTACTGCAGCTTCTGCAATTGTCGGGATACCTATTAGTGCCAAGCTTAGCGATGATGCAAAGCCTAGTCGTGTAAACCATGACGGATTAGTAGTGGTTTTCTCTATGTAAGTTTCGAACATGATTTTACCTAGATTACTTGTTGGGTAAGACGAAGCTTTTGAATTAGAAGTTCCAAGGTTCTTGATGCTTTTTGATTCATTATTTTTCATAAGTCGGTTCCTAATTCAAATTTCAGGTCTATCAGTTTGATTCTTGCTCAGATTGGCTTTCACGATCCAATCACTGCGCAAAAGTATTAACTAGTGTGCGGGACAATACCGATACCTTTTTTAAGAATCAAGGTCAGGTGATCTTTAATTAAAATTAATTTTTTTTCGAAATAGTAAGATGGGAAACCGGACTGCAAGATGGGGGCAATGGGTGGTTTTTTGCTAAAAGGGTTGGTTTACGCCAAACCAAAATTGGGTTCCAGTACCCTGATTTATGGCTTGTGCAGCATCAAAACGAAGCAGCATTTTTTCTACAAAGCTCATGAATGAAACATCGCACCGAAGGCCCACACCAACTCCTTGAGCAGTCGAGCCAAGTGCTTGACTATTAACATAAGTATTGCCAACATCGTAAAAAAGAGCCAAGTAAGTGTTTTTAAGTGAAAAAAGATGATCAACAGCGTCAACAGAGGTGTTTCGAGAAACTGGAAAACGCAGCTCCGCACTTCCCACCCAGGCTGTATTTCCCTGTCTTTGGGCTAGGTCGAAGGCACGAAACATTTCACCACCACCCATGGTAAAAAATTGTCCGTAGGAGGGAACAGAGGTGCCACCAAATGCCCGGACTGCTAATCGTGTGTCTGCAACCCAGTTGGCCATTTTATTTAAGACGGGTTTTTCACCTGGAAGATAATCTAGTAAGCCTGACAGATTGGGTAGATAGTGAACGGTTGAAGCTTGTGCCCATACTTTCTGTACGGTCGCATATTCATTTAAAAGAGCTTGCCCAGCTTCATAAACTGCATCGAATTGGTAACCACCTTCGGGGTCCCAATATGGGGTGAGGTAATTAATGCGATAATGAAGTCCACCAGTGGTCATATGTTGAAAACGCTGTGCTCCTGGGGCAGTTTGCACGGGATCTGGAAGAAAGTTGTCGTGGAAAGAACCAAATACATCGATAAACTTTGAAGGTAGAAGGTAAAGGCTGGGGTGTTCCATAAATACATATCTACCAAATACGGAGGCCCGAGTCGCCTCGTTGTTTCCTTCGTAAAAAGTATAAAAACGCCTTTCAGCATTAAAACCAAACTGGAATGGAGAATCGGGCCAGTGAGTGAAAAGCCCATCGATACCTGCAATAAAATCACGGTAATCGGTTCGATATGCGGTATAAAGCCCACCTGAAAATTCTTGCGATCGGTATGCTCCTGCTCTTAGGCCTACCATGGTAGCCCGGCTATACCAAACATCATCATAACTTTTCATGTAAAGCCATGGACCAAAATTAAAATTCCATCGGTCGTAGGAGTTGGTAAGGGAAGTTTCATCAACAAAAGTGTACAAAGGAGTTAGTCGAAGTCTTGGGCTGTGATGCCAGTAGTTATTAGAAGGGTTTTTATCAACAATGACAGAATCTGGATCAATTGCAATTTGGGTTGGTACGTCCGGTAAGTCTACAGTGACTTTGATGGTATCTGGAGCAAGATTTTCAACGGTTGCAGGTGGATCATCAATTCCATAACTCCCGCCTGCGGGTAAGATCGGAATGCGAATGGAATACTCGTCAGACTTTCCCATAGCAAACCCTAGATAGGTTTGTTCACTATATTCAGCGTTTTGTTTAATAATTACTGTTACAGTTGTTTTTTGATTTTTTGGGTTTGCAGAAGAGCGCATAGTGAGTGGCAAAATTTTTCGAGCCAAGGGTGCATCATTAATTTTTACAGATTCTAGATTCCAATCAGTCAAACCAGGGCCCTTTAGCCATTTTTCAAAGAAATCTTCCCACGATTTTCCTGTTTGTGCTTCTAGTTCTTTTTGGAAATCACTTACATGCATCACCTTGTATTCATATTTTTTGCGAGCACCTCGCATGACATCTAGGAATGCTTGTTCGCCTATTCGGGATTCAATCATTTCGACAATTTTAGCGCCTTTGTCGTAGCACATACTGAAAAGAGTCACCACATGCCCGAATTTATCCATTGGCTGGAGTATTGAGGTGTTATCTCCTCTGCCAACCGAACCATAAAACCCATTCATTCTGTAATCTTCGCGCTTTATATTTGGCAGCCATTTTAATGAATCAGGATACTCGAGCAGTTCATTGTTTTTTCCACGGGTTTGGTTTAAAAAACGATGGCTGAAGTAGGTTGCGAGGGATTCATCCATCCAAGTTTCCCGATAACCATCCGTGCCTACAAGGTTGTACCACCATTGATGACAAACTTCGTGGCTGATGAGATATTCTGCGTAACGCTTTGCAAAGTGAGGCATGGAAAAAATGCGATCATCTATCATCACCAGCGATCCACACTCGTTACCATTCCATCCAAAATAGGATTCGACAATGGTAAATTCAGGGTATGGGTATGGGCCAAACCAAAGGCTGTAGGTAACCATGCATTCACAGACAATGCGCAGGAATTCCTTGGCGTAAAACTCATGTTCTTCGAAGGCTTGAATTTTTACTTTAAGGGGAGTTTCTCTGCCCGGGAGTTTTATTTCCGTTTCAAGAATCTTGAATCGAGGAGAGCACAGAAAAGCAAAATCCCTTGTTCCTTTTGCTTCTAGTCGAACTTTCTTTCTTCCATCAGCAAGTTTTTCTTCTCCTACGATTACACCACTGCTGGCAATTTGCTGATCACTATCCAGTGTTGCGGTGACATCATAAATTCCTGCATCATTATAAAAAGGCTGATGCCAGGGGACGAAAGGAGTTGGTTTCCACCCTTGTTCCGTATCGCTGGGGTTTTCCATATGCCAATCAGGCTTGTGATAAGCGAAAATAGGAAGCCAGTTGGTTAAGAAAGTTACATTTTTCCAGTGTCCCCAGCGCCCTTGCTTTTCAGGTAATCGCATTCTAAATTCTAAATCAAAGGTTACTTTTTCACCTTTCGCCAAAGGTTGGTCTAACTCAAATTCCATGGTTGTTTTTGTAGGACCTGAAAATTGGTGCTTAAGTTTTCGAGTGCTCCCATCTTTGCCTATTAGGCTCACGGTTTTTATTTCTAGGCAGGGCGTTTTTGCTCCCAGTGAATCACCAGGATTTAACCTTAATAGTTCAAGTGTTTTTGCCATCAAAGCTATATCGCTATCGGGCACAATATAGTTCGAATGCGTTACGAATACGATCTTGCTTACAGGGCTATCTGAGCGGTTGGTCCAAGTTGCTTTTTGGTTCACATCAACCATATGCTTGTTCGTATCAAGATTCATTTGAACTTGATAAGTAGGCAAACCCTCAGGCAGCTCGCATTTTCCTAGGGAGGGAAATGCAAGGAGGGAGCATAAACCAATTATCAGGCAACTCAAGTTTTTCAAAGCTATGTCAACTCTTACTTTAGAACCTTTTAATTTTCGAACATTGGGCCAAACTAAAACTGACCCTATAGCGTAGGAATGAATTTGTGCTATCTCAATTTAGAAAAAAATGCAGAAGATGGGGTGTTGGGGAAACAAAAAAAGGCTCGCTTCAATTTTGAAGCGAGCCTTTTAAATTGGTAAACATGATTACTGATTGAACATGAATTCCTTCGTGTTCAGCAGTGCCCAGATAATGTTTTCGTAGGCAAGCTTCTTGTTCATCGTGTGTTTCGTTAGATGAGCAAGAGCAGATTCCTTT
>Ga0209358_10003206_pt1 | contig 12151 bp, 6 predicted proteins | sample LauGreFa1BDMLBSN_2_FD_187574 | JGI IMG/M metagenome (GOLD analysis project Ga0209358, IMG submission 187574) | Freshwater lake microbial communities from Lake Michigan, USA - Fa13.BD.MLB.SN (SPAdes) (version 2) | ecosystem: Environmental > Aquatic > Freshwater > Lake | place: Lake Michigan, USA...
CTCGCGGGCATGGAGCAGATGCTCAGCGAGCTCGAGGTCACGCAGCAGATGCTGCAGGAGGCGGAAGCGCTCTCCAGCATGGCGGAGAGTGAATCACAGTCGCTCGGCGAGGGGATGTGCAAGGGCGGTCAGAGCAGCCAGCCGGGACAGGCGCAGGCCAACTCGATGAGCCCGGGCCAGCAGCGTGGTATGAACGGCGGTCGCGCCCAGGGTGGCAACAGCCCCAAGGCCAAGACGCCGACGGGCACCAAGACCGAGAAGGCGAAGTCGCGCAACGCGGGTGGCGACATCATCGCCCGCCAGTTGATTGAGAATCCGAATCCCGAGGTCGGCGAGAGCGTGATCCCCGCGGGTTCGGTTGACGAGGCGGCGGATGGCGGCTCGGGAGCCGCGGTCGGCGAGGAGCAGGTTCCAGCGCATCTCAAGGACGCGCACAAGCACTACTTCGGCCGTCTCCGCCGCGAGGTGGGCAAGGGTGCGACGTCCGCGCCTCCCGCTGCGCCTGGCGGGAAGAGCGGTAGCTGATCGCCCCACACAGCGAGGAGCAACGGATGGCCAGGCATGTCGCATCGGGCGCGGTCGGGGACGGATCGATTGATCCATCGTCGGCGACCATCGGACGACGCGGACATGCGTTGGCTCGGTCCGCGATCGTTCCGTCAGCCCACGGACCAACGTCAACGTGCACGCGCCGCGAAGCCATCGTGTATGCAGGCCGGGCGGTGCTCGCGGGCTCGGCGATGACTCTCCTCGGTTCCGCCTGCGCGCGCGAAGGCGTGCAGCGGATGGCGTCGGGACGCGTGCTGGTCTACACCAGCGCCGACGATGTGCTCGCCAAGGAGGTGCTCGCGGCGTGCACCCGCGCGACCGGTGTGGAGGTCGTCGGGCTGTTCGACACCGAGGCAACCAAGACCACCGCGCTGGAGTCACGCATCCGCGCCGAGCGTGATCGTCCGCGCGCCGACATCTTCTGGAGCTCCGAGGGCTTTGCGGTGCTGCGGCTCGCGCGCGACGGGCTGCTCGCGGCGATTCCCGAAGACATCTGGAGCACATGGCCCGCACGGCATCGCGACCCCGCGCGGCAGTGGCTCGCGTTCGCAGCGCGTGCCCGGGTCGTGGTCATGCGCAGGGGTTTCGCTCCGCTGCGACACTGGGCTGACCTCGCGAAACCGGGACTCGGGCTCGGACTCCCCCAGGGCAACGACTGCCGCATCGCGATCGCCGATCCCCGTTTTGGAACCACCAGCAGTCACATCGCGGCGCTCGAGCAAGTGTGGCGCGAGGCCGCCACGCGCGGCGCAGGTGCGGGAGATGCCGCGGCGTTCGCCGCTGCGGTTCCGTCCTTCGACGCATGGGTCGACGGCATGCGCGCCAACGGCGTCGAGGTGCTGCCGGGAGGCAACGCGGCCACGGTCGATGCCGTGGCGCGCGGTCAGTGCGCGTACGGCCTCACCGACACCGACGACGCGCTCGTCGCCATCGACCGCGGCATGCCCATCGAGATGTGTCTTCCGCGGACCCTTCCCGATGGTGCGCAGGGCGGAGGCACCATGCTGGTGCCCAACACGGTCGCGCCAATCCTCGGCGGTCCCGGCGATTCCGACGCGGTGCGCAAGGTCCTCGGCTATCTCGTGTCGCCCGAGTGCGAACTGCGCATCGCCCGATCACCTTCGCGGAACCTTCCCCTCGGCGAGGGCGTGCGTGCGGAGCTGCCGTATGCCGAGTCTGATCCCCTCGCGTTCGATGCGCTGCGGGCCTCGGCGGGGGCGGCGGAGCTCGCGGTGCGTGTTGGCGAACGCTTGTCGGGACGCATCGCCCTGCACCACGGCCTCGGGCCGCGGTCGCTGTCGCCGAATCCGCAGCCATTTCCATCGGATTCCGCCGGAGCAACGAAGGCGTGAACGAGGCGCATCAGTCACCGCATCGCATGGTCGGGCGACACGGGTCGTTGTCCTCGCAGGTTGCGCCTGGAGGCTGGCCGATGGATCGGCTTGCGGCGGCGTTGCTCACGCTGCTGGTGGTTGCGTTGCTGGCATGGCCGGCACTGGCGCTCCTGGCCGAGTGGTGGGCACCGTCCGCGGCAATCACGGCAGCAAACGCAGGCATCGATTCTCCGCTGCTGCTCCTCGCCCGCAGCCTCGCCTGGTCGATGGGAGCGGCGCTCGCGGGCGCCGCGCTCGCTTGGCCCGCGTCGAGGGTCTTTCGCCGCGACGGCGGCGGTCTTTTGCAGCGCTCGGCGGCGACGTGCATCCTCCTTCCTCTGGTGCTGCCACCATGGTTGCTGTACGCCGCCATGTGGATGTCGACCGGCCCCGGCACCATCCTGGGGGATCTGGCTGCGAGACATGACCTCGTCACGCTGCAGCGCACCGCGTTCCTCGGCGTGGCGCTCTGCGTATGGAGCACCGCGCTCGCCTTCGCGGTGCTGGTGGCGACCGGTGGTCCGGCGGAGGTGCGGGAGGCGCGGCTTCGCGCCCTCGATGGAGGCGGGGCGGTGGCGCGACTGCGCGCGGCCGTTGCACGCGACGCGCGTGCGCTCTCGCTGGCCGTGATCGCGGCGACCGTCTTCCTCCTGTGCGAGACGACGGTGTTCGACCTCGCGCAGGTCAGGACCTACGGCTTCGAACTGCGCACGCTCGATGCACTCGGAGGGTCGGTGCGCGAGGTCCTCGCTGCTGCGGCGCCTGCGATCGTGCTCGTGGCGCTGCTTGTGGCCGCGCTTGCCTTGCTCGCCCGCACCGCCGGCGACGACCGGCTCCGGCGCCGCCAGGGCGCAGGCCTTCCGGCGATCCCGATCTCCGTTGCCACGGCTGCCGACCGTGGCCAGGGTGGGCAGACGGGTCCGCGGACATCCGCGCGCGCCCGAGCCGTCCTCGGTGTTGCCGCATTGCCATGCTGCGTGCTGCTGGGCGCGATGTTCACCGTTGCGCTCGATACACCGCGCGTCGGCGACTTCACCGTGCTCCACGGGCAGGCCGTTGGCGCAAGTGCTGTGGTGGCCCTGTCGGCGGCGCTCCTGGTGGGATCGCTCGCCGTGGCGATCCGCGTGCTGGTCGACGCGGTGCGGGGTGAAGGCGCGGGCGCGCGGATCCTCCGGTTCGCGGCGAGGGCGGCGGCGCTGCTCCTCCTGACCGCGGGGGTGGTGCCCGGCACCGTGTGCGCACTGGCCGTGGAGGCGGCGTACAACCGTCCGGAGCCTGGATTCCTGCCGTCGTCCATTCTCGCTCCCATCTACGACTCGCCGCTTGCGGTGGTGCTGGTGCTCGCGATGCGGGCGGCACCCGTTGCGGCCGTTGTGGCGCTCGTGCTCGCGGCGCGCGAACCGACGAGCAGCGCGCGGCTGCGTGCGCTCGATGGCGGCTCGTGGCCGGCACGATGGCGGGGACTTCGTGCCGAACTCGGCTTTGCGGCCGCAGGTGCCACGTCGATCGCGCTCGCGTGGAGCCTGGGCGAACTGACGGCGTCTGGCCGAGTGGTTCCGCCGGGCCTTCCGTGGCTGGCGACGGATGTGCTCAACGCGATCCACTACCAGCGGCCGGAGACGGTGGTGCTGGCGGTGGTGGCGATCGTGGCCGTCGCCCTGCCTGCGGTGTGGATCGTGCTTCGCCTCCTGCTCAGGTTGCAGACTGGACCCGCGCCGCTCCGGGCGCGGCGCATCGGTCCAGTGACGACGCCGTCTGCGGGATTGTTGGGCGGAGCGCTCGCCGCCTCGATGCTCGCGGCATCCGCGTTCACGGGCGTGGGATGCGAGCGCACGCCCTCGGCAGGCGAGAGTTCGTCCACGACGGACGACGGCGTCATGGCGCTCCTTCGCCAGTCCTCGCCGGTTGTCGAGACCACGCTTCCCGTCGACCGCGCCTTTGCGGGCGTCGGGCGCGGTCGTGGACAGTTCAACGCGCCGCGCGTGCTTGCCGTCGACCCGCTCGACGGTTCCTGCTTCGTCATCGACAAGGACGCCCGCGTGCAGCGGTTCGCCGCCGACGGAGAGGTGCTCGCGGAGTGGAGCATGCCCAAGTCGGACCGCGGCAAGCCCGTGGGCGCGAGCATCGCGCCCGACGGGTCGCTCGTGGTCGCCGACACGCACGAGCACCGGCTCGCGTGCTTCTCGCCCGATGGCGCGCTCCTCTGGACGCTCGGTTCGTATGGCACGGAGCATGGTCAGTTCATCTATCCCACCGATGTGCTGTTCCTCGCCGACGGGCGCATGATGGTGGCCGAGTACGGCGGTCATGACCGCATCCAGGTCTTCGGCCGCGACCGCGCGTTCCTCTATGCGTTCGGTCGGGGTGGCACGGCCGACGGCGAGTTCCTGCGCCCGCAGGCGCTCGCCTACGACGAGGAGCGGGACGAGCTGTTCGTGGCCGATGCGGGCAACCACCGCATCCAGGTGTTCACGGCCGACGGCGAGTTCCGCCGCAGCCTCGGCGGCGCGGGCGCGGCGGCGGGGCAGTTCCGCTACCCGTTCGGTGTGGTGCTGCTTGTCGACGGGCGCGCGATCGACCCACTCCGTGACGGTGTCGCGGGACCGATCCACGCGCGCGAGGGCCGGCGGACCATCGTCGTCCTCGAGCACAGCAACCACCGCCTGCAGGAGCTCGACGCCGTCTCGGGCGAATCGCACGGAGTTGCCGGCGGACTCGGTCGCGAGGCGGGGCGGCTCAAGTATCCTTGGGCGATCGCGCCCGCGGGGCCGGGGAGCGATGGCGCGCAGCGGTTCGCCGTGTGCGAGCAGGGCAACTCGCGCATCGTCTTCTTCACGCTTCCGCGATGGCCGCGGGATTCCGACTGATCCACCATGCACTTCGAGCGACCCATCTTCCTGCTCCTGCTGGGCCTGCTGATCCCAGTGCTGCTGCTCGCGTGGCGCAGCCGACGCAGCGAGGAGCCGTGGAAGTGGTGGTCGAGCGTCATCCTGCGCACATTGGTCGTGCTGCTCATGGTGGCCGCGATCGCGCAGCCGTCGTTCGTGCGACGTGGCGAGGCGCTCACCACCGTGTTCGTGCTCGACCGCAGCCGGTCGATCCCCGCGCCGCTGCTCGAGAAGGCCCGGGACTTCGCGCAGGGGCTCGTGGCGGGCAAGCCCGAACCCGAGGACCGCGTGGGTGCGGTGACCGTGGGTCGCGAGGCGGAGATCCTCAGCCAGCCCGACGCCCGCTCGATCGTGGCCGACGAGGAGCACTCGGGTGACCGCGACGGATCGAACCTCGCCGCCGGCATCCGCCAGGCGCTCTCGATCCTGCCGCCCGACACCGCCAAGCGCATCGTGCTCATCTCCGATGGCAACGAGAACATCGGCAACGCCCTCGCCGAGGCCGATGTGGCCAAGGCCAACGGCATTCCCATCGACGTCGTGCCCATCGAGTACGAGTCGCCCAACGAGGTGGTGTTCGAGAACCTCAAGGCGCCGCCGCGGGCCCGTCCCGGGCAGACTGCCGACCTGCGGCTCCTGCTGCGCAGCCAGCGTGCGGCGCGCGGGACCGTCTTCCTGCGCGATGGTGGACGAGCGGTGGATCTCGACCCCGACGCGCCCGGCGACGGCCTCGCGGTCGAACTCGACGCAGGGCCGCGCACGATCTCGGTGCCGTTCCCTCTGGAGGGCGCGGGCACGCGCCGCTTCGAGGCGGTGTTCGAGCCGGCCGACGAGGCGCAGGACGCCATCAGCGAGAACAACCGCGCCACCGCGGTCACCTTCGTCGACGGCTCTGGGCAGGTGCTCGTGGTCGATCCGAGCGGTGGCGCCGACACGGCGGCCTTCGTCGACGCGCTCCGCCAGACCACGCTCGATCCCGTGGTGGTGCAGCCCGATGCGCTGGCGCAGGGCGGCGACTTCCTCTCCGGCTTCGACGCCGTCGTGCTCGCCAATGTGCCCCGCTGGTCGATCGACGGCGAGACCGACCGGCTCATCCGTGCGTATGTGCATGACCTCGGCGGCGGACTCCTCATGCTCGGCGGCGACCAGAGCTTCGGTGCCGGCGGCTGGATCGACTCCGACACCGAGTCTGTGCTGCCGGTCAAGCTCGATCCGCCCGCCACGCGGCAGATGGTGCGCGGCGGACTCGTCCTCATCGTCCACTCCTGCGAGATGCCGCAGGGCAACTACTGGGCGCAGCAGGTGTCGATCGCGGCCATCGAGGCGCTCACCCGCCTCGACCTCATCGGCATCATCACGCTCGTGTCGGGCCCGACGTGGGCGCATCCGCTGCAGGAGGCGGGCGACAAGTCCAAGGCCATCGCCGCCGCGCGCGCCATGCACGTGGGCGACATGTTCGACTTCGAGGAGTCGGTGGTGATGTCGCTCAAGGCCCTCGAGGACTCGCGCGCCGGACAGCGGCACATCATCATCATCTCCGACGGCGATCCCGCGCCGCCCACCAAGACCACGCTGCAGCGGGCGGTCAGCTCCAAGGTCACCATCACCACGGTCATGGTGTCGGGCCACGGCACGCCGCAGGACTACGTGAACATGAAGTACACCGCCGAATCGACCGGCGGGCGCTTCTACGAGGTGACCAATCCCAAGGCGCTGCCCAAGATCTTCACCAAGGAGGCGTCGGTCGTCTCGCGCTCGCTGCTCGTCGAGGGCGAGTTCGCGCCGGCCATCTCGCCGTCCACGTCGGGACCACTGCGCGGCGTGGCGGGTGTACCACAGCTGAGCGGATACGTGCTCACCATCCCCCGCGAGGGGCTCTCCCAGGTGCAGATCGCCAACAGCACCGAGGAGGGCGTCGATCCGATCTACGCGTGGTGGAACCACGGTCTCGGTCGGTCGATCGCCTTCACCTCCGACGCGGGCGCCCGCTGGACCACGGCCTGGACGAGTTGGGGCGAGTACCGCGCCTTCTGGGAGCAGTCGGTGCGCTGGCTCCTGCGCCCGGCGGTGCCATCGAACGCATCGGTGCGCACGCGCATCGAGGGTGAGACGGCCATCGTGGAGCTCGAGGCGACGAACGCCGCGGGCGGCTTTGCCACCAACCTCGAGCCCGAGGGCGTGGCCATCCTTCCCGACGGCGATGTGGCCGCGCTCAATGTGGTGCAGGTGGGCCCCGGCCGCTGGCGTGCGGAGTTCCCCGTGCCCGAAGCGGGCTCGTACCTGGTGAACTTCAGCCTCGGCACGGGCGAGGACGGCCGCCGCGCCACGGTGCAGGCGGCGGTGAACCTCCCGTACCCCAAGGAATTCCGCACCGTGCGCGACAACCGCGCGCTGCTCGAGCAGATCGCCGACAAGACGGGTGGCCGCGTGCTGGCGCTCGGCGTGCCGCAGGGTGTCAATGCCTTCGAGCGCGCGGGGCTGCCCGTTCCCGAGAGCCAGCGCCGCATGTGGGACCTCATGGCCATCCTGGCGGCGGTGTTCTTCCTGTTCGATGTCGCGGTGCGCCGCATCGCCATCGACTGGCAGGGTGCGCGCAAGGAGGTTCGCGACGCCATCACCGTGCGCAACGCCGGCGATGGAACCGTCGCCGCGTGGCGCAAGGCGCGCGAGCAGCGCGGCGCGCGCGAGGCATCACCTGAGGCGACGGCATCAATGCGCCGCACGCTCGAGGAGGGGCCGGCGCTCGATGTCCGTCGCGACGTGCGCGAGGGTGGCGCGGGGGTCGCGCCCAAGCCACCGTCGTCCGCGCCGAATGCCCCGACCGGTTCGGACGCCGCCGAGGACACCACCTCGCGTCTGCTGCGCGCCAAGCGGCGAGCAACCGGCGACGACGGCGACGGCGATGCGCCGCGCGGAGGCACCGCTGGCCAGTGACACGCCCAACTTCGGCTCCGACGCGCGCGAGCTCGATGGTGCCGGCATCGACGATGTCGCCGAGGCCCGCCGCCGCTGCGAGGCGTTCCGCGCCATCTTTGCCCGACTGCGCGGAGAGGTCGGCAAGAGCCTGGTGGGCCAGCGCGAGGTGGTCGATCTCGCGCTCGTCACGCTCTTCGCCGACGGCCATCTCCTGCTCGAGGGCGTGCCCGGACTCGGCAAGACGCTGCTGGTCCGCTCGCTCGCCGCGGCCACGGGTCTCGGCTTCTCACGCATCCAGTTCACCCCCGATGTCATGCCCGCCGACGTCACCGGCACGAGCATCCTCGTGGAGGACGAATCCACCGGCCGCCGCGAGGTGCGCTTCCGCCCGGGACCGCTCTTCGCGCAGCTCGTCCTCGCCGACGAGGTCAACCGCGCCAGCCCCAAGACGCAGTCGGCGCTGCTCGAGGCCATGCAGGAGCGCTCGGTCACCATCGGGGGCGAGACGCGGCCGCTCGGTCGCCCGTTCTTCGTGATGGCCACGCAGAACCCGATCGAGCAGGAGGGCACCTTCCCGCTGCCCGAGGCGCAGCTTGACCGCTTCCTCCTCAAGGTCGAGGTGCCGCCGCCCGATCGCGAGACGCTGCGCGAGGTGCTCGAGCGCACCACCAAGAACGACTTCGCGCTGCCTTCGCAGGTGGTCGACGCGCGCACCATCCTCGCGGCGCAGAAACTCGCGCGCCGCATCCCGATGGCCCCCGAGGTCAAGGACTGGATCGTGCGCCTCGTGCTCGGCACGCACCCCGACGGCGAGTTCTGCGCCGAGGACAACCGCGAGCTCATCCGCATCGGCGCCAGCCCGCGCGCCGCGCAGGCCATCGCCGGCTGCGCCCGGGTGGTGGCGCTCATGGCGGGGCGATACGCGGTGAGCTTCGACGACGCCCGCAAGGTGGCGCGCGCGGCGCTGCGCCATCGCATCCACCGGTCCTTTGCCGCCGAGAGCCACGGCATCTCCTGCGACGAGATCGCGCGCCGCGTGATCGCCGCCACGCCGACGGAGTTCGCGGCCGCGGGCGCGAAAGTCACCGTTGGAGCCACCATCGGGGCCACCGCCGCGAGGGCGCGCCCATGAGCACTGCATCCGCCGCGCCCCGCAAGCTCGACGACCTCATCGACTCCCGCCTCATGGCCCGACTCGACGCGATCGATGTGGTCAGCCGCAAGATCTTCTCGGGCAAGCTGCAGGGCGAGCGCCGCTCCAAGCGCCGCGGGCAGTCGATCGAGTTCGCCGACTTCCGCCCGTACGTCCACGGCGACGATCTCCGCTTCGTCGACTGGAACATCTTCGGCCGCCTCGACCGGCTCTTCCTCAAGATGTTCCTCGAGGAGGAGGATCTCTCCCTCATCCTCGCCGTCGACACCAGCGCCTCGATGCGCACGGGCAACCCCGACACCTTCGACTACGCCCGCCGCACGGCCATGGCCCTCGCCTATGTCGGCCTCGTCAACCAGCACCGCGTGTCGCTCGTGGGCTTCTCCTCGGAGGGCATCGAGCGCGCCTCGAACCTGCGCGGGCGACGCAAGGCCGCGGATGTCGCCAGCTGGCTCCTCAAGCGCGAGCCCGCGGGCGCCTCGGGCTTCGAGCAGGCGATGCGGCTCGTGGGCACCACGCGCATCGGCCGCGGCGTGATGGTGGTCCTCTCCGATTTCCTGTTCGCCGAGGGATTCGAGAAGGGTCTGAACATGGTCGCGGGCCGCGGCTACGACGTCTACGCGCTGCAGCTCCTCGCGCCGCAGGTCGTCGATCCCACGCGCGAGGGCGCGGTCACGGGCGACCTCCTGCTCGTCGACAGCGAGACGGGCACCGAGACCGAGGTCACGGTCACGCCTGAACTCCTGCGCGTCTACCGCGAGCGCCTCGACCGCCTGTGCGGAAGCCTGCGCGCCTTCTGCACCCGGCGCGACATCGTGCACATGGTGGTGGAGACCTCGACCCCCGTCGAGACGCTGCTGCTCGAGTACCTCCGCAAGCGGGGGCTCCTGCGGTGAGCGCGTCCCCCGGCATCCCAGACATCCCCGCCGTCACCTGGGTCACGCCGCTCGCGGGCGCCATCCTCGGCGCCGCGGTGCTGGCGCCGCTGGTCGCGCTCTGGTTCCTCAAGCTGCGGCGCCGGAAGCGCGTCATCGCCAGCACGCTGCTGTGGACGCGCTCGCTCGCCGACCTTCGCGCCAACGCGCCGTTCCAGCGTCTGCGCTTCAACCTGCTGCTCCTGCTCCAGATCCTCGCGGTGCTCGCCATCGCGCTCGCGCTCGCGCAGCCCGAGGCCGACGGCATGGGCTCCGCTGGCGGCCGGCATGTGATCATGATCGACAACTCCGCGAGCATGAACGCGATCGAGTCGGTCGACGAGGCGGGCAAGGTCATCGAGCCGCCCATCGACCGCCTCACCCTCGCCAAGCGCGCGGCCAAGGCGCGCGTGCGCGAACTCCTCGGCGGCGGCTGGTTCTCGCTCGGGGCGAGCGATGTCATGGTGGTGGCCTTCGCCGCCCGTGCCGAGATCCGCGCGCCGTTCACTGAGTCGATCGCGGCGCTCGAGTCGGCCATCGACGCCATCGCGCCCACCGACGAGTCGACGCGCATCGGCGAGGCCATCGAGCTCGCGCGCGCCTTCACCGACAGCCAGAACCGCAGCGACACGCGCGGCGAGCGCGTGGAGCTCGACACCGGCACCATCCCCACCATCGAGCTCTACTCCGATGGCCGCATCGCCGACATCGGCAAGCTGGCGCTGCGCGACGGCGAGCGGATCGTCTATCACCGCGTGGGAACCGCCGCCAACAACTGCGCCGTGGCGTCGATCAGTGCCGAGCGTCCGCCCGATGCGCCCGACCGCATCCAGGTGTTCGCCTCCATCGCCAACCCCATGCCCGAGCGCCGCCAGGTCACGCTGCAGCTCGCCGTCAACGGGACCGTGCGCGCGATCACGCCGGATCCCGTGGATGTTCCCGCGGCCACCGACTCCGAGGGCGCGTTCATCCCCGGCCGCGCGCAGGTGACCTTCCGCCCCATCGAGCAGCCGTCGAACGCGGCGATCGAGGTCGCCATCGTCGAGGACGACGCCCTGCGCGCCGACGACGCGGCGCTTGCGGTCGTCGCACCCGCCAAGCGCCTCTCGCTGCTGCACGTCGGATCGGGAAGCTTCATCGTCAAGGCGCTGCTCGAGGGACTTCCCATCGAGCGCTTCGCATCGATCACGCTCGCCGAGTTCGACGCGCAGGTCGAGGCGCGCTCACTCGCGTCGTACGATGTGACCGTGCTCGACGCCGTGGCGCCCAAGTCGCTGCCGCCGGGCCGGTACCTGGCCTTTGGTGCCGCACCGCCCGTGCCCGGGCTCACCGCGTTCGGTGCGCACGAGGGCGTCTATGCGCGCTTCGTGCGCGAGGATCATCCCGTCTTCCGCCTCGCCAACCTCGACGAGCTCTTCGTCTCCAAGATGACCGCGGTGCAGGCCGACCGTTCCTTCCAGGTGCTCGCCGAGGCCGCAGAGGGACCGCTCGTGCTCTCCTTCGATCGCGACGACCTGCACCTCGTGTATGTCGCCTTCGACCCACTCGATTCGAACTGGCCCTTCCAGCGCTCCTTCGTCAACTTCGTGGCCAATGCCATCGAGCACCTCGGCAACGTCGGCGAGGCCGTCGCCACGCGTTCGCTCGTGCCAGGCGAGGCCCTCACCATGCGGCTCCCCGCGGGCAGCCGCGATGCCGAGATCGTGGCTCCCGACGGCGCCCGCATCAAGATCGTGCCCGACGCCGAAGGCAACATCAGCTGGGGCCCCGTCGAGCGTGCCGGGCTCTACCGCATCGAGTTCCTCGCCCCCGGTCTCGACGCAAGGGCCACGCGCTTCGCTGCCGTCAACATCTCCGACGCCACGGAGTCGCGGCTCGCACCACTCGAGTCGCTCGCGCTCGGAAACACCAACGTCCAAGGCATCAGCGTCGCCGCCAGCCGCCGCGGCGCCCTCTGGCCCTGGGTCCTCGCCCTCGGCCTCGCGATCGTGGTGGTCGAGTGGTGGTACTACCAGCGGCAGGTGCGGGTGTAGGGGCGAACGTCGGGCGTTCCGCGTGGATGACGAGCCAGCCAGGCGGTACAACACGGCATGCGCAGGTTCCCCGCCGCCAAAGTCATGCAACGAGCGTTCGTAGCGATGTCGGCGACCCTCGTGCTTGGCGCGCCCGCGCCCGTCCACGCGCAGCCGCCCCTGCAGCCGATCGCCTTCGAGGATGTGACCCCGGAAGGGCTACTCAAGGCGCGCGCGGAGCTCGCGTTCGATCATCTGCACAGCGATTACTTCCGCTGGGAGAGCATCTCGAAGGTGAACTTCGAGCCGTTCCCCGGCGACGCGATCGGGCGCTGCATCAACGCCC
>Ga0209358_10003209_pt1 | contig 12147 bp, 10 predicted proteins | sample LauGreFa1BDMLBSN_2_FD_187574 | JGI IMG/M metagenome (GOLD analysis project Ga0209358, IMG submission 187574) | Freshwater lake microbial communities from Lake Michigan, USA - Fa13.BD.MLB.SN (SPAdes) (version 2) | ecosystem: Environmental > Aquatic > Freshwater > Lake | place: Lake Michigan, USA...
GCCTCCGCCCGCCGAGTCCGATTCGGCGGGCCCCCGGGGGCCAGGCACCGACCCCGCCTCGGGTGAGTCGCCGCCCGAACCGATGCTGCGCTGCTCGCATTGCGGGCTCTATCTGCCGTCGCGCGATGCGGTCGCAGGCGAGCGGGGGTCAAGTTATTGCAGCACCGCGCATCGCGATCTCACCGAGCAAGCCCCCCGCCGCCCGTCCGCATCAAAATGACCGCATGCCGCGTCAGGTCGCTCCAATGGTCGGAGTCGCCCGACGGTTGGCTGCGCGGGGTCAAGCAGCTTGAATCGCCCAACTTCAATGCGCGTCCGGCGGGGATGGCCGTCGATACGCTGCTGATGCACTTCATCAGCCTGCCGCCCGGTGTGTTCTCGGGCAACGCCATCGAGCGCCTGTTTCTCAACCAGTTGACCAGCCAGGATGGCCCCGGGCTAGCCTGTCTCGCAGATCTGCGGGTGTCTGCGCACCTGCTGATCCGGCGCCGCGGCGAGGTGGTGCAGTTCGTCGGCACCGGGCTGCGCGCCTGGCACGCTGGCCCCTCCAGCATGCTCGGCCGGGAACGCTGCAACGATTTTTCAATCGGCATCGAACTCGAGGGCGACGGCGCGCACCGGTTTACCGAAGCACAATATCGGCGCCTCGCGCAAGTCATCGGACTGTTGCGTGCGCGCCACCCACTGCGGTGGATCGCAGGCCACGAAGATGTGGCCCCCGGCCGCAAGCAAGACCCCGGACCCTTCTTCGATTGGGCACGCGTGCTTTCAAGCCCTGAATCGACAGGGCTCGTCAGACCTTTTTGACCCGAAAACCGCATCAGATCATGCGTTGAATTCAAAGGCTCAGGATTTTCAATCGCTGCGAGCCCGTCGTGTCCTGAAAACCTCGAGAGGTCTTGGTCGGCAAGGTCGGGGCTTGAACCGATGCGATTCTTGATCAGGCGCTGACCCGGGCATTGACCGGATCGGTTGCAAGACTTGATCGGGTGGGTCCCGACCACTAGAATTAGGTCCAACGATCGGCAGACCCCCCACATCTAGTGCTTCCCGCGTCACCACCGGCAGTCGTTCTGTCCGCGTGCCAGATGCATATGAAGCTTTGCGAGGCGTGAAGCAGCGATCGTCCGGAATGGGTCCGGACAGCAAAGAACAGGTCAGGCTGGCGTGACGCGCAATCAGGCGCTCATTGCCATCACAACAAGGAGAATCGCATGCAGAGAGTCGCCGAGCGCACCAGGCAGGAGTCGTTGATGCCCCAGGGGGTCGCGGCCACCGTCGAAACCGCACCGGGCGCTCAGTCGACCGCTTTCCTGGCCGACTTCAAGGTCATCCGCCGCAATGGCTCGGTGGTGGCATTCGAGCCAGGCAAGATCTCGGTTGCCATGACCAAGGCCTTCCTCGCGGTGCATGGCGGGCAGAGTGCGGCATCAGCGAGGGTGCGTGAGCTGGTTGAGCGTCTCACCGGCGCGGTGGTTGCGGCGCTTGCGCGCGGCAAGCAGGGTGGCGGCACCTTTCATATTGAAGACATTCAGGACCATGTCGAGCTCGCGCTCATGCGCTTTGGTGAACACGAGGTGGCACGCGCCTACGTGCTCTACCGCGAGCGTCGTGCGCAGGAGCGTGCGGCCGTGCGCCAGGAGCGAGACAACGCCAACCAGCCAGCCCTGCATGTCGTCGAGGGCGGTCAGCGCCGCCCGCTCGATATTTCCGCGCTGCGTTCCTTGATCGCATCGGCCTGTGTGGGGCTGGGCGAGTTCGTGAGCGCAGACACCGTGCTGTCTGAAACCGTGCGCAACCTCTACGACGGCGTCCCGCTCGAAGAGGTCTACAAATCGGCGATCCTGTCGGCTCGGGCCCTGATCGAAAAGGACCCTGCCTACAGCCAGGTCACGGCGCGGCTGCTGCTGCACACCATGCGTCGGGAAGCGCTCGGCGAGGAAGTGGCGCATTCGGCAATGGCCACGCGCTACGCCGACTATTTTCCGGGCTTCATCCGTCGCGGTGTCGAGGCAGGCCTGATCGACGAAAAACTCCTGCAATTCGATCTGCGCCGGCTCGGCGCGGCGCTCCAGTCTGACCGCGACCTGCAGTTCACGTATCTCGGACTGCAGACCCTTTACGACCGCTACTTCCTCCATATTGACGAAGTCCGGTTCGAGCTGCCGCAGGCATTTTTCATGCGGGTCGCCATGGGTCTGTCGCTGAACGAAGTCAACCGCGAAGAGCGCGCCATCGAGTTCTACGAACTGCTCTCCACGTTCGACTTCATGAGCTCCACGCCCACACTGTTCAACTCGGGCACCCAGCGTTCGCAGCTTTCGTCCTGCTACCTCACCACGGTGTCCGACGATCTTGACGGCATCTATGAGGCCATCAAGGAAAACGCGCTGCTCGCCAAGTACGCGGGCGGTCTTGGCAACGACTGGACACCGGTTCGCGCGCTTGGCAGCCATATCCGCGGCACCAATGGCAAGAGCCAGGGTGTGGTGCCTTTCCTCAAGGTGGTCAATGACACCGCGGTGGCGGTCAACCAGGGTGGCAAGCGCAAGGGTGCGGTCTGTGCCTACCTGGAAACCTGGCACCTGGATATCGAGGAGTTTCTCGAGCTGCGCAAGAACACCGGCGATGATCGTCGCCGCACGCACGACATGAACACGGCCAACTGGATCCCGGACCTGTTCATGAAGCGGGTCATGGAAAACGCAGAATGGACGCTGTTCTCGCCCGCCGACTGCCGTGACCTCCACGACAAGGTTGGCCGCGAATTCGAGCAGGCCTACCTGCGGCATGAGGCGCGTGCCGCCAATGGTGAACTCAAGCTGTTCCGCAAGGTGCCGGCAATTCAGCTCTGGCGCAAGATGCTGTCGATGCTGTTTGAAACCGGCCACCCCTGGATCACCTTCAAGGATCCCTGCAATCTGCGCAGCCCCCAGCAACATGTGGGTGTCGTGCACAGCTCCAACCTCTGCACCGAGATCACGCTCAACACCAGCGACAGCGAGATCGCAGTGTGCAACCTGGGGTCGGTCAATCTGGTGGCCCACATGCGCGAACGCGATGGCCGCTGGGAGCTCGATCTGGACAAGCTCAAGGCGACCATTCACACCGCCATGCGCATGCTCGACAACGTGATCGACATCAACTACTACGCGGTCGGCAAGGCGAGAAACGCCAACCTTCGCCACCGCCCGGTGGGTCTGGGCATCATGGGCTTCCAGGACTGCCTGCACCTGCTGCGTGTGCCCTATGCGAGCGAGCAGGCGATCGAGTTTGCAGACACCTCCATGGAAGCCGTTTGCTATTTCGCGTACTGGGCGTCCACCGAACTGGCCGAGGAGCGCGGGCGATACTCGAGCTTCAAGGGCTCGTTGTGGGATCGCGGCATTCTGCCGCAGGACACGATCCGGTTGCTGCGTGACGAGCGCGGCGGTCATGTCGAGGTCGACGAAACCGAGCATCTCGACTGGACGAGCCTGCGTGCCCGCATCCGCGAGCACGGCATGCGCAACTCCAATTGCGTGGCCATTGCACCCACCGCCACCATCTCGAACATCATCGGGGTGTCTGCCTGCATCGAGCCCACCTTCCAGAACCTCTATGTGAAGTCGAACCTGTCGGGCGAATTCACCGTCGTCAACGACTATCTGGTTCGCGACCTGAAGCGGCTTGGACTGTGGGACGAAGTGATGGTGGCCGACCTCAAGTTCTTCGATGGCTCGCTCGCCCGGATCGATCGGATCCCTGCCGAGCTTCGGGAAATCTATGCCACCGCATTCGAGGTGGAGCCCAGCTGGCTGGTGGAGTGCGCAGCGCGGCGCCAGAAGTGGATCGATCAGGCGCAATCGCTCAACATCTACATGGCGGGTGCCTCGGGCAAGCGACTGCACGACACCTACACGCTTGCCTGGTTGCGCGGACTCAAAACCACCTACTACCTGCGCACGCTCGGTGCCACGCATGCAGAGAAGTCGACCACCGACAAGATCGGGCAACTGAACTCGGTGTCTGCCGATGGCGCGGGCACGGCCGGCTTCAACTATGCGGGCGCGAGCGGCGCAACAGCGGCCGTGGCGGGTGCTGCAGGGGGCGCAGCCAGCACCGAACCGATTGCGCCGAAGTTCTGCGCGATCGATGATCCGGAGTGCGAAGCCTGTCAGTGATCGTGCAAAGCCTGTCCCGACGTTGCAAGGCTATTCATTGCACCGTAAGATTCGGGGCGTGAAGATTTCTTCTCGCTCCCTCAGATTGTTATCAAAGAAAGTTAAAGCGAGATCTTAAATGCTGTCCTGGGATGACGCGCCCGCAGTGGCAACACCAACACGCCGGGCACCGCCTGCACCGCCGATCCATCTGGAGCCGGCCTCCGCGCCCGTATCCGTGCCGATCGCTGGTGCGGCTGCAGCGCCCGCCATCAATCTGCCCAAGCCGTCCTCATCGGTCATGGGATCCAGCTCGCGCCGCGTGCGCGTCGAAGACAAGCGCATCATCAACGGCAGCGCTGACGTCAACCAGCTGGTGCCGTTCAAGTACAAGTGGGCCTGGGAAAAATATCTCGCCACCTGTGCCAATCACTGGATGCCGCAAGAGATCAACATGAGCCGCGATATCGCGCTCTGGAAATCTCCTGACGGCCTGACCGACGACGAACGCAGGCTTGTCAAGCGCAACCTCGGGTTCTTTGTCACCGCCGATTCGCTGGCTGCCAACAATATCGTGCTGGGCACCTATCGGCATATCAGCGCGCCGGAGTGCCGCCAGTTTCTGCTGCGTCAGGCGTTTGAAGAAGCCATCCATACCCACGCCTATCAGTACATCGTCGAGTCGCTCGGTCTCGACGAAGGCGAAATCTTCAACGCCTATCACGAGGTCAAGTCGATCCGCGACAAGGACGAGTTCCTGATCCCGTTCATCGACACCCTCACCAACCCCGACTTCGTCACCGGCACGCCGGATGCCGACCAGAAGCTGCTGCGTTCGCTCATCGTGTTCGCCTGCCTGATGGAAGGGTTGTTCTTCTACGTGGGCTTTGTGCAGATTCTCGCGCTCGGTCGGCAGAACAAGATGACGGGCGCGGCCGAGCAGTATCAGTACATCCTTCGCGATGAATCGATGCACTGCAACTTCGGCATCGACCTCATCAACCAGATCAAGCTTGAGAACCCGCACCTCTGGACGCCCGAGTTCCGCGAGGAAATCCGCGGGCTGTTCCGCCAGGCAGTCGAACTCGAGTACGCGTACGCAGAAGACACCATGCCGCGCGGTGTCCTCGGGCTCAACGCGCAGCAGTTCAAGGGCTACCTGCGCTTCATCGCCAATCGCAGGGCCCAGCAGATCGGCATCGAAACGCTCTTTCCGACAGAGGAAAACCCCTTCCCCTGGATGAGCGAAATGATCGACCTCAAGAAGGAGCGGAACTTCTTCGAGACGCGGGTCATCGAATACCAGACCGGAGGCGCGCTCAGTTGGGATTGAGACCCTCTCGCCTCTCGCGCATCAGGGCGGCGGCCCGCAAGGCCGCCTCGCCCTCGCTCCCCCTCCCGCTTTTGAAAACGCCGTGCCCAAACAGCCGGCGTTTTTCATTTCAGCGCGCCGCCGCGCTGACCCCCGAATTCATTAGCGTACGCGTAGCCCTCCCTGCGGGGGTTATCGCTTGCGCCGATGAATGGCCCGCCCGCCGCGCTGCATTACCGCTTGCCGGCGCGGGTCTCCACCAGCGTAACTTCAACTGAAGGAGTTTCACCATGGCAACAGCCAAGAAAGCGGCGGCGAAGAAGCCCGCAGCGAAGAAGCCGGCAGCGAAGAAGCCCGCAGCCAAGAAAGCAGCAGCGAAGAAGCCGGTAGCCAAGAAAGCGGCGGCGAAGAAGCCTGCAGCCAAGAAAGCGGCGGCGAAGAAGCCCGCAGCCAAGAAAGCGGCAGCGAAGAAGCCCGCAGCCAAGAAAGCGGCGGCGAAGAAGCCAGCCAAGAAAGCCGCTGCTAAAAAGCCGGCCAAGAAAGCGGCTGCGAAAAAGGCCGCTAAAAAGCCTGCGAAAAAAGCCGCCAAGAAACCCGCCGCTGCCCCCGCTGCGGCTGCCCCTGCTGCGCAGCCGCTGAATCCAGCGGCAGCATGGCCGTTCCCGACCGGGAACCGTCCGTAAGCTTGCGCCCGGAGTGATCCGGGCAGAGGCTTTAACGGGGCAGCGCGCAAGCGTTGCCCCGTTTTTATTCAGGGCGTCCGAGCGCCTGTCAGCGCAATCCGGCGAGCCAGCCAGACCCCGACCAGATTGCCCGCTGCCGCCACCATGACCGCAGCGCGATAGCTGCCCGTCAGATCAAACAACCAGCCGGCAAGCACCGGCAGGCACACCGCGGCCAGGCACCAGGCAACATAGAGCCGCGCCGCGATCGCAGCAAACAGGTCGCGCGGCCAGAGTCGGGGAATGTAGCCGGCACTTGCCCCGGACATGAGGCCATAGCCCGCACCGAGCAGTGACAATGCAAAAAGCGCCGACAGTGGCACCGGCCAGAGCGTGATCAGCACCGCACCTGCAAAGGCGCAGAGGTTGGCGCCAAGCGCCACGCTTCGCATCTGCCAGTGATCAACCAGCCAGCCGCCGGCCAGCCGTGAGGCGGCCAGCACCGCCGTGATCACCGTGGTGGCGGCAGCCGCCATGCCCGCCCCCGCGCCATAGGCATGCAGCATCGCAGCCGCCTGCCCCAGCACCATGAGCCCAGCTGACGCGGAGAGAAAGAACACCGCAAACAGTCGCGCAAAGACCGGGTCTGACAGCGATACCGGCTGCGGGGGCGACTGCGCCGCTGCAGCCGAGAGGAGCGTGAGTCCCGCTCGCCGAAACAGCCACCCTCCAAGCACACCCGCGCAACCCAGCACCCCCGCGAGCATCCAGAGCGTCGGGCCGATGCCCCACAGGTGGAGCGTCGCGCTGAACACGGGCGCTCCGATCATCGCGCCGATCGGATAGGTGCTCACCACATACCCGTTGGCGAGGCCACTGGGCCGCACGGTGGCCTGATTCACACACTGCTGGACCGCGGTAAACGAGAGTCCGCCCCCAAGACCGAACAACACGCCGTAGCCGATGAACAGCATCCAGAAGCCTTGCGCCTGCGTGACGATCACGATTCCCAGCGCACCGATCAGCCCGGCCGCCGGTATGAGCATTACCCCGCTCATGCGCCGTGCAAGCGGTGGCAGCAGGTTCATGCCCAGCGCAAGCGCGACCGTGGCGCTCGCAAACACAATGCTCATTTCGGTCCGCGAGACGGCGAGTTGTTGCTCCATCGGCCGCAAAAACACGCTGAACGCGTAGATCGTGCCGAACGGAATGTTCAGCGCGCTCGCAACCAGCAGCGCACTCGTCACTCGCCACCGCTCCGCGCGCCGGTCGATGTCAGTCAAAATAACGGCCTTGAGAAGGTCAGTAAACGCCCGGCACTCTGTTGGGTTACGATCGCCGCGTCAAGCAAGGGGGCCAGGAGGAAGGGATGCAAGAGGTGCTGTGGCTCGTCGTGGACACAATCGGCAGTCTGCTGGCCGCCGCCTGTGTGCTGCGGTTGTGGATGGTCTGGCTCGGTATGGCGCTGCGCGATCCGGTGGGCCATTTCGTGTTCACCTTCACCGAGTGGATGGTGCGGCCGCTGCGCTCGGTCCTGCCCCGGAAGGGGCATTTCGACGGTTCCTGTCTGCTCGCGGCCATGCTGCTTGCGCTTGCGCTGGCGGTGGTGTTTGTTCTGCTCTACGCGTCACGCACCCCTTCGTTCGGTTCGGTGGTGTTGCTCGCCGTGGTCTGGCTGATTCGCTGGGTGCTGTGGCTACTCATCGGTTCGCTGCTTCTGCAGGTGATTCTGTCCTGGGTCAATCCTCATGCCCCCATCGCCCCGATGCTGCACCTGCTTACCGAACCGATCCTGTCGCCCATCCAGCGGCGGCTGCCGCGTCTGGGCGGCGTTGACCTGTCCCCGCTCATCGTGATTCTGCTCGCACAGGTCGGACTGTCTGTGGCACGGGCCATCGCGCCCGCCATCTGAGCCAGCCCAACCCGCGCGGCCGGTCCGCCGCCCGGCCTCGATCGCAATCAGCTACCAGGGCGTGCGGCCATACGCGGCTGCAAAGCGCGCGCCCAGTTCGGCCCGATCGACCGGATGATTCTGTGCGCCCGCGTGCTCGATCTTGGCCGCGCCCAGCACGCTGCCGAGCCGCGCCGAATCAAGCCAGCTCCAGCCCTCGGACAGTCCGTAGAGCAGACCGGAACGGTAGGCGTCGCCGCAACCTGTGGGGTCCACAGCGCGAGTGATAGATGCCGCAGTGATCGTCTGGCGCGCGCCGCCTTCAAAGAGCGTGGAGCCTTCTGCACCCCGGGTGATCACGAGCGCCTTCAGCCTGGCAGCAATGTCCTCCTCGGACCAGCCCGTGCGGTCGCTCAGGAGCTTCGCCTCATAGTCGTTGACCGTCAGCGCCGTAGCCAGGGTGATCAGGCTGCGCAACTCCTCGCCATCAAACATGGGCAAGCCCTGACCGGGATCGAAAATGAACGGGATGCCCTGTGCCGCAAATTCGCGCGCATGCCGCATCATCGCCGCCTTGCCGTTCGGCGCCACGATACCCCAGGCAATGCGCTCGCCCTCGGACTGTGCGCTCACCTGATCGGCACTGCCCATGGCGCCGGGGTGAAACGCGGTGATCTGGTTGTCGGACAGATCGGTGGTGATGAACGCCTGTGCCGTGTAGTGGTCATCAAAGGCGCGAACCCGTGCGGTGTCGATGCCGAGCGCGCGCAAGCGTTGCAGATAATCCGATCCATCACGCCCGACAGCGGCAAGCACCAGCGGATCACCACCCAACTGCTTCAGGCTGTAGGCAATATTGGCGGCGCAGCCACCGAACTCGCGCTTGAGCCGCGGCGTCAGAAACGACACATTGAGCATGTGTACCTGGTTGGCCAGGATGTGGTCCTTGAAGTGACCGTCGAACACCATGATGGTGTCGTAGGCTACCGAACCGCTGATCATTACCCGTCCCGTCATGTTTCCCTCCGTGTGGATACCGTGCGCTCAGCGCCGTACGCCGGCGAGGCAGGCCCAGCCCTCGCGACGCGCATAGACCTCGAGCGCGATCTGTGGATAGAGCGCACGCAATTCATCGGCCTGCCGCTCAAGCAAGCCAGCCAGCACCAGCGATCCGCCAGGCCGCACCAGCGAGCTGAGAAGCGGCGCGAGAAGCCTGAGCGGGTTGGCAAGGATATTGGCGACCACCACCGCTGCCGGGTCGGGTCGTGCAGACTCCGCGGCCATGATCTGCAGCGTCACGCCATTGGCGAGCGCGTTGTCGCGCGCACTGACCAGCGCCTGCGGATCGATATCGATGGCACAGACCGGCTGCGCGCCAAGCCTTGCGGCGGCAATTGCGAGAATGCCCGACCCGCAACCGTAATCGATCACCGATTGCCCCGGTGCGAGATGGGTATCGAGCCACTCCAGGCACATGCGCGTGGTCGGGTGACTTCCGGTGCCAAACGCAAGCCCGGGGTCCAGCATGATCAGCTGCGCACCCTCGACGTGGGGCCGTACCGCCTCGAGATGCCAGCTCGGCGCAATCATGAGGCGAGGCCCCACCCGGATGGGTTCGAACTGCGACTGCGTGAGCCGCACCCAATCCTGGTCTGCAATCGGCTGCAATGTGAAGGACGGACCCGGCAGACCGCAGTGTTCTGCCGCAAGCGCGAGCACGGCGGCCGCATCGGCGTCGCCATCGAGCAGCGCACGAAGACGGGTTCTCGCCCAGGCCGCCACCGGCACGGGTTCGCCGGGCTCACCGAAAATCGCCTGCTCGTCGGGAGAATCTGCGTCGGCATCCTCGGCTTCAACCGACAGCGCGCCAGCCTCGAGCAGGGCATCGGACCAGCGTTCAACCTCTTCACCGGCCACGGTGAACACGAGCTCGGTGAACATGCGTCAGCCAGCGGTCCTGCGTTGAGCGAGCTTGTTCTCGAGATAATGAATCGACGTACCGCCCGCGACAAAGCGCGCGTCGGCGAGCAGTTCGCGATGAAGCGGAAGGTTGGTGAGGATGCCCTCCACCGCCATTTCCGACAGCGCGATCCGCATCCGGCGAAGCGCCTGTTCACGCGTATCACCGTAAGCGAGCACCTTGCCGATCATGGAATCGTAGTGGGGCGGCACCACATAGCCGGTGTAGGCGTGAGAGTCCACGCGGATGCCGGGCCCGCCGGGCGGATGCCAGGCGGTGATTCGCCCCGGCGACGGGGTAAACCGGTAGGGGTCTTCGGCGTTGATCCGGCATTCGATAGCGTGACCGCGCACCGTGACATCACGCTGCTTGATCCGCAGCGGCTCGCCAGCCGCGATCCGGATCTGCTCCTGCACGATGTCGATGCCAGTGATGAGTTCAGTAACCGGATGCTCGACCTGCACCCGGGTATTCATTTCAATGAAGTAGAACTCGTCATCTTCGAACAGGAACTCGAACGTGCCCGCACCGCGATAGCCCATCTTGCGGCACGCATCGGCACAGCGTGCCCCGATACGATCGAGCAGGCGCCGCGAGATGCCGGGCGCAGGTCCCTCTTCGATGATCTTCTGATGCCGCCGCTGCATGGAGCAGTCGCGCTCGCCAAGATAGATGGCGTTACGCCCCCCATCTGCCAGCACCTGGATCTCAATGTGGCGCGGATTTTCGAGAAACTTTTCCAGATATACCGACGGATTGCCGAAGGCCGATTGCGCCTCCGAGCGCGTCATGGTGACCGCGTTGGTGAGCGCGGCTTCGGTATGCACGATCCGCATGCCGCGGCCGCCACCGCCGCCCGCCGCCTTGATGATCACCGGGTAGCCTACAGCGCGCGCAATCCGCAACACCTCTTTCGGGTCATCGGGCAGCGCACCCTCGGACCCGGGCACCACCGGCACCCCGGCCTTCTTCATGGCATCTTTGGCCGAGACCTTGTCGCCCATCAGGCGAATCGATTCGGGGCGCGGTCCGATAAACACGAAGCCACTTTTTTCCACCCGCTCGGCAAAGTCGGCGTTCTCGGACAGAAAGCCATAGCCGGGATGGATCGCCTCGGCATCGGTGACTTCGGCCGCGCTGATGATCGCAGGGATGTTGAGATAACTCTCGCGCGAAGGCGGTGGCCCGATGCACACCGACTCGTCGGCGAGCTTCACGTATTTCGCTTCGGTATCGGCCTGCGAATGCACGACGACCGTCTTGATGCCCAGTTCGCGGCAGGCGCGCTGCACCCGAAGCGCGATCTCGCCGCGATTGGCGATCAGGATCTTCTCGAACATTCGAGGCTCCGGCCGGCCGGCTTCAGGGTTCGATGACGAAAAGCGGCTGGCCGAACTCGACCGGCGAGCCGTTTTCAACCAGTACCGCCTTCACGGTGCCGTCGCAATCGGACTCGATCTCGTTCATGAGCTTCATTGCCTCGATGATGCAGAGCGTGTCGCCTTGGCGGACCTTGCTGCCCACCGAGACAAACGACTCGGAGCCGGGCTGCGCGGAGCGGTAAAACGTGCCCACCATTGGCGACTTGACGACATGGCCGGTGGGCGCCTTGGGTGCTTCCTCGGCCGGGGCCGGAGAGGACGCAGCCGCCGCGGCAGCTGGGCCCTCGGCTGACACTGCAGGCGCCACCGCGATTGGCGCCGGCATGATGGCTGAGACAGGGATGGCCTGGGGTGCGGCTGCCTTGACGATCCGCACCCGCCCTTCTCCCTCGGTGATCTCAAGTTCGGAAATGCCGGACTCGGACACCAGGTCGATCAGCGTTTTAAGTTTTCTGAGATCCATGCTCATACCTCTGACGGACCGCCCTCAGGCCACACCCTGCTGCTGCCAGGCGCGCGGAACCCTGCCGCCCGTACCAACTCGCGTATCGACCACCATGACGATGCGGCGCTGAAGGATGCCGGATGCAGGAAAGATCGCGAATCTTAGCCCAATTTGAGGCAGGAACCTAGCAAAAAGCGCAAGGCACCGATGTCTATCCGGCTGCCGACAGGGCGGCCTTCCGCAGGCTTTCCAGCTTGAAACGCCCCAGAATGCGCTCCCGGACGCGGCCATCGCGCCCGATCACGACGGTGTAGGGCAGGGCCGCGGAGGCATTTCCAAATGCCCGGGTGAGT
>Ga0209358_10003210_pt1 | contig 12146 bp, 13 predicted proteins | sample LauGreFa1BDMLBSN_2_FD_187574 | JGI IMG/M metagenome (GOLD analysis project Ga0209358, IMG submission 187574) | Freshwater lake microbial communities from Lake Michigan, USA - Fa13.BD.MLB.SN (SPAdes) (version 2) | ecosystem: Environmental > Aquatic > Freshwater > Lake | place: Lake Michigan, USA...
ATGGTCAGCATAAAGATAAATTTCCTTTTTATATATAGAAAGCATTGGTCTAAGTATTGGGACTCCTTGTTCATCTGAAATAGGTTTCATTCCAAAGAGATTGTCAAAATGAATCTGTTTTGATAAATTCTGGAAAATATTCTCAAAACAATCATCCAAATTATGTCCTAAGATAACAGGGCATTTGAAATAGGAGTAAAATGAGAAACGGATTCTCCTTGTTATTTCCTCATATAAAGTCCTGAGTTGAGTCTGACGGATACGCTGTATTTCCGTTATTTTTCGGATATATAATGGAACACGGAGTTTGTCCGCAAAATTACGGAGTAAATTGCATTCATCATCACATGATTCGCGATTATTATAGTTAATATGAAGAAGGATTAATTTCTTATCATATATATCACACACTCTTTTTGCTATATCTGTAGCAACCATTGAATCAACACCACCACTTATACTAATAGCAATTTGAGGGCTTTTATGTAAAGATATAATAGAGGAAAACTCTTGGAAAAGTCTTTCCTTTATTACACTTGAGTCAAAATTAGGAATAATTTCTGGTGTTTGAAGGAGTTTATCCCAAGGAGTTTTTGTTTCTTTTTCATTTGATGGCTCAGGACTATATCCTTGTTTATGTTTCAATTGATGGACATCCCAAATTGTCGCATTTAGAAAACGGAGTAGGAGTGGTGTAGGAGTCCTTTCCGCTAAATTCAGGACTTTTTTCAATGCCAACTCCTTTAGGAGTAATGAGGGGTTATGACGGATAGCGAGGAGTATGAATACTTTTTCGGACTCTTCTGCTTCTTCAAATTGATTAGGAGTATGTAAAATCTTTAGAGCAATTTGGGTAACAAAACGGAATGCGATTTGTTTATCTTTTTCATTTATATTTGGATTTGGATGTCTGTAAATCTGGTCATAATGGAGTAGAAGACGAATATTTATATCTAAGGAGTTTTGATAATAAATAGGATGTTCCAAATCCCATCTATCAATTGGTTTATGTGAAAACCAGAAGTCTTTGTTTTCTTGCCAAAATTCTCGGATTCCTTTTAGGAGTTGTATTTTAGGAGTTTCATCTGATGTGCTATAAATTATAGAGTAGAAATCTTGGAATTGTTCCATCTTAAGTATAACTGAATAATGAATGCTTGGAGCAACTTAGATGATGGGTTTCATGATTTCAAATTTTTTATATCTGGTGATAAAAATTGATGCGTGCTATTTTGTTTTAATGGATGGTATCATGCCCTTCTCAGAAAATTTAATTCCACTCTCTGAAAAGAAATTAATTTATGGCGTAAAAGATAAGCCAGGTATTTTTGTGAAAGCATTTCCGTTCATAACTACCAATAAAAATGATATTCTAATGGAAATTGAACTTCAAAATATAGGAGCTCACCTTGGATTATCTCCTCCAATACTCAATACATATGAAGACCAACAACACTATTATATTGTTATGAAGCGCATAAAAGGTATGAGTTTAGCGGATTATTATGGTGAAAATAAAATGGATATTCCTAATTGGGTTTGGAAAGAACTCCATAGAATTATTAGGGAACTATTTATAAATGGTATTGAATATATTGATATTACACCGTATAACTTTCTAATAGAGGATGAAACTGAAAAGATTTATGTTGTTGATTATGGTCATGCGAAAAAAGTTCATATGAATTGGTTTGTTCAAGACTTTCTAAATGGTATCAAACAATGGAATCCTGATTTTGCATAAGTTTCTTATTCATTATTTAAAGTATTTGTAGTTTTGAACATTATATTCTATTTTTTGTAGTTCAGATATAGATTCTTTTCCTAATATTATATCAGGTCGTATAATCTTCATAAATTCTACTGTTGTTTTTACATCCCAATTCTTCTCTAACATAAAATAAACTGCTAAAATATGCCCAGCTCTTAGTTGTTTAGAACTTGAATGAATCAATACATTCTTATTATTCTCATATGCATTTTTTAAAATTATATGTATCAATCCATAATATTTTGAGAGCATTGATAAGTTATCTGGTTCACATACAAGTTTATACCATTGAAAACCATGAAAAGTCTGATTATTAATTTCATATTCTTTACATTCATTTACTGATAATACTGTAATAACAATATCAGTTGGATTATTATTGAGTAAATAATATCCATCTGTTATATTTTGTTTTCCAAAAAAAATACTATTTTTTATAATACCTTTGATTTTATCTTTCATTATATGTTCTATTTCCTATAAAATAGTGTATATAATATTTTAAATGTTTTAATAATACAAATTTAACTTGAAATAGGTGTATTCATAATTTGTGTAAGAGTTTGTGTTATACTATTCAAGAATTCTTGTGAGAGTTGGATATTTGGATAATAGATTTGTTGCTGTGGATAATAATATTGTTGATGTTGTTGAGTTTGTTGATATGTTTGAATCTGGTGTTGAATATGATTATTCATTTGTTCAGTTAATGAATGAAGTTGCTGAAACTTATGCTCCATACTTTGAATATTCATTGATTGTTGAACAATTATTGTATATTGACTATGAATTTGTTCTTGTTGTTGTGTTAAGAAACCAATATTATATTTAATTTGATTATGTTGGTCGTTAATTTGAGTATGTTGCTGATTTAATAATTGTAATTGTTCATTTAATGTTTCTTTATTTTTAGAAATCGTTTCATCATAATAACTATAATCTTCTTGTAATTTTAGTAATCTATCACTATATACTTGTTCTAACTGTTCTTCAAAGATTTTATAATGACATTGATGAGATGTTGAATCAGGCGTTGAATCTGATTCAGATACAGATTGTGAAACAGGCTCAATTGTTAATACTGGAAGTATTTCTGGAATAATATTTTGAGATTGCTCTTCTTGCCGTTGAATGTTGTTTTCTACATCTTCAATTTCTTTTTCTGCGTGTAAGCTATATTGATAGTATTTCTCAAAATATTCTTTTGGTAGTGGTGCCTTAGGAAAGATAGGATGTTCATTATAAATAGATGTCCTAAATCGTGATTTATCTGAAATATTATCAATATATTTATTATTTTTATTCCTGATTTGAGATGTATTGGCAGATAAAGATGATTGCGATGATGATGATACAGATTGTGATAATGATACAGATGAAGCAGAATAATTGTTTTGGGATTGTGATAGACCCTTTTTGGCTATCTGAGAGTAATTCATATTTATTGGATTCAATCTTATAATACTATCTTATTTTTCATTTATATTCGGTTATTTTGTATATCAAATTTTGTTATATCCCGTATTCATATTTATTCTTCTGATTGCTCAGGTAAACTTACATCTGGTGCTGGGGGTAAAATTGGTTTGACTTCACCAGTAGATGTTTCCGCAACTTCATTAAAAGATACTTGTTTTTCTTTCTTAAACCCAAATAATCCCATAAAAAAATCAATCACCCATGTTAGTATACTCATAAGAAATTCAAGCATAATATATATTCTACCGTATATATTTTTACTATGATTTTATTCACATCATTACTTTATTTTTATAGTATCTCCTACTTGTAATCGTCTTTAATAGTGTTGAAATTGTGATAATATTGAGGAATTATATTCATTTGTCCTATTATATACATGTGTATTATTCATATGAATATTTGACATATCATATGAAATACTATCTTCTATATGAAATATATTCATATAAGTAAACTCTATAATGCGTTTTATTAAGATTATAGCACATATAACTAATACAAATGAGAAATAGCTTATATCTATCATATTTAAAGAATATTCTTTATAGCTTGTTTATAATTTGTATATAAGGAATACAAATCAAATTTATATTGTATTGAATGATAAAATATATGAACCGGTTCTATGAAAATGTATTATATACCTAAAAACAATCTAAACAATATAAACATATAACATATTGTTATATATAAAGTATATGAGTAAATAGAGTATTCATTATATTTACTAAAATGCTTACAAGACAATTAACAATTCATGTTCGCCCTGAATTTACTGTTCCTGATATTTTTCATAAAGGGAGTATAGAAGAAATTGAAGAATGTTTATGGATTGGTGCTCTTATTCATCAATCCGTTCGCGTAAATCGCTCCAATGAAGAAGTTAAAAAGATTTCAGAATTAAAAGATGCTGAAATTCAACGAATTCAAACACAATATACAGAAAAGATTACTCAGCTTCTAGATGAGCTTCGGAAATTGGGACAAGAAAAAGAGAAATTAACCACAGAATATGATAAAGCACTTAAAGACAGTCGTGTTGGAGAACGCGTTGCTGTTGTGAAAGAGTATGATGATAAAATAACAGTCATATTACGAGAAAAAACTGGATTAGAATCGCGTATAGAAGGCCTTGAAACAAGAAAAAGAATTTTAGAGGAATCGCGTGAAAAGGATGTTCATGATGCTATTCAACGAACAGAGGTGATGATGAACAAGCTGGTTGCCTCTAAAGAAGAACAGATTCTACGCATGGAAGGAGCCTATAAAAAATTAGAAGAAAGTATTGGACGACAGGCTGATGAACTCAGCCGATTATCAGGGTCTCTTGGAAAAAGGTATGCTAATGTAAAGATACGAGGTTCAGATTACGAAGAAGAATTCCGTGAAAAACTATTGCGCATATATGGACTCTGTCGTGGATTCTCCTTAAAAGAAACACGAAATGGTATGGGACACGAAATGGATTTTTCTATGGAGATGGAAGGGAATGTTGTTATGTGGGAATTAAAAAATTATACCAATCAAGTCCCCAAAGCAGAAGTTGATAAGTTTTTGAGGGACTTAAAAGAAAATCAGCAAGCTCGCGTGGGTGTTATGATTTCTCGGCTCACGGATATTTATGGTAAAACATACAATGGTCCTCTTATTACGGAATTTGAAGGAAATAAGATGATGATTTATATTTCAAGATTTGAAGATTTTTGCGGTGATGATGAATTGCGTGTATTCCAAATGCTAACTGGTTTATTCCGTGTATGGTGGGAGTATGGACGCGATACAAGTAACGAGATTGATAAAATAGAAATTATCCGAGAAATTGAGAAGATTGCTGAGGATTTAGGAAAAAGGAGAACAGACTGGAAACGCCATAAAGGGCATGTGGACGAATTAATCCGATGGGCAAACGATTTATTGGATGAAAACGAGTCCAGGTTGGACAGACTCCTAAAAAAACTCCGTTCCATTGAAAATAAATCAGATGGAGTCCTGGAAGTCCCTGAAGGAGTTTTCCGTGAATGCGATGGAGAAAGAGAACAGAGTTGGATTCAATCCATCATGAAAGTCTGTGAAGCGGATAATGAACAACAAATAGAAGTCCGCGAATTAGTTGAGCTTTTATCTGCTCATCATAAATTATCCAAAGATACTATTCGTTCAAATGTTATGTCTGTTATTAAAGATTCATCTGTTATTAAAAAAGGAGTTATTAAATATGTAAAAGGGCTATGTAAAAAAGTAAAGAAAGAAGATTGTAAAATCGTATTCAAGTAATAAAAATAGAATTATTTGTTTTCTTTTTATTTTTATGGGTTTTATTTCTTGTTATTTATTTTATTTCTTGTTATTACATCTTTGGCTTCTTATTACGAAGATTATATGCGGATGAAGGTAATGGTTCAAGTAATTCAACTTCACTTCGTCGTCTCTTTTTAGCTGTTGTGTCATCACATGGAAGACAAATATCATTGCGATATACATTTTCATAGTTTAGAATATTGTTTTGTTGCTCTTTCTTCTGTTGCTCTAATGTATGCTTATCAGTATATGCAAGGAAAGCTGTAATACCCAAGTAAATCTCTTGAACTTCTGACCATTTTAATAGCATAATACCACTACTATTAACGGATGTATGATGACGAAATGATGCTACATGATGTGTTTGAATAGTATCCTGTTCAGCCTCAGAAAGATGTAGGAGAGTCGCAATTGATTCACGAATTGTCATATCTTTTTGTAATACATACTTAAATGCTTCATCTTCAATAATAATATCATATACACTATTATAACGCCTATAAACATGATAACACTTACAGTTTAACATATAAATAGTAGCAATATGGTCTACTTTACTTACAAGTTTTCCATCTAACATAGTTTCGCCAAGCCTACTTAGCTGACCAGTTCTGTAAAGGGAATCTTGTTCTTGATTGTATGACATCATTTTATATATACAAATCTACTCTTGAGTTTCTAACAAATAGAAAGGGGCTTTGGTTATATCAAATTTTATTTCACATGACCTCGGAAATATTTGAAATATATATTATTATAAGAAATATCTAATATAAGCATAAATTATATTCTTATATTAAGTTCTAAAGTGGAATGTCCTCCGAAAACAGGTCATCTATTAATGTTCATGATACGCGTAATACAGATGAAAATAACCTTCAATTAGCTATTATTGATACTAAGAAAGACAATAACTCTATAACAAATTCATTAACAATGTATGCTGCAGGAAGTATAGTAGGAGCTTCTGTTTCTGCTATTGTATATTCATCTATTGCCACTTCTGGAGAAATAACAGGTTCTTTAGTTCAAACAGGGCTTCATTTAGGCGGAAATTTAATTGGTTATGGAACAGATATAATTATTGGACCTATTGCTGGCAGTTCTGTTCGTGCTTTCGCTACTATTTCTGGAGCAATAGCTGGACCGACTATTAGTTCATCTTCCAGAACAGTTGCTACAGGTGTTTCACTTATAGCAGGTGCATTATCCGCAATTGCTACATCCGCAATTATATATGGGGCAAAAGAAGCAGGTTCGTATATTTCATCCAAAGTTGGAAATTATAAACATCATATCGCAGAAAAAATACAACACTCAGAAGAAGTTCATAAAGAAGTTGAAGAACTTATAATAGAAACAGCTGAAAATATTTATGATGATAATAATAATGAATTAGAAGGTGAGTGTGATACTCTTCGGATATAACTTTGTATGAAAAATAAATAAAGCATTCAAAATTGCCTCATCCATATTAAAATACTTATAATTCGCTAAACGCCCTACAAACAAAACATTCTTTGTTTTTTCCTCCTCTTCAGCAAGAGCCTTATACTTCTCATATAATTCTTTATTTTTATCAGTTGGAACTGGGTAATATGGCTCACCTTCATTCTTTGTTTCCTCATATACAATAACAGTTCCTTTAGAAAATTCCTGATTTAAAAAATGTTTATATTCTACAATTCTCGTAAAGGGGTATTTTAATTCTGGATAATTTACAACAGAATTAGGTTGAAAATACTGCATCTGTGGTCCAGATTCATTTTGAGATGATTGGATAACTTTCTTTGTAAAATGAATACTCCTATATTCTAATTTATCAAGACCTGCTTCCTTGAAATACTCATCAATAGGCCCTGTATAAATAATATATTTAAACGCTGATAGGTCATTTGCCTTTTTATATTCTTCAAAATCTGTGTTTAGATGAACAGTTATAAGTGGATTATCTAACATTTTTTCAACAAACTTTGTATAACCTTCTTTAGGAAGTGCCTGATATTTATCTGTAAAGTATCGTGGGTCTGCATCTGAACGAATAGGGATACGCGCTAATACAAGTGGGTCTAATTCAGATGGGTCTTTTTCCCATTGTTTATAAGTATAAGGTTTAAACATTTTTTCATATAATTCTTTTCCAACCCTTGATAGGGCCATTTCTTCACTATCTTTTGGCTGATTATCTTCAGGCTGTATCTGAATACTTTTGAGGTATGCTTTTAATTCATCATTATTAGAGAAATATTTATTACACAATTCCGTTATAGTTGTTAAATTAACTGGAACAGGGACAAACTTATTATCTATATAAGAAAGAACCTTATGATGCCATGGAACCCATTCAGCAAATTGTTGTATATAATTCCATACAAATTGAGAATTCGTATGAAATAAATGCGCCCCATATTCATTCATTAAAATCCCTGTATCATTATCTTTATAATCATAACAATTTCCCGCAATATGACCTCGTTTTTCAATAATTACTACTTTTTGTTTTAAAAGAGTAGCAATTCTTTCTGCTATAACAACGCCACTTAGCCCAGCCCCTACAATTAAATACATACTATTTCTATTTTATAGATTATATTTATTCTTAAAGTGCTGTTTATTTGAATTCAAATGAGTTGCTTGATGAGATAAAGAAGGGTCTGCTAATGCTTCTTCAATATATCTCATTCCTTCTTCAGGGCGATTTGTCCAATAACAAGCTACAGATAATTCATCATTTATATAGTTTCTATAATTAAACTTATTTACAAACAAAACATATTTAGATAAAGCATTTTCAATAGATAAACTCTTTGCCATTTTAAGATTTATATATCCCTTTTGATGTAAACTATTTTGGTTATAATATTTACCAATCAAATAATATGATTCTGCTCTATCAGGAAAAATCTGTATTGCCTGTGCAAAATGATATTCAATTACTCCCATAGGATACTTCAATTCAATCATACATCGCGCAATTCGTAAATGCGATTCAAACACTTCTTCACACCATGTATCTTTCATTTGTGTATATAAAGAATACCACTGCATGGCCTCTTCATATCTACCACTATCCATATAACTCTGTGCAGTATAAAATACTGACCTACGATTTAAACCATCAGGGTCACTTACAAGTGTATCAAAAAACTGTTTTTGTAGCTTTAGCGCATCTTTATAATATTTATCTGGGTCTTGACTCCTTGCACCAGTATCTCTTGAAATCTGATAGAAATTCTTGTGTGATAAGTCACCATTTGTTAAATCTTGAACATTATCCAGACATTTAATCGTTGTATGAGCGACACCACATAGTTTCCAATGATGACGATTACTAAAAATAATTTGACACTTATAAGTTGCTGAACCTCGTTTTGTCGTGACCAGATAAGATAGACGCCCTGCGTCATCATTGGTAAATTCAAAATCACCCATTAATAAATCATCTGCGTCAAGGTGTAAAATATAATCGGAACGATTATAACAGGCGTCAAACATCTTTGTCTTATTTACATCAAAACCAATCCATTCATGATGAAATAATTCTCCTGGAATACCCTTTTCTTTGAAAAACTCCTCTACAATTTCACATGTCCTATCAGTTGAGCCTGTATCACAAACTACCCATGTATCAATATACTTATAAACTGATTCAAGCGTTTCACGAATACAATGTTCTTCGTTTTTACACATTGTCGCAAAACATAATGTAGGGTGATTCCTTTTTTCTATATTTGTCATTTTAACTACTCAGATAATTACAATGATAACTTTATATTCTTAATTTATTTTAATCAATATATTTATGAATGTATTTATTGATTATGTTAATTAGGCTGTGTTTGCATAAGCTGAAGTGTGGATGATGTTAAAACACATCTATCTCGCTGTGTTATGTATTTTGTTTTATCTGGCCCGCGCTTATCACACTGTAATTTTCTTGGGTCCCATCCGCAAAGAGCATTTTTTGTGCAACTATCGCATGATTTTAATGTATTACAGTCCTGTTTTTGAGGTGGATTTGTAAAACCTTGTATATAATAATTCTGTGATAAAATACCTTTTACCATTGGTTGTATTTCATTCTCAACGGATGATGAAATTATACCTGGTAGTTCTATATGTAAATTATCTACATAATTACGAATATCATTCATATTACTCATGATATCCGCTGGGCTATAATGGACCTTTCCAGACATATATGCGTTAGGTGGAGGAGTTCTATCCGCAATCTTATCCTTATATAACACAAAATCATACTGATTTTCAAATGTTACATCAGGTGGTGGAATTTCTCCATCAATGGATGATTTACATCGGAAAGATGAATTGATTGTATTCATCTGATTACAGTTCTTATCCGTACTCTTTAACAGAGTGCTTGTAAGACAAACTTTGGACTTAGGACACCACGAACAACCACTCGCATTTGCGCATGATTGACAATCTTTATACTCGTCACAATATGATATAAACTTTTCAATTATTTTTTGACGATAAGCATAAGATGCTATAAAAAATATAATTAATATTATTAATTGTAATATAACTATATGTTTAGTTTTCATTTGTTATATCCTGATATATTTATGGATTATTATTTTGTATTATTTTGTATTTTTGTAATTGTGTATTGCTAAACAATATCTAATTCCATATCTTCTATTTGATTATTATATAGTTCTTTATTATTTAATGAGGTATTCTTTATATGTATAGAATGAATGTAAGGATTAACTGTGCTAACTGTATGTGATTCATTCATAGCTGATACATAAGGTGATGCTTTTAACATATGCGTAGTATTGTTATTTCTATTTATTTTATCATAATACTTAAATAATATATATCTCATACATCTGCGATATTGACTCAATAGGGACCTAATAATAGGTATAATAATTACTTTAATGAATAAATACAATAATGATATGATTAATAGAATACTTGCTATAATGATAGCACTTTCTATTGATTCATTATATACTTGATTATGATTTGGCAATGATTCAATATTATTTTTTGACTGCCTTAGATATAAATTATTTGACATTGTAGAATATTCTTACCAAAGGAATAAATGGTTCATAAAAAAATAGATTATAATGGGATTTCAAATTTTATAGCTTGATAGAATATGGTATAGTCTTTTTTATTATTTTATTATTTTATTTTTAGATTATTGATTTATACAGATGCTACAGTAAATCGTTTTCTTGGCTTTAAAGGGATTATCTGATTATGGTCTATTCGTTGTGTTGGATGAATATATTCCAATTTTAGGAATGTAAATATATCTTTTTCTGTTAACATTTTAGGAGGTTCAGGGACGGATAATAGAGTAGATGTCATTTGATGTTCATTCAATGTATATCCTTTATCCAAAGCATGTTGACGGAACGCAACATTAAACTTATCTGAACCAGTGAAATATAATAGAGCATAAGGATATTCATCTGTAGAAGTTAGGAGTAAATCTAATCGCCTTGCTTTTCCATTATAAATCCGTGAAATTGCCATACATTTCTTTTCTCCTTGTGCCAAGACTTCTTGAATATATCCAAATCCATCAAGGAGTTTTATATACATCTTAAATTGTTCTTGTGCTTCTTTTTGTGATAAATGCGTGGGAATACGAATTAGAACATCTATATCACCACTGGTTTCAGCTCCTCTACGATAACTCCCAACAATATCAATTGTAAATTCAGATTCATCAGGAATTAACATTTCAAGAATATCCTTATGTTCTTCCATTTCTTGTCTTGGAATGCGCTCCAATAAATCTTCATAATATTTCAGGCCTATTTTCTGATTTGTCGTCAATAATTTAGGATTCTTTTTGGATTCCTCACGGAGTTGTTCTATTGTTGTTATACCTTCATCAATTAATTTTGTAGCTTTGACTGGGCCTACATCATAAATCTTTTGAAAAGCATCCAGTGCATCAATATTATACTCCTGTTTTACTCTCTCAGCAGATTTAAGCATCCCTGTTTCTAAGATTTCTTTGATTTTTTGCGAAATTTTGTCTCCAATACCATCTATATCTTGAACATCTTTATAGCAAGTAATAGGAGTTTGTAATTCTTTTAATTGCTGAATAACTTTTTGATAAGCCCTTGCCTTAAATGTCTGTTTTTCCGCGACATCTCTCTTACGCATGATATCAAGAGCATCAATGATGACTTGCTTATAATCTTGGATAGTGGGGCTTGACATGATATCTTGTTTATAATAAACCTATATAGTTGCTTATGTGCGCCTTTTATACATGAAAACACAATTATTCAAATTTTTTGCGACTGGTGTTTATGATGGTTTACAAATATGTATATTCTTATTATTACTGAGGATATTTATATATATTTTTCAATATAGCTAAGATAAGAATAAGGTATACAATTATATAGGTGATAAAAATTGATTCATTCAATCCCATAATGAATAAAGCCATACAAGATGTCATCCGATATACAAGAGATTTTAAGTGTAATTCCTGTGGATGCTCCTGAGCTTACCACAAAAAAACAGCGAAAACCGAGGGCTCAGGGACTTAAAGACGCACAAGGAGAACTTAAAGAGACGGAACAGG
>Ga0209358_10003212_pt1 | contig 12143 bp, 9 predicted proteins | sample LauGreFa1BDMLBSN_2_FD_187574 | JGI IMG/M metagenome (GOLD analysis project Ga0209358, IMG submission 187574) | Freshwater lake microbial communities from Lake Michigan, USA - Fa13.BD.MLB.SN (SPAdes) (version 2) | ecosystem: Environmental > Aquatic > Freshwater > Lake | place: Lake Michigan, USA...
AAGCGCTAATTTATTTGATCAGGTATTGATTCAACAAATCATAAAAATATTAGACTATATCGCTTGTGAGTTGGACCAACCCAATGAAGGGGCGAATATATTGTTTGAAATTTTACATTTTAAATGGTGGGGTATCTCGCCAATCACTATTGCTACCTTAACGGTGGAGGCAAATCAATTAAAATATAACAATTCAAATAACAGCTTCAGAAAAGTATTGGTAGATAAAACCAAGGACGCACAAACGAGTTTGTTTAAGGAAGGCGGCATTACAGAAGTAGCGAAAGCTATGCAGGTGTTGGAAGATTTAATTAGCAAAGTAGCCAATGTAACTTTATTAAATTTAGTGGAGCAAATATTACAAAATACAGGTATCATTCAAAATGTATTAACTGGAAAGGACAAGGGCTTTGAGTTAGATATGGTCAGTCATTTTTTTGATTTTATAAAAGAGGAAACACATCGCCACCCCAGCCTTAACTTAACGGCACTAGTGGACATGTTAAAACTAATGCGCAGGGAAGATATTCGACTACCGCTCCCGATTACCACGGGCAATGAATCGGGCGTAAACTTATTAACGACACATGGTAGTAAGGGATTGGAATTTAAACACGTTTTTTTAGCTGGCACCAATGCGCATTATTGGGAAAAAAAGCGGAGCACTGCTTCTGCAGGCTATTCCTTACCCGACACGGTGATTAATAGTTTGGAGCATACCGATGATAAAGAAGAATTAAGAAGATTATTTTATGTCGCCATCACAAGAGCAAAACAATTTTTAAATATTTCCTACAGCCAATACAAAGGAGACGGCAAGGAAGCAGAACCAAGTCAATTTATCATTGAATTATTGGAAGGCAAGGAGGCAGCGATTGAAAAAATAGAACTAGATCCAATAGTAAAAACAAACTACAAGTTACTGCGATTACAATCAGCTCCGATGCCTGAAATTTCCCAAATGGAAGAAGATTTCATCCAACCAAAATTGGAAAAGTTTTCTATGAACGTTACTGCATTAAATAATTATTTAAAATGCCCCCTACATTTTTATTACAATAGTTTGATTAGGGTTCCGTCAGGAAAATCCGAAGCCACTACTTTTGGCTCAGCCATTCACGATGCGTTAAATAAGTTTTTTAAAAAAATGCAAGATTCCGCACAAAGCGAATTCCCCGATATGCAAACACTGGTGCAGGACTTTAATTACTATATGCATCGCCATCGAGAAGCATTTACCGCACAGGAATTCAAAGACAAAATGGAACTGGGCGAAACCGTGTTGATCAAATATTACGAAAGGTATATTAATGAATGGAATAAAGTAGTCACCACCGAATACCGCATTACCAGTGTAGTTGTAAATGATATCCCATTAAAAGGCGCCATTGATAAAGTTGAATTCAATGGCAAACAAGTCGTCGTGGTGGACTACAAAACGGGTAATATTGAAAATGCACGCGAAAAATTAAAAGGCCCCAATGATAAAAATCCGAACGGGGGTGATTATTGGAGACAAGCTGTTTTTTATAAAATATTATTGAACCACCATCCGAAAAACTGGGAAGTGGTATCGGCTGAATTCGATTTTGTCGAACCCAATAAGAAAAAGGAATTCGAAAAAATAGCAGTCAATATCACCGATGCGGATATCACTACAGTAACACAGCAAGTAAAACAAGTTTGGGAGAAAATTCAACAAAAGGATTTTTATACTGGCTGTGGAAAGGAGGATTGTCACTGGTGTAATTTTGTTAAAACAAATGAGTTGGCAGTAGCTTTACATGAAATGAAATCCGAGGAAGACGTATCCGAAGGATAAATTAAATCCCATCAAAACTGGACGGGATTGGTGTATCCTACCCGATTATCAATTAAGTTTGCAGTCTATGAGGAAATACGCAATATTATCAACTGGGCTTATCGGCTTATTTGCAATAGTGAGCAGTATGCAAATGCAAGGCTGCGCCAATATTGTTCCGCCAAGTGGTGGCCCTAGAGATAGCTTACCTCCTTATTTAGTCGTCTCAAAACCAAAGGATTCCAGCTTAAATATCCAACCCAAAGAAATTGTCATTGCCTTTAATGAATATATTACTACCGAAGCCATACAGGAAAACTTAATTATTTCTCCAGGTATTAAAACAACCCCATTGATTGATGCTCGATTAAACATGTTGCGGATAAGGATCAACGATACCTTAGATAAAAACACCACCTATAGTGTCAAATTTGGAAACGCGATTAAAGATGTAAATGAAGGAAATATTTTAAAAAACTTTACGTACGTTTTTAGTACCGGAAATTATTTGGATTCCGGAAGATTATCCGGAACTGTTCGAACTGCCGAAACGGGCGTCATTGATAGCACCCTCATTGTTGTATTACACCCTACTAATAAAGACTCTGCCATTTATAAAGACAAGCCTTTGTATTATGCAAAAGTGGATGGAAAAGGAAAGTTTGAATTTACTTTTTTGCCTACTGCTGCTTTTTCGGTTTTTGTATTACCCAACGATTATAATAAAAGGTACGATGATAGCACTAAGCTATTCGGATTTTTAAATACCCCACTTCAAATAAGTGCGCAAACGGATTCACAACAATTATATGTTTTTCAAGCCCATCAAAAAGTAGAAAAGAAAAAAGCAAACACTGCTTCAAATAATAAAAATGTAAAAAAAGCGCCGACTGGCTTAAAGTATATGAAAAGTATCGAAGGTAACGAGCAGGACTTATTAACCGATCTTACTTTAACTTTTGAAACACCTGTACAATTCAATGATAGCTTTCCTATTGTATTGTGCGACACCTTAAATAAGCCATTAAGTAACTATAAAGTATCCATTGATACTGCAACAAAAAAAATGGTAACTATTCATTATGATTGGGTCGAGTCAACGCCCATGCGTTTAATAGTTCCTAAAAGAAGCCTATTAGATACCAACCAAAATTACATTGCCAAAGCAGACACCATTAAATTTATCACCAAAAGCGATGCAGCTTATGGTAGTGCGTTAGTAAGGGTTTCGGGCTACCAAAACATGCTTCATCCAATTTTACTATTAACCAAGGACAACAAAGTCGCCTATAGTTACCCAATAAAACAATCGCTCATACAAATGCTAAAATTACCGCCAGGTGATTATGATTTAAAAGTATTAGACGATACCAACAATAATGGCATTTGGGATACCGGTAAATATAATAATTCCATTAAGCAACAGCCAGAAATTGTTAAAAAATTAACCGACATACTCAATATAAAAGCGAATTGGGAGAATGAGGTTAATGTAATAATTAATAAGTAATTTTACGCTGATTTAACACTTATGCAATTACCTTCCACTTTACTAGAAAATGCCGTTGCTGAATTTTCAAAATTACCGGGCATTGGCAAAAAAACAGCACTCCGACTGGTACTGCATTTACTAAAACAAGAAACCGAAGTCACCACTCATTTTAGTGAGATATTACAAAAAATGAGAAAGGAAATAAAATTTTGTCAACGTTGTTACAATATTAGTGATGGTAATATTTGTTCTATATGTGCCAATTCGGGACGACAAAAAAACACTATTTGTGTTGTAGAAAATATTAGGGATGTAATTGCGATTGAAAACACGCAACAATTCAATGGCACATACCATGTATTGGGTGGAATTATTTCCCCCTTGGACGGCATTGGTCCGGAACAACTGACCATTGACGCATTAATTGAAAGGGTAAAAAAAGAAGAAGTCACTGAACTCGTCTTTGCACTCAATCCGAATATTCAAGGAGACACGACCATTTATTATATCCAAAAAAAGCTGGCCAAGTCGGATTGTATCATTACCACTATTGCCCGAGGTATTGCCTTCGGTGGAGAATTAGAATATGCGGATGAAATGACCTTAGGCAAGAGTATTTCCAATAGACAGCCCATACATCAGTACATAAAGTAGGGAGATATCAAATAATTCTTTAATTTTGATGTTCAAACACTAAAAATATGACCCTTCGTATATTCGCATCCCTTCTATTAATGGTTTGCACACAAAGCCTATTCGCACAAAAAAATTACAGTACCACAAACGCGCAAGTACGTTTCATAGCGCAGGATGATAGCGATATTGACGCAGTGAACAAAGCAGCGGTATGTAGGCTACAAAGTAATGGGGACTTGAGTTTCATTATGCTTATAAAGGATTTTAAATTTGAAATGGCGGACATGCAAAAGCATTTCAATGAGGAATATATGGAAACGGATAAATTCCCAAGGGCATTCTTCAACGGAAAAATAACCAATTTCAGCACGGTGAATTTTTCAAAAGATGGCAAATACCCCATTAATGTAAGTGGCGTAATGCAAGTGCATGGGGTAAATAAAACAATGGAAACCACAGGCATTATTGAAATAAAAGGAGGTGTCCCTAAAGCTTCTGCCCAATTTGTAGTGAGGTTAAAGGATTTTAAAATCGGAGGCATTTTAATAAAATTCGTAGCCGACGAGATGAATATTGATGTTGTAGCCGCTTTTTAAAATTGTTACACTCCCCTTCCTAATTCTCCCTTCCTACTTCTCCCTCCCTATTAAATAGGTCATAATTTGGCTACAATACAATAGTGTATTAACTTTGCCCCGCATTGCAGGCGGATTTGTTTATTGTTCACCCTGCTTTCCGACAGGAAAAAAAAAGAACTAATAAACGATACTATTACACCTCCCCCCTCTTTATAGTATTATTAGTCTCTTTCTTTTTCTTTTGGATACATGCATAAAAATTTATTTATGTCAATTCAAGAGACACTCAAAAAAAGGATATTAGTTATTGATGGCGCCATGGGCACCATGATTCAACGTCATAAATTAACGGAAGCAGATTACCGTGGAGCAAGGTTCGCCAATTGGCCATCCGATGTGAAAGGGAATAATGACTTATTGTGTATTACCCAACCATCCATTGTCACTGGCATTCATTTGCAATATTTAGAAGCAGGTGCCGATATTATTGAAACCAATACATTCAGCAGCACCAATATCGCTATGGCTGATTATGACATGCAGGATTTGGCTTATGAATTAAATGTCGCTGCAGCTAAATGTGCGAGAGAAGCCATCACCCAATACAAATCAAAGCATCCGAACGCAACTGAAAAATATATTGCAGGGGCTATTGGACCATTGAATAAAACTTTAAGTTTATCTCCGGATGTAAATAACCCCGGATTTCGCGCAGTCACATTTGATGAAGTGGTTGTCGCATACACAGAACAAATTCGCGGGCTTGTGGATGGTGGTGTTGATGTTATATTAATCGAAACCATCTTTGATACCTTAAATGCAAAGGCCGCGATATTTGCAGTGAAAGAATTTTTTAGAAAACTAGGCAAGCCGGAATTACCCATCATGATTAGTGGTACCATTACCGATGCATCCGGTCGTACTTTAAGTGGACAAACATTGGCAGCATTTTATACATCGGTTGCACATGCTAAACCATTAAGCGTTGGACTTAATTGCGCTTTAGGTGCGCAAGAAATGCGCAGTCATATTGAAGAACTAGCACAAATTGCCACCTGTTACACTTCAGCTTATCCCAATGCCGGATTGCCCAATGCCATGGGTGAATATGACGAAGCGCCACATCAAACAGCACATTTCATTGAAGAGTGGGCAAAAAACAAATTTGTAAATATTGTGGGCGGCTGTTGTGGCACCACGCCGGATCATATTAAACACATAGCGGATAATGTAAAAAATATTGCGCCGAGATTACTTCCAATTTTAGACCCAACCATTTAACTTATGAGCGAAGAAATAATACATATTAAGCCTTATTTAAGATTAGCAGGATTAGAACCTTTAGTAATTCGTCCTGAAACTAATTTTGTGAATGTTGGAGAACGTACCAATGTGACTGGCTCTAAAAAATTTGCACGCCTTATTAAGGAAAATAAATATGAAGAGGCACTATCGGTGGCCAGAAGCCAGGTAGAAAATGGTGCGCAGATTATTGATATCAATATGGATGATGCCTTATTGGAAGGTGTATTAGCAATGACTACTTTTTTGAACTTAGTGCAAAGCGAGCCAGATATTGCTAAAATCCCGATCATGATTGATAGCTCGAAGTTTGAAATTATTGAGGCAGGATTAAAATGTGTGCAAGGAAAATGTATTGTGAACTCTATTTCCATGAAGGAAGGAGAAGCTAAATTTATTGAACAGGCCTATATCTGTAAAGCCTATGGTGCTGCAGTTATTGTAATGGCATTTGATGAAAAAGGACAAGCGGATACCAAGGATCGTAAAATTGAAATTTGTTCGCGTGCTTATAAAATTTTAGTGGAGCAAGTTGGTTTTGATCCGCAGGACATCATTTTTGATCCCAATATTTTCGCAGTAGCCACAGGTATTGAAGAGCATAATAATTATGCGGTTGACTTTATTGAAGCAACGCGTGTGATTAAGCAACAAATGCCATTAGCGAAAGTAAGTGGTGGTGTATCCAATGTATCGTTTTCATTTAGAGGGAATGATGCAGTGCGTGAAGCAATACACGCTGTATTTTTATTCCACGCCGTTAAAGCGGGTATGGATATGGGTATTGTAAATGCAGGTCAGTTGGAAGTGTATGATGAAATTGAACCCACATTAAGAAACTTATGCGAGGATGTTATTTTAAATAGGAACAATGATAATAATGAAGCGACCGAAGCATTAATTCAATATGCAGATACTGTTAAAGCGAAAGGAAAAGTGGAAGTTAAAAGTGCCGCATGGCGCGAAGGAACTGTTGAAGAAAGATTAGCGCATTCATTAATTAACGGTATTACTGATTTTATTGATGCAGATACTGAGGAAGCAAGATTACAATATAACGAACCCTTAGAAGTGATCGAAGGCCCATTAATGGCGGGTATGAACCAGGTGGGTGACTTATTTGGATCCGGAAAAATGTTTTTACCGCAGGTGGTAAAAAGTGCAAGGGTAATGAAAAAAAGTGTGGCCGTATTAACCCCATTTATTGAGGCAGAAAAAGAAAGAAAAAAATTAGCTTCCATTAATCCAAACGGCATCAGCAAAGGACCCGCTAAAATATTATTAGCCACCGTTAAAGGTGATGTACATGATATTGGAAAAAATATTGTGGGTGTGGTACTTGGATGTAATGGCTATGAAATTATTGATTTAGGTGTCATGGTTGCTGCAGACAAAATTTTAACGGAGGCGCAAAAACAAGAAGTGGATATTATTGGATTGAGTGGCTTAATCACGCCTTCTTTAGATGAGATGGTATATATCGCCAAAGAAATGAAAAGAAGAGGGATGACTATTCCTTTGATGATTGGTGGTGCGACTACATCGCGAATGCATACGGCAGTAAAAATTGCACCCGAATATCAGGATGGTGTGGTACATGTACTCGATGCGTCCAGAAGTGTAACGGTGGCAGGTTCTTTATTAAATAAAGATCAAAAGGCACCGTTCTTAAAAGAATTAGAAACCGCTTATACTGCTTTGAAATTCGATTTTGATAATAAAAAAACGACAAAGCAATCTCTTGCATACACAGATGCATTAAAGAATAAAGCACCTATTGATTGGAGTGCCTTCCAAGTAACTGCTCCTAGCTTTACTGGAAACAAAGCCATTGTAATTGATGACTTGTCAGTACTTGTTGAATATATAGATTGGAAACCATTTTTTATTGCCTGGGAATTACATGGTAATTTTCCTGCCATCTTAACAGATGAAAAAGTGGGAGAGGTAGCAAGTAAATTATATGATGATGCTAGGGCCTTATTAAATAAAATTGTGAGCGAAAAATGGTTGACAGCCAAAGGTGCTGTCGGATTTTGGCCAGCAAAGGCAATAGAAGATGATGTCATCCTCGAAAACGCTGGGGAATCAGTTGCATTACATTTTTTAAGGCAGCAAGCCAAAAAAGCGGAAGGACAAACCAATTTTTCTTTGGCCGACTTTATTTGTCCTGCCACTGAAAATAAAAAAGATTATATCGGCGCTTTTGCGGTAACTATTCATGGTATTGAAAAACATATCAAAGCATTTGAAGAAAATTTAGACGACTACAATAAAATTATTTTACAAGCTTTGGCTGATCGATTGGCGGAAGCATTTGCAGAATACTTGCATGTGAAAACTAGAAAAGAATATTGGGGATATGCCGCAGATGAAACACTAACAAATGAATCATTGATTAGTGAACAATACCAAGGTATTCGCCCAGCACCAGGTTATCCTGCTTGTCCAGATCATACTGAAAAATATACCCTGTTTAATTTATTAAATGCGGAGCAACACACAGGCATTACATTAACTGAAAGTTTGGCGATGTATCCGGCTTCCAGTGTTTGCGGTTGGTATTTCGCGCATCCACAAAGTCAATATTTTGGATTGGGTAAAATTCAACAAGATCAGGTGATTGATTATGCAAAAAGAAAAGATAAGCCATTAGAATATATCACAAGATGGCTGCAGCCTGTGATTGATTAATTATTTATACTTTCTCAAACAACCACCACAAGCGTTTACGTGGTTTAACAATATAATGTTTGTTAACGTAGGTGCTAATATGGTGTATTGCTTCCTCACAACTATCGGTAAATAATACAAATTTTTTATCCTCAGGCGAGATAGTCCCTTCTTGAATCATGTGTTCCATCCAATGCTGAAAAGGTTGATAAAATTGACGGCCCATCACCACAATGGGAAAATCATTAATCACTTTTGTTTGCGCTAAGGTTAATGTTTCAAAAAATTCATCCTGCGTACCAAAGCCACCAGGCATAATCACAAAAGCATAAGAATATTTAACCAACAAAACTTTACGAATAAAAAAGTAAGTAAAAGTGATTGATTTTTGTACATAAGGGTTAGGCTGTTGTTCAAAGGGTAGCTTTATATTACAACCAATGGATTTGCCACCATTTTCGAAAGCCCCTCTATTTGCCGCTTCCATAATTCCAGGACCTCCGCCCGTCATAGTTACAAACCCTAATGCTGCAATTTTTTTTCCCATCTCCCTGGCTTGTATATAATAAGGATGATCTTCCTTAAAACGAGCAGAACCGAAAACAGTTACGCAGGGTCCAACAAAATGCAATGCCCTAAAGCCTTTGATAAACTCTTTAAATATTTGAAAGGCAAATAAAAATTCATTAATCCTTGGTTTTGGCCCTTCTAACTCATATGATTTTGTAGCTGGAATGATGCGATTTTGTGTAAAATTAGCCATGACTGCCATTTATTTAATACCTGTTAAAGTTAACGCAAATAAAGAACTCGGGTTATTTAAAAATAACTAAATTTGAAAACCTAGTGTATCAAATCACATGAAGCCTATTTTAAAATATACTGCCTACTTTTTATTACAATTAATTGTAGTTACAACGCATGCCCAGTCAAAGGTGGTGTTGGAGCAAATACAGTCGTATTCCATGGTTTCACCCACAGCAAATTACTGGCAGCTTCCCAATGATATTAATCCGCTTTTAGCCGCACTAGATACCGGATTGTTTAAGCAAATTAATTTAATCCGAGACAAAAATTACAAAACCACCGCATTACAATTATCCAAACAAAACCAAATTGGTAAAATCACCATTGACTGGTCCCGTAGTGCAAATAGTAATTTTCACGCGTATGTTGAACTTTATGAAATGAGTCCCGATTTTGTAATTCAAAATAAGTTAGCGGAAATTCCAGCATCTAAATTTGATAGCATTAGTTCCGTTTGGTATATATCCTGTAACATTTTCAACCAACGTAGAGAAACTATTTTCAAGAAAACTGTTTTATTAAGCATGTTACCCACTAAAACTATTGGCATGGGTTATGCCATCGATATACCTGCAAGCACGCCTGCCTTTATTTTCAAAGCAATACAAAAAGGGCTCAGTCTTGTTTCTCCAAATATTGATGACATGGAATATATTGAAGCAAAAGTGCCTGCAGCTTATGCCACCGATAATTTTTGGATGCCTTTTTTACACAATGAAAATAGAATTCAATTTGACACGAGTAAGCCTTTTATAAGTTATGACAACGGCAACGATACTCAATTATTAAGAACGCCGCCTGCGCAGATGAATAAAATTAATCAACGTGACAAATCAATCAATAACCCGTATTTCGACATGCTCCCTGTCATCAAAAAAAGACTGGGTAGCAGCCTCAACGAATACTACCATGTTTTGCAGCCTTTAAGGGAGGTGAATCGCAATTTGGATTACAACATTGTCGCCTATCTTGAATTAAACTTAAGTCCAAATGATTCCGAAGGAAGCAAGTCTCCAATCATTTTTTTACCAGGCAATATGCACACCATTTTTTTAGACCAGGATAGTATCGGTTCATTTAGTGTAGAAGAAAATGTTGTAGAAAAGGATAAATTTTTCAATTTGAATGAAATTTTTAACGGTTTAGATAGCACTAAAAAAATTAATATTGGTACACTTTATGAAAAAAGGAAAATTATTTCAGCTAAAGCAATCGAAGGAAATTATAAATCGTACAAATTTAAAATATTAATTAATTACGCAAATAATTTAAAAACCATTTTTATTAATGATAAAATGGTCATGGTTGCTGAAGGCAGAAATAAACCTGTTCAAATGGTTGCGGCTGATCCGGCAGTGGATACAGAGATAAAAAACTTTTTATTACAGATGTCTTTTAGTGAAATTTTTCAAATGCCCTATTAGGCTTTATATATAAATAATGAAAATAGTAAGTTATAATGTGAATGGTATTCGAGCAGCTATTAAAAAGGGGCTCATTGATTGGTTAACCGAATATCCGATAGATGTTTTTTGCGTACAGGAAACAAAAGCGAATCAAGAAGATGTTGATTTATCCCTATTCACAGCATTAGGTTACCATGTGTCTTGGTATTCAGCGCAAAAAAAGGGCTATAGCGGCGTGGCAATTTTTAGTAAAACAAAACCAGATAAAGTTAGTTTCGGGAATGGCTATACCCTAAGCGATTTCGAAGGCAGGGTAATTCGAGTAGATATGGGTGACTTAACAATTGTCAATGCTTATTTTCCATCAGGTACGAGTGGAGATGAAAGACAAACCTACAAATACCAATGGTTGAATGAAATGCATCTTTGGTTGCAACAATTAAGAAAAGAAAGACCCAATATAATTTTAGCAGGTGATTATAATATCGCTTATCGCGATATTGATATTCATGATCCCAAAGGAAATAAAAAATCATCTGGATTTTTGCCTGAAGAAAAACAGTGGATGGAATCCTTTTTAGAAGCGGGTTGGGTGGATAGTTTTAGAATAATTAATCCAACCACGGTTGGTGCTTATTCTTGGTGGAGCCAGCGCTTTCCAAGTGTGCGCCTGCAAAACAAAGGCTGGCGCATTGATTATTTGTGTACCACTGATCCGATTGCAGATCGTATTAACGACGCTAGCATCTTGCCTTTGGTAAAACATAGCGATCACTGTCCAATAGTACTTGACCTTAAATAAAATGAATATGCAGGTTTGTAATATTAGTTTTCAATTAAACCCCGCCATTCAACCCGCATGGCTTATTTGGATGAAAACAAATTTCATAGTTGAATTAATGGGGACGGGGTGTTTTATTGACCATAAGTTATACCAATTAGAAGTGCCGGAGGATCAAAACCCCACCTTCACATTACAACTATACGCTGTCAATAAAGAACAGTTAAGTAAGTATCATACCCAGTTTGCGGACAGCATTATACTTCAACTAAATAACAAATGGGGTGAGGAATGCTTGTATTTTAGCACAAATATGCAAATTGTGAATTGAATGTGGATATATTAAATGGCCGAAAACCGCTACAGGCCTATATTACAGCAAATACATGTTTGAAACTCAATGATAGCAAGGCTTTACGTGATTTTATTTGTTTTATAAAAACTGTAAATTAAACACCATTTTGGATGAAAACCTTGCTATTTAAGGGTTTCATGGGTCATGTTACAATAAAAAAAACCAAAAAAATATTGTTGAAATTGATAAAACCCAATAAATTTGTTACATCGTTTTAAATAACTATAAAAAACACATCTATGAACAAAGCAGAATTGATCGCTCACATTGCTGACAATGCAGAGATCGCAAAAACACAAGCTAACGCAGCAT
>Ga0209358_10003217_pt1 | contig 12126 bp, 6 predicted proteins | sample LauGreFa1BDMLBSN_2_FD_187574 | JGI IMG/M metagenome (GOLD analysis project Ga0209358, IMG submission 187574) | Freshwater lake microbial communities from Lake Michigan, USA - Fa13.BD.MLB.SN (SPAdes) (version 2) | ecosystem: Environmental > Aquatic > Freshwater > Lake | place: Lake Michigan, USA...
CCAGTCACTCACTACAAATCCTTTAAAACCCCAGTTCCCTTTTAAAATTGTTCTTTGTAAATAATTATTGGCTACAGCCGGAATACCATTGATATCATTAAATGAATTCATGAAACTAGCAGCGCCCGCATCTAGAGCGGCTTTGAATGGAGGTAAATATATTTCCCATAATTGCCTTTCACTCATATCCACCGAATTATAATCTCGACCACCCACAGCAGCCCCATAAGCTGCAAAATGCTTTACACAAGCCATTAATGTATTCGTGTCTCCTAAATTTGTTCCTTGAAAACCTTTTACCCTTGCCGCACTAATTAAAGATCCTAAATAAGGATCTTCTCCTGCACCTTCCATCACGCGGCCCCATCTTGGATCACGCGCAATATCAACCATAGGCGCGAATGTCCAATGAATACCGCTTGCACTTGCTTCAGTAGCAGCAACACGCGCCGACATTTGAATTGCAGGCAAATCCCAGCTTGCTGCTTCCGCTAATGGAATGGGGAAAGTGGTTTTAAATCCATGTATGACATCCTGTCCAAATAATAATGGAATTTTTAAGCGCGACTGCATGGCCAATTTTTGCCAGCTTCTTGTTCTGTCACTTCCAATCGTGTTTAACAATGAACCTACTTGACCATTTTTAATTTGATCAATTTTATTATTGTCAATAGTTACTGGACCAGTTGCCTGATTGTCGTCATTGTATTGATTCAATTGACCAATTTTTTCATCCAAAGTCATTAATCTTAAAACCGAATCGGCTTTTTGACTTATTGATTTTTTTTGTGCGATGCACAAAGTTGAAAAAGCAAAGGTCGAAAAAAGTAATCCAAATATTTTTAATCTCATTGGTTAAATATTGTAACGAATAGTTGCACAGGTTACTGCGCTACTATTTATTGTAAATAGAGAAAATTGAGTTACTATTTAACGGAGAAAAACTTACAAGAAAATTATTGGTATACCCTTACATAATCAACTTCCATCACCCCACTAGTAAATGCAGGATCAATGGCGCCTCCAAGGTTGCCACCCATTGCTACATTAAAAATGAAGAAAAAGTTTTGATTAAACGGCGTTGTTGCTTTATTTGCAAAAGTATAAAACACTACATCATCAACATAAATTTTAATACTGACATCAGTCCACTCTAAAGTATATTTATGAAATGCAGTTGTTGCATTGTTGATCATGGTAGTAGCACCATCTGCATTACCTCCTGATCGACCTGCGTAATGTAATGTGCCATAAATTTTATTTAATGAATTGCCTATGTGCTCCATAATATCTATTTCGCCACAGGCAGGCCATCCAGCCGAACCAATATTATCACCAAGCATCCACAGTGCAGGCCATGTTCCGCCTCCAGCTGGTAACTTAGCGCTTATATCCACCTTGCCGTATTTAAATGAAAATTTACCTTTGCTTAATAATCTTGCCGATGTATAATTACTACCACTAAATGATTCTTTCAATGCGGTAATTTTTAAAGTCCCGCCCGATACAATTGCATTGGTAGTTCGATTTGTATAATATTCTTGTTCGTTATTACCCCATCCTCCTGATCCTGTTCCTATATCATAACCCCATTTATTAGGATCTGGTGCGCTTGCAGTTGCTGCATCAAACTCATCGGACCATATCAATGACAATGAAGTTGTCACTGTTACTACCGTTGTTTTTGAAGCAGTTGCACCACTCGCACTTTTAGCCACTACAGTTACCGTGTAAACGCCTGATGTGGCATATTTATAGGTAAAATCTCCTGTTACTGAAACTTGATCTTTGATGCCATTGCCCAAATCAAAAGTATACATCACTGCATTTGTAGCAGTTGCTTTAAAAACCACATTACCTGAGGTTCCGCTAATTGTTGCATCCAAACTTAAATTAGTAGGTGCTGTAGAAACGAGTGTAGGCTTATCGACCCCCTTGCCGCACGAAGTAAGTGCAGCAAGGAGAAGGATAAACAAGACACTAAAAAATTTCAATTTTAATATAGACTTTGGAAGCATCATTCAGTTTTTTTATAATACTTTTAATTTTAAATACCAAGCGTTACCAGTTTCTGTACCCTGTACTCTTAAATACATTGCAGTAGCAGAAATTGATAAAATTTCGTATTCTTTTTGTAATGAACCATAACCAATAAAGGTATTAGTTCCAGCAAGCAATATACTAGTTCTTGTTGAATTTGCAGTAGGAACGGCTGAGCTTGCAGGGATAAAAGAAAAATTACTTGTACCACCAGCATACGCATAACAACCTTCATCACCAGAACCAGGGATACCCGCTAATGTTGCATTACCACCAGTTTTAGTAAATGCACCATCTGGTGTTGTTACTTGTAAGGTATAGCTTGCTGCACTTACTGCAGTAAACTTAAATCCAGCAGTATAAAAACATGGAGCAGCGGTAACTTTTTCATTTACTGAAGCAGCCCACCACTCTGGAACAATTGATCCAGTCCAAGGGCCTACGCCAAAATGACCGCCAACACTTTTATCAACAATCCAAGTTTTAGATGAGCCTCCAGTTAGGTTAGCAACTACGGCAGCGTCAGGGGTAAAATTACTTTGTACTGTAATATCTTTTGTAATGGTAGTAGAGGTGCCACCACGGCCATAAGCTACTGCAGTTACTTTATACGTATTTGTACCAAGTGTTGTATATTTTTTAGTAATTGTACCTGTTGGTAAATACACTAAATCTAATGAATTGGTTGCATCGTAATCAATTTTATATGATAATGCATTTTCAGCAGAAACCGTGAATGTTACATCACCAGAACCATCCCCATTTGGAGTGGCAGTAGTAACACCTTTCACCACAGAAGTGATGACTAAGTTTGTAGGCGCTTTTAAATCACCTAAAACATATTCTTTTTCCTTACATGACGACAATAAAATTGCCGTTGCAAGAAAACTTAAAAATAATTTTGAAATATTTTTCATTGTGTTTTGGTTTATTTGGTTAATCTAAAATTGTCTACGTAAATAACTGCTCCTGCACCATCTACTGAATCATTAAATCGTAAAACCAATTGCGTGAATTTTGTTCCATCAGGAATGGCAGCGATACCGCTAAAATCAAATACCAATTCCTCCCATTCTCCTGAAGTAGTTACTGGCACTTTTAAAACAGCAACACCATTGGATGGCTTACCACCAATTGCCCACTCTAATTCAATATTTAATTTAGCACCGATTAATGCAGCATCAGGATTATATACCAATACTTTAATTATTTTACCAAGGCTAAAATCAATTGGATTGTTAGGTGCTCCCATTGGGCTATAAGTACCACTCCATCCTTCCCAACCTCTTGTAAACTTACCTACTTTCGCACTTGTATTTAAACCAGTAGCACTAGGGTTTGCAACTGTTGCAAATCCTTGACCACCACCAAAGGTTCCAAAGAAATAGTTAACGAAGGCATTTTCAAAATCCAATGGTAAACCAAATGGATCAGTAACAACAATCGCATTTATTTTTTCAACTTTAGCAGCACCCCCACTTAAAGCAACCACTTTTACATTGTAGTTACCTGATTTAGCATAAGTTTTTTTAACTGTCGCACCTGCTGCCATTGGAGTTCCCACTTCATTAGTTACATCGCCAAAGTAAACTAGGTAAGATGCAGCGTATAATGCTGTAGCTTTTACAGTTATGTCATATACATTTTGAGACAATGTTACCGCTAAATTTTCAGGAGCGCGATAAGTAATTGCTAACGGATAAGTGGTCGTTGTTGTTTTACCAGCGATATCTGTAGTTAAAATTGTAACAGTATAAGAACCTTCTGGATACACATGTGTTGCGTTTGCGCCCGGCGCTACTGTAGCAGAAGCTGTAGCACCTGTTCCATGTCCAAAATTAATAGTGTAAGAAGAAACGCCTTCTCCAGTTGGAGAAACTCTTACTACACCAGAATTATCTGTACTGATCGTAAACACTTTTGCTAAAGCGGAAGACGATGCAGAATTTATAAAAGACAAATCGCTATCGATCCCGTCTTTTTTTGTACATCCTGTGGCCAAAACCAACAGGAATGCAATGCTGTATAGAAACTTTATTTTATTCATTGTATAGTTTTTAATTAGTTATACTTAGGATTTTGTACCAATAAGGTGCCTTGTAATTCAGAATAAGGAATTGGGAAAATTTCATCTCTTCCAGCAACAAAACCTCTTGTAGCTAATTTTGCTGCAGCTTCATTCCATCTTACTAAATCAAAAAAGCGATGTCCTTCACCAGCCAATTCTAATCTTCTTTCTGCTTTTATAGCAGCAAGTGAAACTGGCGTTGAAGCCAAACCAACTCTTGCTCTAACAGCATCTAATAAAGCTTGTGCTCTTGCACCTGTTCCACCCAATGCTTCTGCTTCCATTAAATAAGTATCTGCTAAACGAATTACATAAGTGTCTTGCTTGAAGTTTAATTCTTGAGATCCACCACCTGTTCTGATATCCGCATTTCTTGGTAAAAACTTATTCAAGAAATACCCAGTATTTTGGTAGCCATCAATATAATCAGCTTGACCAGCAGCTTTTAATGCTTTCAAATCAAATACTGTTGCTGCAAAACGAGGATCTCCTTTTATTGCATCATAAAAGTTTTGTGTGAATACATTAAAGCTCCATCCTGAAGGTAAACCTGGTGCAGGTGATCCAGCTGGTGTAGAATAACTACGTGGTCCAACCATTACATTCACTGTATTTCCCTCATCACGACCGCTACCCCACCAACCCCAATCGGAGTTACCAGCGCTGCTATGACCAACTTCCAAAATTGATTCTGAATTGAATTTGTTATTCGTAACCCATAAGTCACTAAAGTTGCTTAATAACTTATAGCCATAACTACTAGCAGCACCTGGTGTTGCACCATTTACATCCGCTAATTGCGCAGCAGCTAAAGCACCTTTGTTTTCAAATAATAATACTTTTCCTAATAAAGCTTTTGCAGCACCTTTCGTAAAACGACCAGCTTCAGTTGTAACCGAAACTGTTGCAGGTAAACTTGCAATTGCTTCATTTAAATCCTTTTCAATTTGTGCGTACACGGAATCCGAAGTTGTTTGTTTTACTTTATACATACTTGCGGCAGATACTGGCTCAGTAATCAATGGAATGTTTTTAAACATTCTCACTAAATTAAAGTAGTATAATGCTCTTAATGCTTTTGTCTCTGCAGCAAATCTTGCTTTCAAAGTTGCATCCATTGTTGTTGTAGGTAATTTTTGCAATAAAGTGTTCGCTCTAAAAATTCCTTGATAATGATCGCTCCAAAAACTTCCTGGAACATTTAATGCAGTTAGTGTGTGGTTTGAAAATGCTTGAATTCCAGCACCATCCGTTGCACCACCACCACCAGCAAAATGATCATCTGAACCTGCGTTCATCATGGTAATCATGTTTTCAAAACCGCCAGAATTTTTGCGAATCGCATCATATACGCCAACAAGTCCTCCGTAGGCTTGTGTAGCATCTGCGTAATAGTTTGCTGTAAGGAATTGACCTTTAGGCGAAACATCCACAAATTCTTTTTTGCAAGCGCCCAATGATAATATCAAGGCAACTGCAACAAGTAGGTTATTAATTTGTATTTTTTTCATGTGTTTATATTTTTATCAATTTTGAATTTTTGAAATTAAAATTGAAGTTGAATTCCTAAAATAAATGACTTCGCTTGAGGATATACACCTTTATCAATACCAAATACACCACCACCAATTTCAGGATCGTATCCAGTATAGTTTGTTAAGGTTAACAAGTTTTCACCTGTTGCATAAACACGAAGTTTAGTGCCGCCGATTTTCTTTAACATCTTAACTGGTAAAGTGTACCCAATTTGTACCACTTTCAAACGTAAGTAATTGCCATCTTCTAAATAAAAATCAGACATTTTACCAAAGTTACCATTGTCATCAGCACTTGTTAAACGTGGATAGGTAGTTGAAGTACCATCTCCAGTCCAACGGCTTAATGCTCTTGTTTGCCAGTTAGCAGTCCCGATATCTAAACGACGTAAACCTTGGAAAATTTTATTTCCTGCAGCACCTTGTGCAAACACCATTACATCAAAACCTTTATAATCAGCATTCAAAGTTAAACCAAAAGTATATTTTGGTAAACTTGATCCTAAATAAGTTTTATCCTTATCAGTGATTGAACCATCACCATCAGTATCTACCCAACGGAAATCACCTGGCTTAGCAGTTGGTTGAATTAATCCGCCAGCGCCATTTTTATTATTTGCAATTTCAGCAGCATTTTGGAAAATTCCTGCAGATTGAAAACCATAGAATGAGTTGTAAGATTGACCAACTTCAGTTCTTGTCACTGGACCCATTGATTGGAATGCAGCATCTCCATTGATAAATCTTGTATCAGTTGCTACATAAGTTACTTCGTTCTTTAAATAAGCGAAATTACCATTTGCAGAAAAATTAAATTCGCCAATTCTTTTACGGTAACCCAATTCAACCTCTATACCTTTATTTTCCATGTCAGCAACGTTCGCTACTGGTGCACTTGTTACACCCACATAACCCGGAATTGCAATTGGTCTTAAGATACCTGTTGTTTTTTTATTGAATAAATCAACTGTTAAACTAAAGTCATTTAAAATTTGTGCATCAAAACCAAAATTCGCTTGTGTTGTTTCCTCCCAACGTAAATCTGGATTATCCAAAGTAGTTGGCGCATAACCAGTAGTAATAACACCTGCATTACCCATCGTGTAGTTTAAGCCGCCTGCAACAGTTGATAAATATCCAAAGTCACGAATCGCATCATTTCCTACCACACCATATCCACCTCTAACTTTCAATGTATTTACAATATTGTTTTGTTTCCAGAAACTTTCTTTGTTCGCTACCCAACCGGCAGAGAATGAAGGGAACATACCAAATTTGTTATTCGCACCAAAACGAGATGATCCATCACGGCGATAAATACCAGTGAATAAATATTTCTCTTGGTAGTTATAGTTCACACGACCAAACAATGAAGTTAGTTTGTGTTGTACAAAATCATAAGTACCTGAAGTACGATTTGCTTGAGAAATGTCAAAGTTAAATGAAGCATCTTTATAACTATTAACAGGTAAGTCCAACATTGCAACAGATGAACCACCACCATTGTTTTCCATATAAGCCCCTTGTCCTAACAATACAGAAAAGCTATGATCATTTACTTTTTTATTGTAAGTGATTGTATTTTCAACGTTCCAGTTTAAAGTATTGTTATTGCTCTTAGTGTAATTATTCTTAAGTAATGAGTTCGTTGCACTTAAAAAGTTAACTGGCGTAAAACCTTGATAACCCCAGAATGCTAACTTGCCACCAATGGTTGATTTAAACTTAATGTCATTAGTAATATTTGCTTCTAAGAAAGCATTACCAATCATATCATCAGACCAGTTGTATTGACCTAAGCGTGTTTGGATATACGCTAAAGGATTCGTCATTTCTTGACCTACAATATTAGATATACCATAAGGGTTACCATTTCTATCTCTTATTACTGGATTCACACTATAAGGTGCACCAGCAGCAACCAAAGGATCTGTAATTACTAATTGTGTAATTGGATCTAAATTGATTGCAGAAGACAATGGACCACCAAACTCACTATTGGTATTACCGATTCCAGTAGATTGTGCGTGTGTGTATCCTAATGTTTGACCTAAAGTAAATACTTTAGAAATTTTATGTGTAGCGTTTAAACGAATGTTTTGTTTTTTGAAATTTGAAATTTCAGTAGCTACGATCCCTTGTTGGTCTTGCGTACCAAATGATAAATAGAATGTTGATTTATCATTACCACCGCTTAAGCTAACCTCATGGTTATAACGACGTGCGTCATTATTAAAAATTGCTTTTTGCCAATCAGTACCTAAACCTAAAGAACCTACATTATTAAATAACACATTTCCACCACCAGCAACTGAACGCTCATTTAATAATGTAGCATATTGTGTAGCATTTAATAAGTGTAGCATTTTAGCAGGTGAAGATGATCCGTAAAAACCATTATAGCTAACTGATAATGCACCAGCCTTACCTTTTTTAGTTGTAACCATGATTACCCCAGTTGCAGCTCTTGTACCATAGATGGCTGCAGAAGTTGCATCTTTTAATACCTCAATAGACTCGATATCAGATTGGTTTAAATAACCAATACCGCCAGCGTCTACTACGATACCATCCACCACCCATAATGGGTTGTTTCCACCACCGAATGTGGTTACACCACGAATTAAGATAGTAGAAGGCGTTCCTGGTTGACCTGAATTTTGTGCAATAGTCACACCAGCAACACGACCTTGAAGTGATTGTTCCACTCTTCCATTAGGTACATTTGCCAAGTCCTTTGCGGTAACCCTTGAAATTGAACCAGTTACGACACTCTTCTTTTGAGTACCATAACCCACATTCACTACTACATCTTCCAATGTATTACTAGATGATTCAAGTTCAATGCTCACAGGACCTGCATTATTTACGGTGTAATCCACTGTTTTCATACCTACATAGGATATGCTTAAAACTGCACCTGTTTGGGCAACTTTAATAGTGAACTCACCCTGTGCATTTGTTTTAGTTCGTGTAGCACTGCCTTTAATTGAGACAGTTGCGTCACTTAATGCTGTACCAGTTGCTTTATCTTTTACCGTACCTGAGACCTGTAAGGACTGTCCCATGGCTTGGTTAAAGATGCTACATACTAGAAGTATCGCACCAAGTACAAAAAGTTTTGGATTCATAACAATCGTTTAGTTAATTTAATTAAAATAGCGAGATAAAATTGATGATTCTTACTCATATTGGATATAATACTACTACATCATTACTACATCATTACATCATAATTGGACTAAACCACCTTTAAATGTTGTACTTTAGCTACTTCATGAATACATCATGAAAAAATATATAATTAAACTTAATACGTTTTCGATGCTCCATAAAATTTTACATATATTATTAATACATATTTTATTAAGTCCGATTGTATGCAGGAGTCAGAATACAATAGGACTTCCTGATATTACAAATTATTCTAAAATAGACTATAATGCAGGGCTACAAAACTGGGATTTCAAACAAGATAAAAATGGTATCATTTATGTGGCTAATAATGAAGGGCTATTGACTTTTGATGGCAAGTATTGGAAAACCTACCCATTACCCAATAAAACCATCGTAAGATCACTGGAAATTAGCAATGACAATAAAATTTATGTAGGCGGACAAGATGAGTTAGGCTATTTTTCACAAACGACAAATGGTCAATTAGCTTACCATTCATTATTGAAATTCATTAAAGAAGCGGATAAAGACTTTGCAGATGTATGGGACATCGTGTCTACAAAAAATGAGGTATTCTTTAGAACTTCTAGACGCATATTTAAATTTTCGAATAATACAATTTCAGTATATCATGCTCCTACTGAATGGAGCTATTTGGGAAGTTGCAACGGAAAGATATTTGCCCATGATATTCAAAAAGGTTTACTAAGGTTCGCAAATAATGAATGGCAAGCAGTAGAAGGGACTTCTTTACTTATAAATACAGAAATAACATCAATTTTACTATTAAAGAATTCTATCATTATAACCACGCTTAAAAATGGAATTTTCAACTACAGTAATAACCAACTAACTAAAATAGTATCCGCAACTACCCTTAAAATTGAAAAACAAAGGATTTATGCAGCCACTGCTATCCAAAATAAATGGATTGGACTCGCCACTAATGATGCAGGGGTATTTATAATTGATGAAAAAGGAAATTTGATTCAAAGTTTTTCAAAAATAGAAGGTTTACAAAATAATAATATTTTAAATATTTTTTATGACAAACAAGGTAATCTGTGGTTGGGATTAATTAATGGAATTGATTGCATTGGCTTTAATAATGCAATTAAAATTATCAATCCATTTTTTGAAAATACATCTACGTATTCAACCGCTTTGTATCATGATAAATTGTATGTTGGTACCTCAAACGGATTGTTTAGTGCCCCTATTGGTAATAATTCAGATATAAGTTTTGCCCGAGGTGATTTTTCAGCAGTCGCAGGTACAAGTGGACAAGTATGGAACTTGGCAGAAATAAATAATAAACTTTTTCTTGCGCATCATGAAGGCGCATTTACTATTAATGAAAATCAATCAGAATTAATTTCTAAAATAAACGGGTTTTGGAACTTTCAAGCAATGTCAAATACGCAATTAGTTGCTGGAAATTATAAAGGATTAGCTTATCTAAACCAAAAAGGAAATGATTTTGAAATTTCAAATGTGAGTTCAAAATTTACGCAAACATCTAGATTTGTTGCCATTGATGATGCCATAAATTTATGGGTATCCCATCCATTTCATGGAGTATATAAAGTACCTAAGGATAGTAATATTAACGAAGTGATTAAAATTTATAATGAAAAAAACGGCTTACCATCTGGTTTAAATAACCATATATATAAAATTAAGGACGAAATTTTAGTTGCAACAGAAAAAGGTATATACGTCTACAATGTGCCAAAAGATATATTTGAACCTTCTACATATTATCAAGAACTACTAGGAACACAAAGTATAAGATACTTAAAAGCGGATAAAGAAGGGAATTTATGGTTTATACATGAAAAAATATTAGGAGTTGTTGATATGTCAGCTAAAACACCTCATATCATATACATTCCTGAACTGAACAATAAAATTTTGAGTGGATTCGAGTTTGTATACCCAGTTGATGAGGGTAATATATTTATTGGAGGAGAAAATGGATTATATAACCTAAACTTTAAGAAATATAAAAAAACTAATTACGATTTAAAAGTGCATCTAAGCGAAGTTAGTATTAGCGGGAGTAATGACAGCCTACTATTTGGAGGTTACTTTAATAATATAAATGAAAAACAAGAACAACAAAAAGAAAATTTTCCTAAAATAGCACACAGTTGGCAACTAATCCATTTTGAATTTTCTACCCCTATATTTGGGACCAAGAAAAACTTAGAATATAGCTATAGACTAAAAGGTTTAGAAACTAACTGGTCCAAATGGAGTAATAAAACTGAAAAAGACTACACTAATCTTCCAGCTGGCAAATACGTTTTTGAGATAAAGGTGAGGGACAATTTAGAAGAAGAATCCGAACAAATTAGCTACACTTTCACAATATTACCCCCATGGTATTTATCCCAATTGGCTTATGTAGTGTATCTATTATGTATCATACTCATTATTTTCTTGATCATTAAGTGGCAAGGTAATAAGTTCCTAGTGCAGCAAATTAAATATGAAGATGAACAAAATCAGTTGAACTACTTAAAACAGCTAGAGATTGATAAAGCACAAAATATGCTTACAAAAATTAAAAATGAGAAACTTCAAGTAGAAATTGATTCAAAAAATTCCGAACTGATCAACTTTACAATGCACTTAGTCCAAAAAGGAGAACTACTATCAAATTTAAAATCTCATATGTCAAAAGTGACAAAAGTGATTAATAATACGATGGCACAGGATGAATTTAAAAAAATGATTAAAGTTTTAAACGATGCTGAAAAAATGGATAATGACTGGGAAAATTTCACAAACCACTTTGACAAAGCGTATAATTTATTTACGATCAACCTAAAAGAAAAATTCCCTAAGCTTACAGCAAATGATTTGAAAATATGTACTTTTTTACGCATGAACTTATCAACCAAAGAAATAGCTCAATTAATGAATATATCTATGCGTGGTATTGAACTTAGCAGGTATCGTTTGCGGAAAAAACTAAACATTTCTACAGAAGTATCATTATTTGACTTCTTAATTGAAATTTAAGTGTTTATAGTTGGTGGTTTTTCTTTTCGGCCAAGTTCCCGGCCAGGTTTTCTCCAAAAACGTGTTAAAAGAGGTGAATTATGAGAAATATAGATCTATTTCAATCTTGTATCGTATTGATTATCAATAAAAGAAAGGGTATAGAATACCACTAGGAACCCTCATAATCAGGGGGTCCCTGGATCATGCCCAGGTGGGCCCACTTGAAAATCAACCACTTATGATTTGTTTCATAGGTGGTTTTTTCTTTTGGGCCAAGTTCGGGCCAGGTTTTGT
>Ga0209358_10003219_pt1 | contig 12114 bp, 10 predicted proteins | sample LauGreFa1BDMLBSN_2_FD_187574 | JGI IMG/M metagenome (GOLD analysis project Ga0209358, IMG submission 187574) | Freshwater lake microbial communities from Lake Michigan, USA - Fa13.BD.MLB.SN (SPAdes) (version 2) | ecosystem: Environmental > Aquatic > Freshwater > Lake | place: Lake Michigan, USA...
CCAGAAGACAAGGAAACCACGCCAGCTGACGGAAAAGTCGCCGGCTATGGTCGCATCGACGGTCGCGAAGTGGCTGCGGTATCCAATGACTTTACGGTCAAGGGTGCGTCCAGCGCGCAGATCAACATCAAGAAGCTGAAGCAGATGAAGGCGGTCGCCAAAAAACGCGGCATCCCGCTGGTGTTCCTCGGTGAATCAACCGGTGCGCGCATGCCCGATGTGATGGGTGCAGGCTCCATCGGCTCCAAGGATGACCCTTACGAATACCAGCGCATGCGTGAAGTGCCGTGGGCAGCCGGCGTGCTGGGCCACTGCTATGGTTCTTCGGCATGGTACGGCTCGATGTCGGATTTCTGCGTGATGCGCAAGGGTGCGATCATGGCGGTGTCCAGCCCGCGGCTGATTTCGATGGCCACCGGCAAGCAATGCGACGGTGAGGAACTCGGCGGCTGGCGTGTGCATGCCGAAACCAGCGGCATCGTCGATCAGGTGGTGGATACCGACGAGCAGGCGGTGGATGCGATCAAACAGTTTCTGTCGTACCTGCCCAGCAACAACATGCAACCGCCACCGGAATATCCGGTGCCGGAAGGTTCGGACGAGGCGATCAAGGATGTGATGAAGCTGATCCCGGAATCGTCGAACCAGGTCTATGACATGCGTAAGGTGGTTCAGTGCATCGTCGACCGCGGCTCGATGTTCGAGATGAAATCGCGCTTCGGTAAAACCATCGTTACGGCGCTGGCGCGGCTGGACGGCAAGTCGGTGGGCATCATTGCTAACAATCCGCTGTACAAGGGCGGTGCAATTGACGCCGATGCCTGCCAGAAGGTGCAGGCCTTCTTCGTACTCTGTGATTCCTTCAACATCCCGATCGTCATGCTGGTCGACCAGCCGGGTTTCCTGATCGGCATGGAGGGCGAACAGAAGGGCGTTACCGGCAAGGTGATGAACTGGCTTAATGCGATGACGCTGGTGACGGTGCCGAAAATCTCGGTGATCGTGCGCAAGAGCTACGGACTTGCGGTATCCAATATGGGTGCCGGCGGCAATACCGACGAACTGGCCTGCTGGCTGACCGCCGAGATCAGCTTCATGAAACCGGACTTCGGTGCAAAAGTGGTGTTCGGCGTTGATCCGGAAAAAGAGCCTGAGAAATTCAAGGAAGCCGTCGCCAGGATGTCCAAAGGCACTTCCCCCTACGACATGGCGGCGATTTACACCGCGCAGGATGTCATTGATCCGCGCGAGACCCGCAGCTGGCTGATCCGCATGCTCGATGTGCACCGGATGCGCATGAGCAATGGTGTGGGCCAGCATCTGATGCGCACCTGGCCGACGAGCTACTGATATTCCTGCAGAACCGCCGGGCTTGCCCTGACGGTTCAAAGTCCATCCCTATTCTTTTCACACCGAAGAAGCAAAATGAAATCCAAAGACAGCCAGCTCACCATCCGTTCCATCGAAGCCATCCCTGTCGTAGTACCGCTGCTGCAACCCATCAAATGGGCGCGCGGCGAGATCAAGGACATCGACAACGTCATCATCATCGTTACGTTGTCCGACGGCACCGAGGGCATAGCCGATGCGCCGCCGCGGCCGACGATTTACGGAGAAACCCAGCAGTCGATCACCACCATCGTTCGCGATCATCTCGCACCGAAACTGACAGGGCTGAATGCATTCGACCTGACAGCGGTGTGGGCGGTGTTTGACCAGTTCGCCGGCAACCCGGCGGCCAAGTCGGCGATCGACATGGCGATTTTCGACGCCCAGGCCAAACATCTGGGCATTACCTGTGCCGAGCTGCTCGGCGGCACGCCCAAGGCGCTGCCGGTCAACCGCCGGCTGATGCTGGGTTCGAACAAGGAAATGCTGGCCGAGGCCGAGCGCATGATCAAGCGTTACGGCTTCAAGGCGTGGAAGGTCAAATGCGGCATCGACAAAAAGCGCGACATCACCCTGCTGCGCGCATTGCGCAAGCTGGTCGGTGATGATCACGAGATCACCATCGACTGCAATCAGGGCTACTCGTCGCAGGACCTGCTGGAAACCTCCCCGTACTTTGAAGAGGTCAATGTTGCGCTGATCGAAGAGCCGATTCCCGCGCGCGACGGCCCGGGCAAACGCTTCTGCGCCGAGCGCACCATCATCCCGATTTCCGGTGACGATTCCTGCATGACGCCGGACGACGTGTTGCACGAACTCAAGCTGGGAGCGATCCGGTCAGTGGTGATCAAGTGCGCACGCACCGGCTACACCCGGTCACGGCAGATTCTCGCGCTGGCGCAGTCGTACTACACACCGGTACACAACGGCACCCAGGCCGATATGCAGATTGGCTGCGTGGCGGCTGCGCATTTCGCCAGCACCTACCTCACCCCGCATGCCCACGAATTTTCCAGCTTCATTGATGCGAAGGATCATGTGGCCAATGAAGACCCGGTGATCAAGAACGGCATGCTGCAGCTGCCGGCGGGTCCGGGCATCGGTCTGACGCTGGATGCGCGCAAGTTGAAGAAATACCGCGTGGATGGTTGACTGCATCGGCGCATAATCGCGGTCACGACATGGCTGAAGAATTTTGTCTGCCGATATTTTTGCTGTTCCGACCCTGATGCGGCTTGCCGCAGGACATTCCAGATGAATCCGAACCGGAAAACACGGCTTTGCGCGGCGCTCCTCGGCACGATGGTTCTGGCTGCCTGTGTCGGAGCCGGCGTGGACGAGACGGTGCTGCCGACACGCATTGATTACCAGTGCGCCAACAACAAGGTATTGCAGGTGCAACGCGCGCCGGATGCACGTGCCGCGGCCGTGCTGATCGATAACAAACCGGTGGTGTTGCAGCGGGCAGGCAGTGCCGCCCAGGAAAAATACAGCGACGGCAATTATTCGTTATATCTGGAAGGCGAGCGCGCCATCCTCGAGGAAAACAGCCGCATCCTGTTCGGCCCCTGTGCCGCCGGGCCTTTGCCCAAGATCCAGCGGGATCGCTACTGAAGTCTGATTCAGGCGACTGATCGTATCAGGACGCTGAATAAGCCCGTCCGAAAGAAGGCAGGGCTGATATTCACCTATCTATTTGAATATAAATAGTATTTTTGAAAGTATTTTAGTTTGTATGCGCTCACATCGGCTTGCTGTTGCGGTTGTTGCAGCCCTCCTATTGACGGGCCGCGCGGCTCCATCCGGGGCCGCTGAAGCTTCGGCCGAAGCGGTTGATTTGCGCGGCAGCGAAATCCAGATCTTTATCGAAAACGATTCCTTCGGCAGCTCCGACCAGTACTACACCAACGGTTTCAAGATCGGCGGCGGCGTTCCTGCCGACAAGGTCAGCCGGTTTTTCACAAGACCACCCAACGCGCTGCTGGATGCGATTACCGACGGTGCCAGCAATCATTTCGGGCTGTTTTTCGGGCAGAACATGTACACGCCGCGCAACATCTCCGTGGCCGCGCCGCAGCCGAATGACCGGCCTTGGGCGGCTTGGTTGTATGTCGGCGCGGTGGCGCAAAGCGTCAAGAATGATCACCTGCATACCGTCGAATTCGACATCGGTGTTGTCGGTCCGCCGGCACTGGGCCGGCAGGTGCAGACGGCGTCACACAAACTGGTCGATGCGCCCGAACCCCTGGGTTGGGATAACCAGATCCGCACGGAGCCCGGCATTCTGTTGACCTATCTGCACAAGCGCCGCTATGGCGAGATCAGCGGCGTGCAGCTGGTGCCGCATATCGGCGCGAGTCTCGGGACGGTTGCCACGTTTGCGCGCGCCGGCGCTTTGCTACGCGCAGGACAGAATATGACCGGTTTTGGCCCCGACGGTATTGAGCCGGGCGGCGCCATGCTGAAAAACACCCGGCGTCAGCAGGATCCGGGTCGCGGCCAGCCCTATGAGTGGTTTGTATTTGCCGGTGCCGACGGACGGCTGATGGGGCACAACACCTCACTCGACGGCTCTCTGTTCCGCAGCGGTCCGAGTGTTGAGACCCGCGACTACGTGTATGACCTGCTGATGGGGGTGTCGGTGCGCATCGATGCCTTGCGCGTATCGGTTACGCAGATCCGGCGCAGCGAAGAGTTTTATACGCCGCTGGGCGGCGGCGGGAAGCAGAAGTTTTATTCCGTCAACATTGGTATCGAGTTTTGATGCACGATGGCGATCGGGCAATTTGGGCCTTGATGGCGCCATCGCGGCTGCAGGCGTAACTGCATTCCGCGGCGTTCCGGTAAGTCACAATGGATGAGGAGAGGGACAGATGGGCAGGATTGGGGCTATTGTTGTAAAAGAGATCCGGGAAGCCTTGCCGGCAACTATCTTTTTCCTTTTCCTGTTTCACATGATTGGCTTCACCAAGGCCGTCGCGCTGGATGACTACAGTTTCACCGCGCTTCGCTCCGCGGGTGCCACGTTGGGGGCTTTGATTGTGGCCAAGGCGATACTTCTCGTGGATGCACTGCCGATATCACGGCTTTCTTCTTCGAGCCGGATTTACCAGGTCATTTGGAAAACGCTGATGTATGGCGTGATGGCGCTGGTTTTCCGTTTCGTTGAAGAACTCATTCCGTTTGTATCGAAGCACGGCAGCCTGGCGCCTGCCATGGAGGCCATGTTCGGAGAGGTGTCTTGGCCTTTGTTCACCATTCTGTCGCTCTGGATTCTTGGTGGCCTGTTTCTCTACTGTCTGGCCGTCGAGCTGGTACGGGCAATTGGCGTGCACAAGATCAGGGGAGTCCTTTTCAGCGACCAAGAAGGCGCGTAAAACCCGGGTGCCTGAGGATAGCGTGACCCGACGAATTCCAAGCCGGCGCACCTGAGTTCAAGAGACGAGGGCACTTCAGCTCCAGCATTCAGCCGCGCGGGCTGCGATCCGAACCCTGCCTGGCCAGCATGATGCCCGCAAGCACCAGCACACCGCCGGTAAACTGCAGCGGACCGACGGTTTCACCGAGCAGGACCCACGCAAACAGCGTTGCCATTACCGGCTGCAGCAACAGGCCCACTGAAGAAAATGTTGCAGTTAGATGGGCCATCGCCCAGGCGATCAGGCTTTGTCCGATGACCTGGGCGAACAGGGCAATACCGATCAGTTTCATCCAGCCCATGTCGCTGTGCGGCAGCAGCTGTTCACCTGAAACCCAGGCAATCGGGAGCAGCATCGCCGCCATCATTGCACTGCTCCATGCCATCAGGCTGGCGGTGGGCACATGCGCGCGCAGCCGGGAGACACTGATTTGGTAAGCGGCGTAAAACATTGCGGTGATCACGCCCAACGCATCACCGAGCAGCGCGCTACCGTTCTGTCCGAAGTTGGCGCCGATCAGCAGCAGCGTGCCGGCAATCGCGGCGGCAAGTCCGGTGAGGAAGAGCTTGCGCGGTACTTCTCGGAACAACAGCCATGCCGCGGCGGTGACAAAGATCGGTGCGAGATTGGCGAGCAGCGTGGTGTTGGCCACCGAGGTCAGCAGGATCGACCAGTGCCACACTGCCAGATCGCCGGTGAAAAACAGCGCGGCTGCTATCAGCATGCCACGGTGGTTGCGCAGATGTTCGCGGTGCCGTGAACCCTGGCTGATCAGCGCCCAGATCCACAGCGGCGGCAGCGCGAGGAACACACGCCAGAAAGCCGTTGCCACCGGACCGGTTTCGCTGACCTTGACGAACAGCGGTGCGGTGGCAATGGCAGTGGCACCCGCAAACAGCGCTGCGAGCGCCAGCCATTCGCGGGGTTTGGAGGGTGTCATGCGCAGGCCGGAGCAGATCCGGCCGGAGTTACTTGCCGGTGAATTTCGGTTTGCGCTTTTCGATGAAGGCAGTCATGCCTTCCTTTTGATCCTGCGAGGCAAACAGCAACTGCAGCGTGCGCGATTCCAGCGTGAGTCCGGTTTCCAGCGCCGCATCCATGCCGCGGATCACCGCTTCCTTGGCGAGCTGGATGGCCAGAGGCGGGAGTTCGGCAATCTGCGCAGCCATCGCGATGGCGCGCTTTTCAACTTCGGCGTCAGGCACGACTTCGCTGACCAGATTCATCTCGCTGGCTTCCTTGGCGCCGAAAATGTCGCCGGTCAGCACATAACGCATGGCTTTGAACTTGCCTACGGTGCCCGGGAACCGCTGCGTACCGCCACCGCCGGGGATGATGCCGATCTTGACTTCAGGCTGGCCGAATTTCGCCGACTCGCCGGCAATGATGATGTCGCAGGTCATCGCCAGTTCGCAGCCGCCGCCCAGGGCGAAGCCGTTGATCGCGGCGATTACCGGTTTCGGACAGTTGTAGATCGCGCGCCACAGTTTCTGCGAGCCGCGCTGCAGGATTTCGATGGCGCCGGCTTCGGCCATTTCCTTGATATCAGCACCGGCTGCGAAAGCCTTTTCATTGCCAGTGAGCACAATACAGCGGATCGTCGGGTCATCCGCCATCGCCGACAGATGTTCACCGAGAAGACGGCGAACCTCGGTGTTCAGCGCATTGCGTGCTTCGGGGCGGTTGATGCGGATCAGGCCGACGCCTTCGGCGGGACGTTCGGTGAGTACGACGGGTGCGCTCATGGCAAATCCTTGATGATGTGAATAATGCTTGAAAGCCGATGCTGACAGTCGAACGCTTACGGGCGTGCGAGGCCGATGTCGACCAGCACCGCCTTGATGTCGGCGTAATCCTTGTCCAGATCCTTGCGGAACTGCGCGCTGGTGACGAAATCATCGGACCAGAAATTGCGCTCCAGGTCTTCTTTCCATTCCTTTGTTGCGGTGACTTTGCGAAGCACGTCTTCCCAGTACGCCACCTGCGCCGGCGTGATTTCACGCGGTCCCATGATCGCGCGCCAGCCGCCGTAGACCACGTTGGCGCCCTGTTCCTTCCAGGTCGGCACATGGGCCAGCGATCCAGGGAAGCGCTTGGCTGAGGAAATGCCGATCACGCGCAGGCGGCCTTCAGCGACATGGTTGGCGACGTTGCCGGCTGCCGTGGTGACCATGTCAATATGGCCGCCCATGACCTGTGTAATGGCTTCGGCCGAACCCTTGAAGGCGATGGCTTTGAGGTTACGCGCGTTTACGCCGATGCTTTTGGCGAGCAGGCCGGCGGCGATATGGTTGTGGCTGCCCAGCGCGGTGGCGAAGCCGATGGACACCGACTGCGGGTTTTCCTTGAGTTTGGCGATCAGGTCCTTGCCGGTCTTGAGCGGCGAGTTGGCATTGACCGCGAACACCACGTAATCATTGAACATCGACGCGATCGGCGTGAAGTCCTGATAACTCACCGTGCTGGTGCCGACGATCTGGTTGGTCAGCAGGGCAGTGGTGCCGACCAGCAGCGTATGCGGATCGCCTTTGCGCTGGCGCACATAGGCGAAGGCGATGGTGCTGCCGCCGCCGGGTTTGTTGACGACCGACAGCGAGGCCGGAATCAGTTTGCTTTCGACGATGGCTTTTTCGACGGCACGTGCAGTCTTGTCATTGCTGCCGCCGGGGGCTGAACCGACAACGATTTCAACGTTGCGCGACGGCGACCAGGTTTTCTGGGCCTGGGCCGGCAGTGCAAGGGCCATGGCTGCAGCGATCAGAAGCAAAGTCAGGTTTTTCACGGGATGTTCCTCAGTGGTTGATGCGATTACTGGCGCTCGATATTGGCTTTTTTGATGACCTGCTCGTATTTCACAATTTCCGAGCGGATAAACTTGTCGAAATATTCGGTGCTACCGCCTTTCGGCACGACGCCTTCGGTTTCAAAGCGGTTTTTGACCTCCGGCATGGCAAGCACCTTGTTGGTGTCGGCATTGACCTTGGTGATGATCTCGCGCGGTGTCTTGATCGGCGCCATCAGTCCGAACCAGTTGCTGGCTTCGTAACCCTTGACGCCGGATTCGTCGAATGTCGGGATATCAGGGACTGCGGCGAATCGTTCCAGACTGCTGATCGCAATGCCGCGCAGCCGGCCTGACTTGATGTGCGGCACCAGCGCGGGTACGCCGCTGAACACCATTTCCACGTTACCCGAAATCGCATCGGTGATCGACGGCGTGTTGCCCTTGTATGGCACATGCAGGATGTTGATGCCGGTCATCACCTTGAGCAGTTCGCCGGCCATGTGGTTCGAACTGCCGAGCCCGGCGTGACCGTAATTGAGCTGGCCCGGGCGTGATTTAGCGAGAGCAATCAGTTCCTTGACGTTTTTTGCGGGCAGCGACGGATGGGCCGCCAGCAATGCCGCGCCCTGTACGCACCAGGCCACCGGAGCGAAATCGCGCAGCGTGTTGTAAGGCGGCTTGGCATACAGCGTCATGTTGACGGCGTTGGAAGCGCCACCCATGAACAGCACATAACCGTCAGGTACAGCTTTGGCCGCGAGTTCCGATCCGATATTGGTGCCGCCGCCGGGACGATTGTCGACGATCACCTGCTGGCCCCACATTTCAGAAAGCTTGGCACCGACGGTCCTTGCCGTGAAATCGGTGTTGCCGCCGGCGGCATAAGGCACGATCACCCGCACCGCGCGGGTCGGCCAGTTCTGCTGCGCCAGCAAGGGCTGGGTGACTAACATCATTGCGGCAACAGCTGATAAACTTTTGATTTTATTCATAATTTCCTCCGAACCTGTTATGAGGCCGCACTACGCACTTCATTGGTGAGTGCTTGCTTGCATTGCCAATTTTCGAGGTTTGCGACGAAAAGCTGATAAACCCGTTCGTCATTACCCGATGCAGCTGCCGAATTGTGCGGTGAAACGAGCACATTGGGCAGATCCCATAGCGGAGATTCTGCCGGCAGCGGCTCTTTTTCAAATACATCCAAGTAGGCGCCAGAGAGATGGCCCGAGCGCAGGGCCTCGATCATCGCCGCTTCATCGATGATTTCGCCGCGGCCGATATTGATTATGCGTGCACCCTGCGGCAGCCGTGCCAGCAGGTCGGCATTGATCAGGCCGCGGGTTTCCGCAGTCAGCGGGCTGGCGATGACCAGCCAGTCAGCACGGGGCAGCAATTCCGGTAGTTTTTGCGGCGGATGGAGTTCATCCACCGGGTCACCGGGTTTTTGCTGGCTGCGCCGCACACCGATCACTTTCAATCCCAAAACCCGGGCGAGGCGTGCGATTTCCGAGCCGATGCTGCCGAGGCCGACAATGAGTACCGTTTGACCGGGAAGGTCGCGCGGGAAATGCGGCGCCCGTGCAGGATCCCAGCGATGTTCGCGCTGCGCGTTGAGCCAGCGCGGGAAATTGCGCGCCAGCATCAGCAGGCCGGTGATCGCTGTTTGCGCGATCGGCACAGCGGTCGTGCCGGCGGATGTGGTCAGTCGTACGCCCCGCTGCAGCATTTCGGTATAGATCGGATGATCGACGCCGGCATTGAAGACGTGCAGCCACTGCAGGCCGGGCGCCTTGCGCACCGTCGAAAAAAACTGCCGTGAATACTGCGGAAACACGTCCGATGAAAAAAACGCCAGATCGAGGCGGGCGCAATCGACATCGCTCAGCCGGCCTTCGGGGTCGGCCGGCAGCACGATCAGCTCCAGGGGCAGCCCGAGGCGTTTCGCCTGCGCGGCAAGGTCGGCGCCGCGCTCGGCATGCAGGCGGTTTGAAACCAGCAAAGTGGTCATGGACAGTTCAGAGAATGGCAACGACGCGGGAGGGAGATTTTACCCGCTCTTTGCTACCATGCGACGCTCAGCCGTAGTGCAAATCGGCCTACCGACCATGAAAGTCCATTCAATGGAAATGAATACTCTGGAACTGACCCGGCAACTGATCGCGCGCCATTCCGTGTCGCCGGAAGACGCCGGCTGTCTGGAACTGGTTATCGCGGAATTGAAGCCGCTGGGTTTTGAATGCGAAATCATCGCCGCTAACGGCACGACAAATCTGTGGGCACGCCGCGGACGTGCGGCACCGCTGATCTGTTTTGCCGGGCATACCGACGTGGTGCCGACCGGCCCCCTCGAAAACTGGAACATCGATCCGTTCACGCCGACGATCAAGGACGGCATTCTCTACGGCCGCGGCGCTTCCGACATGAAAACCTCGATTGCCGCGTTTGTCGTGGCAATCCGCGAGTTTGTCCGGGCGAATGAAGATCATCCGGGTTCCATCGCAGTGATGTTCACCTCGGACGAAGAGGGTCCGGCACTTGACGGTACCGTGAAAGTGGTTGAAGCGCTGGCAAAACGCGGCGAAAAACTCGACTACTGCATCGTCGGCGAACCGACCTCGGTCAAGCAGTTCGGCGACATGATCAAGAACGGCCGCCGCGGTTCACTGACCGGTATTCTTACGGTGCAGGGTGTGCAAGGCCACGTCGCCTATCCGCATATGGCGAAAAATCCGATTCACGATGTTGCCCCCGCCATTGCCGAACTGGCCGCAACCGAATGGGATCGCGGCAATGAATATTTCCCGCCGACCACCTGGCAGATCTCCAATTTCACCGCAGGCACCGGCGCCAACAACGTCATTCCCGGAACTGCGCGTGTGCAGTTCAATTTCCGCTTCTCCACGGCGAGTACCGTCGAATCACTGCAGACGCAGGTGCACGGCATCCTCGACAAGCACGACCTGAAATACGATCTGGAGTGGCGACAGGACGGCCGCCCCTTCCTGACCGCGCGCGGCGATCTGGTCGATGTGGTGACCAAGGCCATCAAGGAAGTCACCGGTATTGATACCGAACTATCGACCACCGGTGGCACCTCGGACGGGCGCTTCATCGCCGACATCTGCCCGCAGGTCATCGAGTTCGGGCCGACCAACGCGACCATCCACAAGGTCAATGAGTGCCTGCCGGTGGCTGAAGTCGAACCGCTGCAGAAAATCTACCGGCGTATTCTCGAGTTAGTGCTGCTGAAGCGCTGACCAGCGCAAGGCACCTTCACCGGCGGTCCGACCGCTGGCAAAACACGCGGTAAGCAGATAGCCCCCCGTCGGCGCTTCCCAGTCGAGCATTTCCCCGGCGCAGAACACGCCGGGCAGTTTTGTGACCATCAGTTGTTCGTCCAGCGCTTCGAAGGGAACGCCACCCGCGCTGCTGATGGCCTCATCGATTGGCCGCACGGCGGTCAGCGTCAGCGGCAATGATTTGATGGCTACTGCCAGTTTTTGTGCATCGTTCATTTCCGCGGCCGTCAATGCTTCGCGCAGCAAACCGGCCTTGATACCTTTCAGGCCGAGGCGGCTTTGCAGATGCGTGGTCAGCGAACGTGATCCGCGCGGATGCGAAACTTCTGCTAAAACCCGCGCGGCATCATGATCGGGCAGCAGATCGAGATGCAGCGTTACATGACCCTGCGCCGCGATGGTGTCGCGCAGCGGCGCCGACAGCGCGTAGATCAGGCTGCCTTCGATACCATAGTCGCTGACTACGAATTCGCCGTTGCGCTGATGGATCACGCCGTTGGCATCCGTTACCGATGCCACCACGGCCTTCACGGGTTGTCCCGCGTATCGTTCACGAAGATGCGTGCTCCACGACACTTCAAAGCCGCAGTTGGCAGGCTTCAGCGGCGCGACCGGCACACCGCGCGCTTCGAACAGCGGCACCCACGCGCCATCAGAACCCAGCCGAGCCCAGCTACCGCCGCCCAGTGCGAATACGGTGCTGTTCGCAGCGACCGTGGTTTCACCCTGCGGCGTTGAGAAAACCAGCGCGCCATCCGCGTTCCAGCCGGTCCAGCGGTGGCGGACATGGATGCGCAGTCCCGCGCCGCGCAGGCGGTGCAGCCAGGCGCGCAGCAGCGGTGCGGCTTTCATTTCCTTCGGGAATACGCGCTGTGAAGTGCCGACAAAAGTTTCGACACCGAGGCCGTGTACCCAATCCTGTAATTGTGTAGCACCGAATTCGTTCAACAGGGATTCAAGAGCGGGCCTGCGCGTACCGTATCGTGCGAGGAATTTTCCAGAAGGCTCGGCATGAGTGATGTTCAGACCACCCTTACCGGCGAGCAGGAATTTGCGGCCGACAGAGGGCATGCCATCGTAGAGATCGACGGTCATACCGCCGGCGAGCAGGACTTCGGCGGCCATCAGGCCGGCAGGACCGCCGCCGATCACGACCGCCGCGGGGGCGGTTATAACCACTTGGCCTTGCGGAAGCGGTAGAACAGATAACCGTCGATGATCG
>Ga0209358_10003221_pt1 | contig 12111 bp, 9 predicted proteins | sample LauGreFa1BDMLBSN_2_FD_187574 | JGI IMG/M metagenome (GOLD analysis project Ga0209358, IMG submission 187574) | Freshwater lake microbial communities from Lake Michigan, USA - Fa13.BD.MLB.SN (SPAdes) (version 2) | ecosystem: Environmental > Aquatic > Freshwater > Lake | place: Lake Michigan, USA...
TGAAAGTCTTGCTTCAAAGGTTTTTTCTCCAATAGGTAACTTCACTTCAGATCTAAAGAATTTTAACCAATCGAAACGAAAGATCGAACAGCTTACAAAAGAGGTTGATCTTCTTAAATCTGCGCAAATTTTAGATGAGGATACTGTTGGACAACTTAGCCAATTAAGAAATGTATTAGATCTAGCCGGTAGGGGTGGTTACAAAGTTGTAGCAGCTAAGGTGATAAATAGAGGCTCATCGGCAACCTTCAAACAAACCGTAACTATTGATGCCGGAAAAAGCTCTGGCGTAGGAATCAATATGACGGTTATCTCCGATAGCGGATTAGTCGGAGTTGTTAAATCTGTTACTAGCAATAGCGCAATTGTTTTATTAATGAGTGATCCAACTTTTAAGATTGGTGTTCGCATAGCTGGTACTCAAAGTATCGGCGTTGTCTCCGGTCAAGGCGGAAGTACCTATCTGCTGCAATTACTAGATGCGACTGGTGAGATTAAAAAAGGTGATGTGTTAGTTGCCAGAGGAAGCCAAGATGGAAAACCATTTGTACCAGGTGTGCCGGTTGGTACCGTTACAACAGTTCAAAGTAATGCCTCTTCTATTACTCAAAATGCTGATGTAGTTGGAGTAAGCAATTTGGAGCGAATTGGCGTGGTTGCAGTTGTTACCTCACCGCCAAAAAATGATCCAAGAGACTCATTGGTTCCAAGGCCAAGACCTACTGAAACTATTTTTATAACCCCAACACCAACTCCATCACCAACTGAGTAGTAAACATGAGTGCACTGCGAGTTTTATATACCTCCATATTTCTATTCTTGTTATTTGTAATCCAAGAGGTAATTATTGCTCGCGTAAATTTTCCATTTAACGGCTTTTCACTTTACTTAGCGGTACTGATGATTGTGCTGGCGTTGGAAGACCGCACCGGATCCTTAGTCTTTGGATTTACTGGTGGTTTGATAATGGACTTATCAACCTCAGCAGACACCCCGTTTGGCCAATGGGCATTAGTAATGACCATTATTGGTTATCTATTTACCGTTAATCGGGAAACTATCGGAGACTTTACGGAAAGTCCCTTCACTTTTGTTATTTTCGTTAGCGCAGCCGTTGCACTTTCATTAGTAACATTCCTAATTATTGGCTTAATGCTTGGCCAGAATAACGGTGGTTTATTACACAATATCGGATTAATTTTAGTTAATTCGCTTTGGACCTTCTTGATAACCCCGATTTTTTTACCCGCAATTGTTCGTATCAGAAAGTTAATGCTTGATAATCGGGAACGAGTATGAGTCTTCGCGCAAAAATAAACTTAATCATCTTTCAAACTTTAGTATTTTCACTTTTGTTTGCACTATTTGGCAGACTGCTTTATTTACAAGTATTAGAGAATGGAAAGTACAAAGATGCTGCAATAAGCATTCAAAGTAGAGATATTGTCACACCAGCTGTTAGAGGTGCTATTACTGATATTAATGGCGTACCAATGGTGGTGGATTTACCTGGCTTGGTGGTTTCAATTGATAGAAGTAAATTAGATAAGCTGCCAGATAAGGGCTCATCTGTGCTGGCAAAGACAGCAGCACTTTTTAATCTTGAGTATGCCGACATTTATCAACGCACCAGGTTGTGCGGAGAATTACCAAGAGATAATCGCGCTGGTTGTTGGAATGGAACTAGATATCAACCAATTCCACTGGTAGGAAATGCCTCCCAAGATCTTGCTCTTAAAGTCATGGAAAATAGCGATCAGTATCCGGGCGTTGAGGTGCAATCAGTTCCAATTAGAAGTTATCCCTCGTTAGAGGGTGAAAATACAGCGCATGTTTTAGGTTATGTCGGTTCTGTAACTGATGAAGATTTGAATAATCCAGATATAAATTACTACCGTAATGAGGTTGTTGGTAAAACTGGGCTTGAGGTTAAGTACAACGAGTACTTACGAGGTATTCCAGGGGTTCGTACTGTTCTAGTAAATCGCAAAGAGGTAGTTACTAAAGAATCTAAGAATATTAAGGCAGTAGCTGGTAATAACTTAATTACAAATATTGATTCAAAGTTACAGGCCGGTGTTGAGAAAGCACTTGAGGGCGCGATAAAGCGGGCTCGTGCATCTGGCTACAAAGGTGATTCGGGAGCTGCTGTAGTACTTGAGATTAAAACTGGGCGAGTACTCGCGATGGCCTCTTACCCAACTTATGACCCAACTATTTGGCAAAAGGGTTTAACAGTTAAACAAGCCGAGGATTTATTTAGTGAAGCAAAAGGTGTTCCAGCATTATCTCGGCCGCTTCAAGGTTTATTTGCACCTGCTTCTACCTTTAAATCTGTATCAGTGCTTGCCGCAGCCAATGCCGGTTATAACTTAAATGCCACCTATAACTGCCCAGCAACTGTTGAGATTGGAACCCGCACCTTCAATAACTTTGAGAGCAAAGCCGCCGGTAGATTGCCATTAGATCTTGGCCTGGCAATATCTTGTGACTCACTTTGGTATCAGATTGCCTACGATGAATGGGTAAGAGATGGTGGATTAAGGCCAAAATCAAATGCCAACGATCACTTTTTCAATGCAGCCAAGGCTTTTGGTATTGGGAAAACAACTGGAATTGACCTACCAAGTGAGTTAAGTGGCAGGCTTGCAAATCGTGAGTGGAAGCAAAATTGGTATGACCAAAACAAGGATTTTTATTGCAATTACAAGCAACGTGCTAAAAAATCAGATTTAACCCCATACCTAATTGAAATTGCTAGAGAAAACTGTCTTGATGGAAATAAGGTAAGAGCTGGAGATGCGGTTAACTTTTCAATTGGACAAGGCGATACCTTAGTTACCCCACTTCGCTTAGCGGAAATTTATGCAGCGATTGCAAACAATGGAACTTACTATCGACCTCAAGTTGCCCGGGCAGTTGTTGATTTTGATGGCAAGGTAATTAAAGAATTTAAACCAGAGGTTTCAGATACCGTTAAGGCGGCTCAAAGTACTTGGGATTTCTTACATCGCGCACTGCGGATGGTTGTCACCAAGGGAACGGGAGCAGGAGTATTCTCAGGTTTTCCAGTTGCGGTAAGTGGTAAGACTGGAACTGCGCAAGTCTTTGGTAAGAATCCAAATGGCAGTGCAAAAGATGACACTTCATGGTTTGCATCCTATGGACCAACTGAGAATCCACAGTACTCAGTTGTAATGATGGTAAGTCAGGGTGGGTTTGGTGCCTCTACTTCTGGTATTGGCGTAAGAGATATTTATGCAACCCTTTTTGGTGTTACTGGAAATAAAATAGATCCCACCAAAGTGGTATTTCCAAATGGCGTACCTACTACGATCGCTAAGGTAGATTTAAAGAAGGCTGCAAGCGAGGTTGATCTAACTGGAATCAAGGTGGGCGGGGTGAAGCTAAAGTGAGTCAGAGCATCAGATACCGCAGAGCCAGTCGCATCGACTTTAGAAACTTTGATAACTTACTTAACTTTGCAGTAATTGGATTGCTATTAATCGGCACCTTACTCGTCTATGCCGGGACTAGGGAGTGGTTTAGATCCTATGATTTAGATCCGGAGTATTACTTAAAACGCCATACTTTAAATATTTTAATTGGTTCACTCCTTGCCTACGGAACAACCTTGATCGATTACCGACTATTGCGGGCCTATACGCCAATAATCTGGCTTGTTGCGGTAATTGGATTAGTAATTGTTTTAATTCCAGGGCTTGGTTCAGAAATTAATGGGGCGAGAGCATGGATTGCCTTGCCTGGTGGATTTCAAATTCAGCCGGCTGAGTTAGCCAAGATTGCGATCATTGTTGGTATCGCCATGATTTTGGCTGATAGAGATAATGCCCAAGAGGATCCAACTGATCTTGATGTATTAAAAGCATTAGCAATTGCGGCAGTTCCGGTCTTATTAATCGTTGCCCAACCCGACCTTGGTACGGTGTTAATTATTTGCGCCGCAATTTTGGCAATGATTGGTGCATCAGGTGCGCCATCTAGGTGGGTAGTTGGGTTACTAATTCTTGCGATAGTTGGTATTTTTACAGCGGTACAAACTGGTGCGGTTAGCCAGTATCAAATTGCCAGACTTCAATCATTTGTTGATCCAAGTGCTGATCCACAATCAACTGGTTATCAGCTTCGTCAATCTAGAATCACAATTGGCTCCGGCGGCATATTAGGTAAAGGGTTATTTAATGGCCCGCAAACAAATGGCCGATTTGTACCAGAGCAACAGACAGACTTTATTTTCACCGTAGCTGGTGAGGAGTTAGGCTTTATTGGCTGCTCAGTAATTTTGGCTCTCTATTTACTATTCTTTATCAGAGCTTTTGCGATCTGCCGGCGAAGTAGTGATTTATTTGGCAGATTAGTTTGCATTGGCGTGATTGCCTGGTTTAGCTTTCAAGCATTTGAAAATATTGGTATGACGATGGGGTTAATGCCGATGACTGGTGTGCCATTACCATTTTTGTCATATGGTGGATCATCTATGTTTGCTAATTTAATTGGCGTAGGTCTACTGCAAAATGTTCACTCTCGGGGCCGATAAACACGCTTAAAAGCAGGCAAGTTGGCGGTTTAACCTCTATCTGCGATACTTAACCCACGCAATCAGCGCGAGGATAAAGATCCAACGCCGCGGTTACGTCGATATTTTTAGCAAGTTAATTAACCAGATTAATGAAAAAAAGTATTGAAAGAGATACTGCAAAACTGCAGTAATTAGTTTTTGAAAAGGATTTGATTTATATGGCCGATGAGCCTAAAGCACCACGTAAGCGCGCTGCCAAAAAAGCGGTAGCGGGCGAAGAGAAGAAAACCACTAAGAAGGCAGGATCAATTCCTGTTCCATTATTCCAAGCAGCGCCAACAACTAAAACGGCTAAAGCTGTTAAAGCACCAAAGAGTGCACCCGTTGAGGTGAGTGCTGAAGTTAAAACCAGTGAGGGTGAGAGCGAAGAGTTTCGCCGTCGCCGTCGCCGCGGAGGTAGAGGCCGTCGCCGTAATGGCAAAGAAGAATCTGATGGCGATGAAGATAATTCTGCAGTAACAGCTGATGAGAGTGAAGCCAGTGATGGCGCAACTCATAAGCGTCGTCGCCGTCGCCGAGCACGTGGTGAAGGTGTAACGCCAGGAGAAACCATTGAAGAAGATGGCGTTTTAACTGTAGTTAAAGTTCGCGAGGCTCGAGTTCGTGAGCCACGTAATGAGAGTAAGAGTTTTAATCGTCCATCTCGTAATCGATTTGATCGAAATGATCGAGGCGATCGCAGAGAGCGCCGTGATTTCACCCGCAAGCGCGGAACGGTAATTACTGAGTCAGAGTTCTTAGCACGCCGAGAAGCAGTTGAGCGAAGCATGTTAGTTCGCCAAATTGCAGATCGAACCCAGATTGCAATTATTGAAGATGACGTAATGGTTGAGCATTATGTAAATAGAAATAGCAATATTTCCTACGTTGGAAACGTCTATTTAGGTAAGGTTCAAAACGTTCTACCTTCTATGGAAGCTGCTTTCGTTGATATTGGTAAGGGTAGAAACGCAGTTCTATATGCTGGTGAAGTTAACTGGGACGCACATGGTTTATCTGATGCTGCCCCACGCAAAATTGAACATGTATTAAAGAGTGGTCAATCAGTATTAGTTCAAGTTACCAAGGATCCAATTGGTCAAAAGGGCGCCAGATTAACTAGTCAGATCTCACTTCCTGGTCGCTACCTTGTCTATGTTCCAGGTGGTGGCATGAGTGGAATTTCTAGAAGGTTGCCAGATAGTGAACGTAATCGTCTGAAATCAATCTTAAAGAATTTAATTCCAGAGCAAGCTGGCGTAATTATTCGCACCGCTGCCGAAGGTGCACCAGAGGCTGAGTTAGAACGTGATGTAACTCGTCTTAAAGCGCAATGGGATGATATTGAAAAGAAAGCAAATGACTCAAGTACCTCTGCGCCAACACTGTTATACGGTGAGCCAGATCTAACTGTTCGAGTAATTCGCGATATCTTCAATGAGGATTTCAACAAGATGTTAGTGCAAGGAAATCAAGCTTGGGATGATATTCAAAACTACATCGGACACATCGCACCAGAGCTTGCTGGCAAGATTGAAAAATGGACTGGTAGCCGGGATTTATTTGCCGAAAACCGAGTTGAAGAGCAGTTAGCAAAAGCATTTGATCGCAAGGTTTATCTACCATCTGGTGGATCATTAGTTATTGATCGCACCGAGGCAATGATCGTAATCGATGTTAACACCGGTAAATTTATTGGTAAGGGTGGAAACCTGGAAGAGACTGTTACTAAGAACAACTTAGAGGCAGCTGAAGAGATTGCTCGCCAACTTCGCCTTCGAGATATGGGCGGAATTATCGTGATCGACTTTATCGATATGACCTTAGAGTCAAACCGTGAGTTAGTACTTCGCAGATTAGTTGAGTGTTTAGGTCGAGATCGCACCAAGCACCAAGTTGCCGAAGTTACATCTCTTGGACTTGTGCAAATGACCCGTAAGCGAGTTGGTCAGGGATTAATTGAAGCTTTCTCAACTACTTGTGAGAGTTGTGGTGGTCGTGGAATTCATATCCATAGTGAGCCAGTAAATAAGGTTGCACTTGAAAAAGATATGGAGCAGCGTTACTCAAAAACAAGTAAAGCAGCGAATAATGATTTAGATGATGAAGATAATGATGACTCTGGTAAAGATTCAGATGATGACTCAGATATTGAAGAGACATCAAACTCATTAGATAAATCATCTGATGAAGTGGTAGAAGCAGCACCAGCTGCAACCACCGGCCGCCGAAAAGGGCGCCGAGCGGTGAGCACTGGGGTAATTTCAACCAATTAATCGCTCGCATTTGACCCAGATCGGATCAATCTCTACCCTTAACCACCTAGCCCGATCCAGATTAATAATCTTAAAGTGATCAAGGCTAATAACTAGAAGGAGCACACGGTGTACGCGATTGTTAAAGCAGGCGGACGTCAAGAGAAGGTTTCAGTTGGTGAAACTCTTGTTGTTGATCGTCTTGATGCTGCCGTTGGTGCATCGGTAACTTTTCCAGCTGTCCTATTAGTTGATGGTGCGAATGTAACTGCTGATCCAAAAGCACTTGCTTCAGTAAAGGTAACTGGTGAAGTCCTTGCTGAACAAAAGGGTCCAAAGATTGCAATCCTTCGTTACAAGAGCAAGACTGGATATCGTCGTCGTCAGGGATATCGTTCAAAATTAACCAGAGTTAAAATCACAGGAATTAACAAGTAACTACTAACTAAGGCAGGTGAAAGCAGATGGCAAGTAAAAAGGGTGTCTCCTCCACACGTAATGGTCGCGACTCAAATGCTCAATACCTTGGCATCAAGCGCTTTGCAGGTCAGGTAGTAAAGGGCGGAGAAATTTTGGTTCGCCAACGCGGTACCTACTTCCACCCAGGAAAGAATGTTGGTATCGGAAAAGATGACACATTATTTGCACTAGAAGGTGGCAGTGTTGAATTCGGTCGCGCTCGCGGTCGTCGAGTAGTAAACATCGTTCCGGTTTCTTAATCCCAGCGGAAATTTAATTATGGGTCCGCTAACTGCGGGCCCATTTTTTTTGAATTAGGTAAGGCGAAAGGAGTTCTCATGGCAACCTTTGTTGATCGCGTAACTCTGCATGCCGATGCTGGCAAAGGTGGAGATGGTTGCGTATCTGTGCACCGTGAAAAATTTAAACCATTAGGTGGTCCCGATGGCGGTAATGGAGGCAGAGGCGGCGACATCGTTTTAGTCGTAGATCCAGATGCGACCACACTCTTAGATTTCCATCATTCACCACACCGTAAATCAACTGATGGCAAAAAAGGTGCTGGTGATTTCAATAATGGCGCGGAAGGTAAAGATTTAATTCTCTCAGTTCCAAATGGCACAGTAGTTAAAGATGTTAGCGGAAATGTGATTGCAGATTTAGTTGGCTTTGGTACCAGATTTATGGCAGCACAAGGTGGTAAAGGTGGTCTTGGAAATGCTGGTCTTGCTAACTCAAAACGTCGCGCGCCAGGCTTTGCACTTTTAGGTGAGCCAGGAGAGATCCGTACATTATTTCTAGAGTTAAAGAGCGTTGCAGATATTGGTTTAGTTGGTTATCCAAGTGCTGGTAAATCATCATTAATTGCAGCTATGTCGGCCGCAAGACCAAAGATTGCTGATTATCCATTTACTACTTTGGTACCAAATCTTGGTGTTGTTCAAGCAGGGGAGACTCGATTTACTGCAGCCGATGTTCCAGGTTTAATTCCAGGTGCTAGCCAAGGAAAAGGTTTAGGACATGAGTTTTTACGCCATGTTGAAAGATGTGCGGCTTTAGTACATGTTTTAGATTGCGCAACCCTTGAAACCGATCGTGATCCAATAAAAGATTTTGATGTAATTGAAGAGGAATTAAAGGAGTATGGCGGCTTAGCTGATCGGCCAAGAATTATTGCGTTAAATAAGATTGATTTACCAGATGGAAAAGCTATGGCGGATATGGTGCAAAAAACTTTAGAAGCCCGTGGTTTCCCAGTGTTTCAAGTATCTGCTGCTAGCCGTGAAGGTATGCAGGAGTTAATTTATGGAATGGCTCAAATTATTCAAACTGTGCGCAAGGCACAAAAAGAGGAACAAGTTGCCAGAATTGTGCTGCGGCCAATGGCAGTAGATGATGCTGGATTTATTGTGATTGCAAATGAGGATGGCACATTTAATGTAATTGGTGATAAGCCAGAGCGCTGGGTTAAGCAGACTGATTTTGCAAACGCAGAAGCAATTGGTTATTTAGCAGATCGTCTCGCATCTTATGGCGTTGAAAAAGAGTTGTTTAAGAAGGGTGCTAAAGCAGGGGATGAAGTAAGAATTGGTTCAGGGGATGAAGCAGTGATCTTTGATTGGGAGCCAAGCATTGAAGCAGGTGCAGAATTGCTAGCGGGAGGTCCTAGAGGAGAAGATCTTCGTCTTTCAACTCCTTGGCGCATGGATCTATTAGAAGATGACATTGATCAATTAAATGATGATGAGATTGAGATGCAATGGGAGTACAACGTAGCTAATCCAAGAACACCAAGAGTGGATGAAGATGTCCGTTAATTTGAGTGCAACGAAAAGAATTGTTATTAAGGTTGGTTCCTCCACGCTAACTGGTAAGGCAGGCGCTAATTTAGATCCGGCTGCTATTGATCAATTAGTTGATGTAGTTGGCAAGTTAAAGAATGAAGGTAAAGAGGTAATTGTTGTCTCATCTGGAGCGATTGCTGCAGGACTGGCACCACTTGGGTTGTCTGAGCGTCCATCTGATTTAACCTCACAACAAGCAGCAGCATCGGTCGGTCAAGGCTTGTTAATGGCTCGATACACTCAATCTTTTAATCGATTTAAGATCACTACTTCACAAGTTCTAATTACATTAGATGACATTACAAAAGCAGTTCATGTTGAAAACATCAAAGGAGTGCTCAACTCATTACTAAAACTAGGTGTAGTCCCAATCATTAACGAGAATGACACTGTTGGAACCGAGGAAATTAAATTTGGTGATAATGATGGCTTAGCAGCTCTAGTTACAAAACTAGTTGGCGCAGATTTATTAGTTTTAATTACTGATATTGATGGTTTGTATGATGCAAATCCTGCCCAACCTGGAGCCAAACCAATTAACCTGGTCAGTGATATTTCACAGATCAATTCTTCAACAATTGGAGGAGCAGGCTCAGCTGGAGTTGGGAGCGGCGGAATGGTGACAAAAATTGAAGCTGCAAAGGTTGTTACTGAGGCCGGGATCGGAATGTTGCTAACTAAATTAAGTGATTTACCCGCAGCTCTTACTGGTGAGAATGTTGGAACTTACTTCTTACCTAATTCTTAAGGTTTGAGATTTCAAACAAAGCTTTAGTTGTATCAGATTCATGATCAGAATCAGTTGGGTTATCGCTTAATTTAACTATTACAGTTCTAGTTGCTGGATTGATAAATACAAACTGACCGTGTAATCCAAGCATCAAACTTGTATTTGGGTATGGATGCCAAACTTGTGCGCCATAACCCCAATCTCGATCTAATGTTGTTACTGGTGTAGTCAATCGATTAAGCCAGGCTTTATCTATAACTTTGTTTGGGCCGGCGTACCCGCCATTTAAAAACAACATACCGACTCGGGCGTAATCGATTGCCGATGCGTTAAAACAGCAGAATGTTTTCTCAGTTCCACCAATTCGATCAACATTCCAGGTAGCTGGATATTTTGCGCCAACTACTTGCCAAACATTTTGACTAAAGTAATCTGCGACTCTTTTACCGGTAACCTTCTTGATGATCATGCCCAGCATTTGAGTATCAACACTCATGTACTCAGATTTTGTACCTGGTTCAAAGGACATTTTGCGATTATTTTTCATGAACCAATCAATGTCAGTTGTTGCGTACATCTGTGCAATTGCTACACCCCAGCCAGAAGGTCCAGATGGGTAATTATCACTGACTCCAACACCTGCCTGCATATCCAGTAATTGCTTAATCGTTACTAAATCAAAACTTGTTCCCGCTTTTAAGTCAGGAAAAAAGGTAACAAACTTGTCGCTTTCTTTAATTTTTCCTTGGGCGACTAATTGACCAATCATGATGCTGGTCATGGTTTTTGCTACCGAGTAAGAAGGTAGTTGTGTACTTTGAGTTACACCATCTTTGTACCACTCGTAGGTCATTACGCCATTTCGGAAAACAAGAAAAGCATTTGAATCGGTTTGCTTTAAAAAGTCATTAAACGAAAGCGAGGTTCCTTTATACATAATCTCGGCTGGCATTTTTTCAGAGGCCACTGGAATCGCAATTGGCTTACTTGCTGGATCAATCACATGCCAAGGCAACAAGGTTGGAGTCTTTGAAGCTGGGGCCAGACCTAACTTAATTGTGGCAAGTGGATCGGGGTAATGAACGACCTTCAAGAATATAAAGAGGGCGGCGTAGATAACCGCCAACGAAATAACGGTATTTCGAAGAATCTTAAATAAACGCTTCATGCCCATAGCCTAATTGACCGTAGGCTTAGGGCATGAGCGCCGCCACGATAATTGCCGATATTGCAAAGCGTGCTCGTATCGCTGCGCGCACATTAGCGGCTTCAAGTGGAGTAGAGCGCAATCAATTACTGCTAAATATTGCTGATGAATTAGAAAAGAATTTAGATTTGATTTTGAAAGCTAATCAATTAGATATGGATGCGGCGAAATCTGCCGGTATTTCTTCATCACTTCAGGATCGCCTGCTCCTTACTGAAAAGAGAGTTAAGGAGATGGCAGCAGCCACCAGAGATATTGCAAAGTTAACTGATCCACTTGGGAAAATCTTGGTAGAGCGAAATCTAGATAATGGTTTAAACCTTAAGCAAAAATCTGTGCCATTTGGCGTTGTTGGAATGGTTTATGAAGCAAGACCAAATGTAACTGTTGATGCGGCCGTAATTTTAATTAAATCTGGCAATGCTGCACTCCTTCGTGGCTCATCCACTGCTGCCAATAGCAATCAGGCATTGATAACAGTTATGAAAAAGGCATTTGTAAATACCAAAATATCGGAAGAAGTATTGCAAATAATTCCATCAGATGACCGTGCTACTGCAACAGCTCTACTTACGGCTCGCGGCTTAGTTGACTTAGTAATCCCGCGGGGAAGTGCGCAGCTAATTCGCTCAGTAATTGATGAAGCAACAGTGCCAACGATTGAGACTGGCGCAGGCGTCTGCCACGTTTATGTTGATAAATCTGCAGACCTTGAGAAGGCGGTTGCAATTCTGATTAATTCAAAATGTGATCGCCCAAGTGTTTGCAACGCTGCTGAAACCCTACTTGTACATCAAGATATTGCCGAAAAATTCCTGCCGATTGCGTTGAATGCCTTGACTTCTGCTGGTGTGATTATCAATGTTGATAATGCGAGCAAAGTCATTGCAGATAAGCTAAATATCAAAGTTAATTCAGCGAATGAGGAATCTTGGTCAACTGAGTACGGCAGCCTTGAAATAAATGTGGCACAGGTAAGTGATGTAATGGGCGCAGTTGATCACATTGCAAAGTATGGAACAAACCATACGGAAGCT
>Ga0209358_10003222_pt1 | contig 12109 bp, 15 predicted proteins | sample LauGreFa1BDMLBSN_2_FD_187574 | JGI IMG/M metagenome (GOLD analysis project Ga0209358, IMG submission 187574) | Freshwater lake microbial communities from Lake Michigan, USA - Fa13.BD.MLB.SN (SPAdes) (version 2) | ecosystem: Environmental > Aquatic > Freshwater > Lake | place: Lake Michigan, USA...
CCAAATTTTATTTTTTTGTTTATAGGCAATACTAATTTGTTCTTTATTACTATTTTTAATTTTATTAACAAATTCATCAATATCTAATTGTGTAAAATCATCTCTTTTAGCATCAGCAATAATAACAAAATTATTAATATTATAAGGTGTTTTTTGTTTTTCTATAATATTATTAAATAATTTCAGAAAACCATTCGCTTTAGATTTTGATTTAAGGAAATTAAATAGATGATTATAAATTTCTTCATTAGAGAAGGCTACGAAGGATGGATTAAATTTGATAATTTCATCAAGACTAACGATTTCATAATAATCGATATCATCAAGTTCTTCATTTGGTTCATAAATGAAACCTTCAGGTAATTCTTCTTCAGCCATTTCTATAATAACAAAAATAAATTATTTAACTATGGAACTACATTTATTATTAAATGGATAACCTGGAGAATAATTTTTATTATCTTTATGAATAGTTGCCCATTTATCTAAATTATTTGAATAATCATTAGAAATTTCTTTATTTGGCATAAATTTATTATAATCATCGGGTTTTTCAACTAAAGGTATATGATTATCTTTCATTAATATTCTATTATTTACACCTATTCTATCAAAAGTTTCTAAAGCTTTTTCTTGTGGATTCCAACATAAAGGATCAAAACGATTTATACCAGTTGATTTTAAATTACAAGGTGGATTAGATAATCTACATGATTCAGTTGGAGTAGAACATTTACGAGTTTCTGTAGTTGTTTTAACTACACAACCAGTAGAAATATAAGAATTTGGAGAATAAGCATCTTTATTACATTTAGAATTTTTATAATTTCTACCAGATAATTCACTTGAATCATCTACAGCTTTTGACATAGAACATGAATTATGACCATAACTTTGAAAACGAAGATGAGGGTCATTTGATAAGAATTGATAACAACTTTCACAATCATTATGTGGAGTTATAATAGAATAAACACCAGGATAAAGAGAACGTTGAAGTTCTTCTTGATAAGAAGATGTATCATATTTTAATCGCGTATCATTTGGAGGATTTGTCATTTATTTAATATTCTAATTAAAATAAAATAAAAAAAAGTTAACAATTATTAATTTTGATTGGTGGTGGAAGAGGAACAGAACGATACATTATTGATTGACACGCAGGAAGATGAGCCATAGTTGTATTTATTGGTGGTGTTTTATCATTAGTGATTTGATTATCATCAGTTGGTTTATATTGATTAGTATAACATTTTGATAAAATTCTGGTTTGTCCTCTAAGTTCACTATCTAAATCTACAAGATTACCTTGAATATGTGAAACGGCAGTTCCACCAAGAAAACCTAATTGATGAATACATTTATCTTTATGTTCATATCTATAAGGAGTTAAAATATGTCCTAATGTATTTACACTTGATTGAAGATCTTGAGTATAAGAACATGTATCATATTTGGTTCTATTGAAACTCATTTATAATTCTAATATAAATAAATAAAAATTTATTGATAATTATTTTTATTAAAATTTAAACGATTAACATAAGAACGAGTATCTTCACCACCATTAGTCCATATTGGAACTATATTATTAGGATTTTGAATATCTTTCATACAATCTACAAGAGGAACAGGATGATTTATTTGAAGTTCCATAATATTTTTACGACATACACCTATTGATGAATCTGTTCCTGTCATTATATCTAATTCCTTATTTATATCACCTGAACAACCTTTTAATTGAGGAACACCTGTAAAAATTCTACTTGTTAATTGTATTCTACATTTATCTTTTGTCATTAATTCATCATTTTTTAATAATGATGAATATGTATCAATATGACATGGTTCTGATAAACCATAACCTGCTCTACCTCTTAAATTAGGATGGTCATACATAAAATCAGGAGTTCTAATTTTAGAATTTTCGCAAGGTAATAATTGTGAATAAGGTTCATAAGTATTATAATTAGATATTTTTTCATTTCCATGATTTTTATAATCCATCCAGCACATATCACTACAAAGATTATTTTGATTATCAAAATATGTTTTAGTTGTCATTAATTCTAATTAATAATTACATAATATTATTAAAGCATTGTTCTCCATTATTTTCTTTACAAGTCTTTTCACGATGATAAAGCCAATGAGCAAATGTTGTTTGGTCATTTGGAATAGTTGTTGATGGCATAGTATAGAATTGTCTTTGTGAGAAATCTCTTTCATATATATCTTTAACATCTCTATAAAGAGGATCTTTGAAATATTTATCAATTTCTTCTCTAATTTTTGGATTATCTATATTACAAGCTTTATAATCATTATTAGGATTATTTGTATCAACAAAATTAGGATTCATAAATGGATTATTTTTATTTGGTTTTATACATATTGAATTATTTATAATTGTTCTACTTTCTAATTCCATATTTTCTTTAATTTTTATAGTTGATTTCTCATAATACATATATATATAAATAAGGATTAATCCAAATATAATCGCAAATAATATAAAAGCTATATTTCGAAATATTAATGTTGCTATAAATGAACAAAAAAATACAAAATTTGCTATTATTATTAATTTTTGTTTAAAAGTTATATCAATTTCCATCTTTTATCTATTGAAAAGAAATAATAAAAATAATTTTAAGTATCCTTCTTTGAAGCTAATTTCTTCTGTAATTGATTTTTTTTCGCCAATTTTCTTAATCCCTCCTTATTTATTGTCGTTTTACTCTTTTTACCTCCACCTACATTCATCTGATTCATCGCACTCATCATCTTCATCATATCTGACATATTAAATCCTGATCCACCTTCTTCATCTCCTCCTGTAGCCTTTCCAAACATTGATGGAAGAACAGACGCAAATTTAAGAGCATCCTTCATTATAGCATCTTGACTTAATTCACCAGTTGATATCTTATTCGTTACCTTATTTCCAACTGCTGAAAATAATTCTCCTAATCCATTCTCCGGATTAACAAGAGCTTTAAGAATATCTCCCTCATTATGAATAGTTTGTTTAAATTTATCAATATTTACATCTTGAATAATCTCATTCGCAATTTTCCCAATTGTTGTATCCTTTAAATCTCCCATTCCTTTAAATGATGAATCATCCTTTACCTTATCAATCTTTAATGAATTTAATCTCTCAATTATCTTCTTATAATTATCATCATCTAATTCAAAATTCTCCGTAAATGTTTGAAGAATATTTAAAATTGTTGTAGCACTTTCATCACTCATCTCATTCTTAAATATATAAAATACACTCAAATAATGATGACATAGAAAATTATCTCGTAATAGTTTTGATATATCAGTAATTGTAATATCCTTGAAAATTTTAATATCCTTTACATCATCCTTCTTTAACCATTCATCACAATCATCCTTTGATACATCTAAATATGATTTCCAAAAGTCTTCACTACAATTCTCATTTAAAAATTTAAGATAATCTCCTGAACTTTTATCAAATTCCTTATAATTATCCTTAATTAAATCATTTACCTTTAAAGCTGTTGAACTTCGTTCTTTATGTTTCTTTGCTATTGTTCGTAGTTTAGTCAATAAATCATAATAATATTGATTAAATATAATTAATGAACTACTCATATTTTTTCTTATATATAAGATTAATTAAAATCCTTAAATAACTTTTCTCTTTCTTTAGTTAATTCCTCAATAGAAGGTAATTTTCTATTTTCATTTAATGATAATTTCTCTTTATATTCATTCTCCATATTTGAATTAGAATTTTCATCAGAATTTAATAAATCCCAACGATATATTCTATTATTATTTATATTCATTGAATTTATATTATCATCTGTTATATCACTAAAATTATCACTTAAAATACTTCCTAATGAAAATGCCGATGGTTCATCTGGATTTTTATTCTCATTCATAGGTATTGGTGCTGATATTGATGATGGTTCTTGTGTATTTCCTTTAGTCATTCTTGTGCTATTATTAGCAAAAAGATAACCTCGATTGGGTAATAATAAATAATCAAATACTGCTTTACCATATATAATTTCTTTAGTTGGTAAAAACATAAGAGCAGGAACACTTATTATTTTTGATTTAATTATATTAACAATAGTATCAACACAAACAAGTTTAATAGTTTTTTTTGTATCATGTCTTTTAATAGTATCTAATAAAACGGAACAATGTTGACAGGTTTCACTATAAAATAAAATCATTTATTAAATATTAATAAATTAATTAATTAAAAAATGACATATATAAAAACTTTTTTTACTTATTATTTTAAAATAAAAATTGACATAAAAAATTATAGATGATAAATAAATAGAATATGTTCAATAATTATATTTATGATAAATTAGCTGATAAACATTCATTTATTATTGAAAATGTTGATTTAGCTATTATTAATTCAATTCGTAGAATTCTTCTTAGTGAAATTGATGTTATTGGTTTTTATGGTGAAGAACATCCAACTATTGAAATTATTTATAATAATGGTCCTCTTCATAATGAATTTATGATACATCGTTTAGGATTAATTCCAATTAATGTTTCTGAAAAATTAATTGATGATTATATTGATGGTGATTATATTATTGAATTAAATGTTTCTAATACATCAAATGAAACAATTAATATAACTACTGATAATTTTACCGGAACTTATAAAAATAGAAATTTAACTAAAGAAGAATTAAAAGAATTATTCCCTCCTCCTAATAAAAATATTAAAAGACCTATATTAATTACAAGACTTCGTAGTGGTGAACAATTTCATGCTAAAGCAACAGCTATTAAAAGAACTGGAAAATTAAATGCTTCTTTTTCATGTGTTTCACTTGCTAATTTCTTCTTTATTCAAGATGAAAATGAAGCAAAAAAAAAAGATAATATTTTAGATAAAGAAAGAAGTTATTATAAAGATATTTATGGTGAACCTATTAAAATTAATTTTCAAATGGAAATTATTAATGGATTATCATATAAATATCTATTTCATAAATCAATTTTAATTATTAAAAATAAATTAGAAAATCTTATTATTAATCTTACTAATAAAATTATTGATATTGAAGAAGTCCCTAATTGTGATGGTTATTCCTATAATTTTCATATTAATAATGAAGATGATACTTTAGGTAATCTTATTCAATCCCTTATTCATAATAAATTTATTAGACCTAATAAACCTGAATGTTCCTATATTGGTTATATTTGTCCACATCCTCTTATTGATAAATTAGTTATCCGTTTAACATTAAATACTACTAATATTGAAGCATTCTCTAATTTCCTTATTAATAATTGTAAAGATATTATAAAAATAATGGATGATATTGAAGCTAAATGGCTCCAATTTATTTCTAAATAATCCTTTGTTTATTATATACCTTAAAATCCATCACTGAATTCTTAAAATGATTATAAAAATATCCCCACATATTAATATGTGATGATAATACTAATACTCTTTGTTTTTTTTCTCCAATTGTTTCATCGGTATATTTAATAATTGAAAATGGAATTCCTTCATCAATTGATTTAATTAAACTTAAAGTTTGTTCTTCAACAAGAGGAGTTAATTCACCGGTAATGATATATTCGTAGTAAGACATTTATTAATTATTATATTATTTTAAATCTTTAAGTAAATTATTATATATATTAAATTCGATGGCTGAATTAGTTAATTTATCTACAGGATCATATATAAAACTATTTAAATCATATACAATTTTTTGTTCTGGAATGAATTCCATATATTTATTAATAGAATTTTCTTCAACTATTTCATCATTTATATCATTTAATAAATCATATTCATTTATAACACCTATTACTTTTATTAATAAATAATTTATATGAAGAGTATAATTACTTATTACTAATAATTTAAGATGTTTTGCTAATGGTCTATTAGGAAGATGAATAATTATATCGATATCAAAAAGATTTGAAGAATTATCATTTAAATTATATTTATAACGATTAAATTTATGATTAATTATTTCATATTTATTATCATTTATTTTCAATTCTGAATTATTATTAAGAATATTTTTAAAATCTTTTATTATATATTCATATGAATTATTTGGTGGTTTTGTTGATATCCAATTTGACCATTGATTACCTTCTATATATTTAATTTGTTTTTGATAATTAATTTTAAATATTTTTTTAAATTTTTCGTTTAATTCATCATTTCCATAATCATAAAAATTAGATTTATCATTTTTATATTTTATATCATATGGAATACATGAACGAAATTTTGAAAAATTTGTTGATAATTCATTAGTATTATTATAATTTAGATTATTAAATTTTTCTATATTATAATGAATAGCTATATAAAAACCTATTATTAATAATAATATGAAAATAGATTTTAAAATCATTTATTCTATAATTAATTTATAGAATTAAATGAATAGAACATCACCAATTATACCTATTTTAATTTATATTTTAATTTTATTAATCCTTTTTATTATTAAACCTTCCTTATTATTTGATAATAATGGTATCATTAAAACATATAATTCTAAATCATTAATAACATTAGATCTAATTTATCCTATTCTTGCTATTTTATCTTATTATTTCTATTTAATAATATTAATACTTATTTAATTATATGATTGATTTTAAAGATTGGATAATTAATAATTATAAATCTAATAAATTATCTTTCAATTCTTGTCTTTTTATTACAGGTTATAGTGGAACCGGTAAAACATCCTTTATAAATAATTTAATAACTGAACTTAAACTTTTTAAATATAATATTGATAGTTTTAATTGTTCTACATCTCTTCAATTAATTGATTTATTAACAAAAGCTTTCGTCTCTTCTCTTATTCAAACATTAACTAATAATAATTATAAAAAAATTATTGTTATTGACGATTTTGATATACTTCTATCTTTCGATAATACCATTAATTTAGCTTTATATAATTTTATATTAAATAATGAGGGTAAATTGCGAAATATACCAATAATAATTTTAATGAGTCATAATGAATTAATTAAAAAATTAGGTGATATTAAGAAAAAATGTTTATTTATTGAAATGCCTAAATTTGATGATATATATATTTATAATATATTAAAAAATTACAAAAATAATTTAGAATTAAATGATGTTATCCAAATAAATAAAAAAACTAATTATAATCTTAATCAAGCTATTAAGATTATTAATAATAATTATTTTAATGATAATGATGAAATTATTAAAATTAATGATTTATATTCAAATGATTTTAATAGAAATAGATTATATAAAATTATTAATAAAGAACAATGGATTATTACATTAAATATTCATGAAAATATGATTAATGAATTAATGATTTATAGAAAAGGTCGAAAAAAAGATAAAGAAAATTATTATAAAAAATTTATATTAAATTTCTGTTATTTTGATATATTTATGACTAAAGATACTAATATTGGTATTAATTTCTTTATTAGTACTATTTTTAATTTATTTAATTTTACATTAATTAAAAATAATACTAATAATACAGGCAATTTCACAAAAATGTTAAGTTATTTATCGCTACAAAAAAAAAATAACAAGAATAATTATTATAATAAAGGAGGTTTACCTTTAAATGAAATCGGAAATTATCATTTAAATTTGATTAATAGAAAATTTATTTATTAATAATAGATAGACAAATAATTAATTAATGGATAGCCTTAATTCAATGCTCAATAGTGCTACTACATCATCTAGAGGTCTTATGACTAGTGTTTCAAGTTCTAGTGCCGCAGATTATTTTAATAATAATACGTTATTTATTGGTCTTTTTGTTGTTATTGTTATTTGTGTTATTATCGCTTTTACATTATATAAATTAATTGGTGAAAAATTATTCTTAAATGTTAGACAAGTTGTTCAAGATACTAAAATACCTGTTATTTGTACTGGTGGAAAAAAACAATTTGAATTTAAATTAGAACAAGGTGGTAATGGTGAAAGAAGAAGTTATACCTTCTGGATTTATATTCATGATATGAATAGATTTAATAATATGTATAAAAATGTTTTTAATATTCAAGCTTTAAAAACTGAAACTAATCCTATTAAAGCATCTCCTTTTATCTTCCTCGATAAAAATAATAATAGAATGTATGTGCGTTTTTCTAAAAATTCTACTAATATATCTGCCGATTCTGCTCCTGATTTTACTAATTTTAATAATATTACTGAATCTACTTTAATTACTTTCCTTAAACAAGGTATCGTTATCCCTTATATTCCTTTACAAAGATGGGTTCATATTGGTATTGTTTTTAATTCAAATGCTCATAAAAATTCTTTATATGCTTATGTTGATGGTACTTTAGTTAATACTACAAGTACTAATGAATTAGATGATTATTTAGGTGGTACTCAAAATACATCCAAAAATATTGATAATATTAATATTAATATTTCAGGTTTTATTAATATTGGTGGTGGAACTGATGGTCTTGAAGGTCCCGGATTCTCAGGATTAGTCGGAAAAATAACCACTTATAATTATGAATTAAATGTTAAAGATATTTATAATGATTATTATAAAGGCCCCATGAGTGGTATGTTATCCGCTATTGGATTAGGTATGTATGGTGTAAGAAGTCCAATTTACAAGTTAAGTTAAATTTTTATAATATATATAAATAAATAGAAATGTTAAATTTTATAATTCAGGCATTACTTGCTATCTTTTTAATTTTAATTATGGGTTTTATAGCATATTCAATTTATGACAGAGAATATATTAATTCTGTTAGACTTTCTTCTAGTAATAAAAAAGAAACTAAAATCTTTACAGGAGTCTATCCTTTTACAGCTGATCCTATTCGTATTGAAACTATGAATAAAAATGATCCTTATTATCTTGAAATTGGCGAATCTGTTAATCAAACTGGTGGTGCCGAATATTCATATAATTTCTGGCTCTATTTTAATATTATTAATAATAAAATTGTTAGTAAAGAATCAAATAATCAAACTAATATTACTACTGCTAAATATATTGTTCTTTTATATAAAGGTTCTACACAATTAATCCCATATTATCAAAAAAATTATAGTTGTGATACTGGTATTGATGATGTTAATATGAAAAAATATATATTAGTTAAAAATCCATTAGTTAAAATTTTAAATGATGGAAGTGAAATTTTAGTTGAATATAATAATATTAATACACCTGATACTTATAATAGTAGAGCAGAAGTTATTAATTGTAGTATTAATAATACTATTACTAGTGGAACTATTAATAAATTAGGTGTTAAAAATATTAATACTGATATGTACAATAAAACTTATAATATGATTACTATCGTTATGAAAGAAAATCCTCCTAATGAAGATGAATTATTTAAAAATATTACCAATTGTCGTGTTTATTTTAATGGAACTCTAATTGCTGATCGTTCTACTTATAATAATAATACATTAAATGAAGATAGTGATGTGCGTGTTTCCACTGTTATGAAAAAAAATATTGGTAATATTTTTATTAATCCTTCCACTAAATTATCCGAAATTAAAGCCGATTATATTACTAAAATACATAATATCACTGAAACTAATGAAATTTTAAAAGATTGCCCTCTTAAAATGGCTAATTTAAGTTATTTTAATTATGCTCTCGATGAAAGTGAAATTAAAGTTCTCTTTAGTAATGGTTTCGATAAAAAAACATCTGATATAGTTAATAGATTAAATGGATTAGATAAAAAGAATTTTAATATTGGTAATAAAATTGATATGACTCTATTAGGTGAATCAGGTGCCACATTACCTGTTCAACCAATTTAAGACTTTAATATAACTTTTATATAAAGAGATGACTGGAGGTCTTGTTGAACTTGTTTGTAAAGGACAATTAGATAGTTATATTAATATTAATCCTGATATTAGTTTTTATAAGTATGCTTATAAAAAACATACTAATTTCTCCTTCGAAAGTAGGAGATTAGAATTTGAAATTAATCCTTTAATAAATAAACCTAATATTATTTATAATTGTAAAATTGAAAGATATGCCGATTTAGTTTCTAATTTATATCTCATTTATAATTTACCTGATGTATTCTCTAATGATTCACTTAAATTTCGTTGGATTAAAAATGTTGGAACTCTTATTATTAAAAAAGCAACATTAACTATAGGTTCTACTATTATTGATACAACTTCTGGTGAATGGTTATTAATTCAAAATGAATTCACTAAAAATGTTAAAGATAGTTATAATAATTTAACTGGTAATCTTAAAGAATTATATGAACCTCGTCTTCAAATCCCTCTATTAAGAATTAATAATAATAAATATACCGATATTTCCTATCCTATTGGTGATAAATCTTTAAATAAACCATCTATTAAAGGTAGACAAGTTATTATTCCTTTATCATTTAATTTCACTAAACATCCTTCATTATCACTTATGATTGTTAAATTACAAGGGGCTGATGTTTATATTAATATTGAATTTGAGGATATTGAAAATTTATATCAAGTTTTTTCTAATCAACTTAATACTTATATTAGTCCACATTTTTACAATGACCTTAATGATAGTTTAAATAAAATTTCTATTAATGACTTTATTTCTAATGAAGTATTATCTGCTTATATTGAAGCTAATTATGTTTTTCTAGATAATAATGAAAGAAATGAATTAATGATTGAACCTATTAATAGAATTCTTATTGAACAAACATTCATTTCTAATTTTAATCCTGTTAAAGCTGGTAATCAATTATCTACGACTATTAATTTAACTGGTGCTAATTCTCATATTAAAGAAATTATTTGGACATTAAGAAGAGATGATTATAATAAATATAATAATAATATGAATTTTACTAATTCTATTCCTGAAGATTTTATTAATCCAAAACAAATTTTAGATAGTGCTGTTATTAATTTTGATAAAGTTAATAGAATTCAACCTAAAGATGCTAATTTCTTTAATAAGATTCAACCTTATCAACATCACGATGTTATTCCTAAATCTATTGGTATTTTTTCATATTCTTTTGGTTTATATCCTGATAAATGGTTTCCTACTGGAAGTTTTAATGGTGCTTGTTTAACAACTTCATTATCTGTTTTTGTTAATTCAAGTGATAATGAAGTTATTAATAATTTATTAAGAAAATATAATAAACCTGGATATAATTATGATTATTTATTAAGATATTATATTAGAGGTTATAATATACTTGAATATAATGGAGGTATTGCTGGAATTAAATATATTTAATTATTAAAGATGGATTTAACTTTATTTTTAATTGCTGTTATTATTATTATAGTGTTTATTTATTTTATTAATAGTTTAAATAATCTTCGTGATGATATTAAAAAAATGAAATTATGTGCTAATGTTAGTAATAAAGATATTAATACGAAAGAAAAATTTGAAACAACTTTATTAAATGGTCTTAAAAAAATAAAAGAAATTATTACTATTAATCAAACTTAATAATACCATCTGAAATAGCTGTTATAAATTTTTGAATTTTATCTTGTTCTGTAGAAGAAAAAATATCATGTGGTTTTTGAAATTTTTTGCTACCATGTTTTATATATGCATTAATCATAAAATATTTATTAAAATTAGTTATTATTGATATATCAATATCTTTTTTTATTTTTTTTAAAGCACTAATTGTTTGAATTAAACATAATTCAATTAATATACAATTTAATATAGTTTTTTTATCAGTTGTTATTTTTAAATTCTCATCATCATCATCTCTTAATATAAATAAATCATAATTAAGTTGTTTTCTGTTAAGTTTATCAGCACCAAATGAATTTGGTGTATTAATAAAAAATTCATTTATAAAATCTATACTATCAAAAAATTTTTTAAAATTTTTGTTTTTTTGTAATGGATTAGTTGATGAATTACTACTATAATTTTCAGTTAGTTTAGTTACATCTTTATCTAATTGAAATTTTTCACATAATTTTTTTAAAATAGTAAATTCAGTACTTTTTAAATATTTTTCTATTTTTATTTCTTCATCTACTGCTTCATCTACTTTTTTTTTTGTTAAAAATAAT
>Ga0209358_10003225_pt1 | contig 12098 bp, 16 predicted proteins | sample LauGreFa1BDMLBSN_2_FD_187574 | JGI IMG/M metagenome (GOLD analysis project Ga0209358, IMG submission 187574) | Freshwater lake microbial communities from Lake Michigan, USA - Fa13.BD.MLB.SN (SPAdes) (version 2) | ecosystem: Environmental > Aquatic > Freshwater > Lake | place: Lake Michigan, USA...
AAAAATAAAGCTTTCGAATCTGCGAAAAAAGCAATGATGAAGTTTTCTTTGAAAGAAGGACGCACAATTCATCACGACGTATTTGCAAGATTCTGCTCAGGTAAAGTTTACCTAAGAGCCGCTCCAGCAGGTACTGGTGTGATCGCGGGCGGTCCTATGCGCGCTATTTTTGAATGCGCTGGCATCCATGATATCGTAGCAAAATCAGTTGGAACATCAAATCCATATAACATGGTTGGTGCAACTTTTGCTGCTCTTAAAGCTCTTTCTTCTCCGAAATCAATCGCAGAAAAAAGATCAAAAGAAATTTCTGAAATTGTTAAAAGACGCAATTTAGCGCTTAACAATACAACAGAATCTAAACCAGAAACTAAAGCTGAGTAATGACTATGAAACTAGAAAATTTTCTAAATAAAAAAATCACCGTTACTCAAATCAAAGGCGGATCAAAATTGACTGATAAAGTTAAAGGAAACCTTATCGGTCTTGGCCTTAGAGGAATCGGTTCTTCTTCAGAACTAACAGCTACAAATGCAGTTCTTGGCATGGTTCGCAAAGTGAATCACGTAATTAAAGTTGCTGTAAATTCTTAATTTTATTACTTAAAGACATGTCTCTTTCTCTTACAGGATTACCAAAAATTAAAAGAAACTCTCGCATCAGAGTTGGCCGTGGTATCGGTTCAGGTAAAGGTAAAACTTCTGGTCGCGGTGTAAAAGGTCAAAAAGCGAGAACCGGTCACCATTCAGTTAGAGGTTTTGAAGGTGGTCAAACTCCAATCTACATGCGCCTTCCGAAAAAAGGTTTTGCTAATATTCATCGCGAAGAAATCGAATCAGTTACTATCACTGATGTTATGAAAATGGTTGAAAGCAAAAAGCTTGATGCTGCAGCTACTATCACCAAAGAAAATTTGGAAACTGCTGGTTTGATCAAATGCAAAAAATCAAAAGTAAAATTGATCATGGGCAAAAAAGAAGTCAGCGCAAAAGTTAAAGTTGCTGTTGACGCCTATTCTGAAAAAGCCAAAGCATTCAGCGCGTAAAATCCATGAGCATTAATACCAATTCTGACCTCAAAAGAAGAATTATCTTTACGATCTTCATTTTGCTCGTCTATAGATTTGGCACTTTTGTTCCAATCCCTGGAATTGATGTTGATGTAATCAAAAAATTCTTCGCAAGTTCAGGCGCTAATATTTTTGGCATGATCAACCTTTTTTCTGGTGGATCACTTGAGCGCATGAGTATTTTTGCTATCAGCATCATGCCTTACATCACTGCATCAATCATCATGCAATTGATGAGCTCGATGTATAAAGGTTTGGAAAATCTCAAAAAAGAAGGCGAATATGGTCGCGCTAAAATCAATCAATATACGCGCTATTTAACAATCGTTCTGGCTTTCTTCCAATCAATGGGGGTTTATTACGCCCTTTCAAATCCTGAGCACAACGCCTTTGTTTCTGATTCGAGCATTTTCATGTGGACAACTTGCGTGAGCCTTGTTGGTGGCACAGTAATGTTGATGTGGTTTGGTGAAAGAATCACCACTTCAGGAATTGGCAATGGAATTTCTCTTATCATTTTCGTTGGTATCGTTTCTTCACTTCCATCAACTGTTGTTCAGGTTTTCGATCTTTCAAAAACCGGTGTTTATTCCTGGTTTACCGTTATCTTATTTTTCGCTTTGTTTGCCGGCTTTTTGATGTTAGTTTGCTTCATCGAAAAAACTCACAAGCGTATAAAAATCCAATATCCAAATGCCGCGATGATGCGCTCCTCAGGTATGGCTGATTCATCTTTCCTACCGCTTAAAATAAATATTTCTGGCGTTATTCCGCCAATTTTCGCGAGCTCAATCTTAATGTTCCCAGCTGCAATCGTGCAGTTCACTGGCGCTGACGGTGACTTCTTAGTATCACTTCTACGTCGCGGTGGCCCGCTTTATTTGGCAATTTTCTCGGGTTTGATTTTGTTCTTCTCTTACTTCTATTCATCAGTTGTTTTCAACACCGAAGAAGTTGCGAACAATTTAAAAAAAGGAAATTGCTTCATCCTTGGTATTCGACCAGGTTCAGCAACTTCACAATATCTTGATCGCGTTGTTTCGCGTCTGACTTTAATTGGTGCAATTTATCTGATTTTCGTTTGCGTAACTCCGGAAATTTTGATCACGCATTATTCAATTCCGCTTCATATCGGCGGTACAGGAATTTTGATTATGGTAAATGTGGTTTTGGATTTGGTTAACCAAGTTCAATCTCATCTTTATGCTAGCAAATATGGCGCAAATAACGGCGCGCCAAGAAAAAGAAGAGTTAGGGTGAGGGCGTAATGACTAATAATATTATTTTCCTCGGCGCTCCTGGATCCGGAAAAGGAACTCAGGCTGCAATGCTGGCGCAGCATCTTAACATTCCGGCGATTTCAACTGGAGAAGCTCTTCGCAAAGAAGTAGAGCTGCAAAGTGAAATCGGAAAATTGGCAAAATCATACATGGATTCAGGTCGCTTAGTTCCTGATGAAGTGGTTATCGGTATTATTAAAAACCGCATTACTAAATCTGATTGCTCAAAAGGTTTTATCCTTGATGGCTTTCCGCGTAATGCAAATCAGGCTATTGTGCTTGATTCGATGCTTTCTTCGCTAAAGAAAAAAATTGATCACGTTTTCAATTTTGAAGTTGGTGAAGATGTGTTGGTTAAAAGAATTTCCGGTCGCATTTCCTGCAAGAAATGTGGCGCGGTTTATAATCGTTATTTCAAACAGCCTAAGGTGGATGGCGTTTGTGATAGCTGCGGCGGAACTGAGTTCGAAAGCAGATCTGATGATAACGAAGTGACGGTGAAAAATCGTCTCAAAGTTTATCACGAATCAACTTTCGCGCTTATTGAATTCTACCAAAAAAATAACTTGCTTGTTTCAATTAGCGCCATAGAAAGCGCCCCCCTCGTTTTTGAGGCGCTGGTTACAAGCTTAAAAAATCCCCAAAATTAATAATTAACGCGTTTAAGAAAAACAGAGTTGAGGCTATATATTTCAAGGCTTCACAACTTTCTTATCGCATAACTAAAGAGGAACTTCCCCTTGGCTAGAATCGCTGGAGTAAACATTCCAAAAGAAAAACGTTTTGTCATCGCTTTGACATACATTTATGGAATAGGAGTAACAACTGCTAACAAAATCTGCAAAAAATTAAAAATTGATTTGGCTACAAGAACGCACCAAGTCACTGAAGACAAGCTTGCGCAAGTTCGCTCCTTGATCGAAAAAGAATATCCTGTTCTTGAAGGTGATTTGAGAAGAAAAGTTTCTGGTGACATCAAAAGGTTGATTGACATCAGCTGCTACCGCGGAATCCGTCACGTTAAAAAACTTCCGGTTCGTGGTCAAAGAACTCACACTAACGCTAAGACTCGCAAAGGTCGCGGTGTTGCAATCGCTAACAAGAAAAAAGCAGTTAAATAATTAATTTTCATATGACAGAAACCAAATCAGATGCTGCGTTAAAAGAAAAAAAATCAGCAAAAGGCGCGAGCAAAAAAAAGAAAAATATCGTTAATGGCATTGTTCACGTTTACGCAAGCTTTAACAACACCATCATCACTATTTCTGACATGAGCGGAAACGTGATTTGTTGGTCTTCTGCAGGCAAGCAAGGCTTCAAAGGTTCTAGAAAAGCTACTCCATATGCGGCGCAAGTTGCAACTCAACACGCAGTAAACATTGCAAAAGAATGTGGTTTGCAAAGCGTTGTTGTTGAAGTAAGAGGTCCAGGAGTTGGTCGCGAAGCTTCTCTGCGTGCAATCCAAGTTTCAGGAGTGAATGTTAGCATGATCAAGGACATTACTTACCATCCACATAACGGATGCCGTCCTGCAAAAAGACGTCGTGTGTAATTCGGATCGCAAATCGATCTCTCTCTTACAAAATTAACCAAGCAAATTTTTTAAATTTATGGCAATTCTCAAGGAAAGCTGGAATACACTTACTAAACCAACTTCGATCGTTTTGAAAGAAGGTTATAATAATGTTACCAAATCAATCATCATTATGGAGCCTTTCGCTCGTGGCTTTGGTAATACTTTGGGCAATGCTCTTAGAAGAATTCTTCTTTCTTCAATCAACGGTTTTGCTGTTACTTCAGTTAAAATCGAAGGCGTGTTGCATGAATACAGCACCGTTAACGGCGTAAAAGAAGATGTTCTTGATATCATCATGAATTTGAAATCTTTGGCGATTGTTAAAGATGATGCATCTCCTTGCACTTTCAAACTTTCAACTAACAAAGCTGGTCCAGTTTATGCTGGTTCAATCGAAGTTCCAGCTGGCGTTCAAATCGTGAATAAAGATTTGTTGATCTGCACTCTAAACAAAGGTGCAAACATCGAAATGCAAATGACTGTTGAATGCGGCAAAGGTTATGTTCCTGCTGAGCAAGCTAATAAAGCTGATCGCGGTGTTGGAACAATCATGATCGATGCAGTTTTCAGCCCGATCAAAAAAGTTTCTTACAAAGTTGAAAATGCTCGTGTTGGACAAATCACTGACTTCGATAAATTGATTATGGAAGTTGACACTAACGGCACCATCACTCCACAAGATGGACTTGGTGTTGCTGCTAAAATCCTTCAAGAACAGCTTCAAGTTTTCATCAATTTTGATGTGGCTAAGTATGACGCTCCGGTTCAAAAAGAAGTTTCTGGCGAACCTGAATTCAATAAAAATCTTTTGAAAACAATTGATGAATTGGAACTTTCAGTTCGTTCTTACAATTGCTTGAAAAGCGAAAATATCATCTATGTAGGTGACTTAGTTGCTAGATCAGAAGCTGAAATGCTAAAAACCGCAAACTTCGGCAGAAAATCTCTCAATGAATTGAAAGACAATTTGAAAGCAATGGGCTTAGGATTTGGTATGAAACTTACCAACTGGCCACCAAAAAATTTGGAAGAATTGCTAAAAATGAAAAACAAAGAGTTTTAAGAACTTTTTAGAAAAATTAATTTTTTATGAATCACAGAATTAAAGGCAGAAAATTAGGCAGAAATAGCGCTCACAGAAAGGCTTTGATGCGCAATCTATCAATTGCTCTTCTTAACTACGAAACAATCAAAACTACTTTGCCAAAAGCAAAAGAGTTGAGACCATATGTTGAAAAAGTTATCACTTTAGCAAAAGTTGATACTATTGCTAACCGTCGTCTAGCCACTTCAATCTTGGCTAATGATGAAGTTGTTGCAAAACTTTTCAAAGAAATCGGTCCACGCGTTGCTGCTAGAAATGGTGGCTATACCAGAATTTTAAAATTCGGTTTCCGCGTTGGTGATAAAGCTCCAATGGCTTTAATGGAATTGGTTGATAAAGCTGCAGTTGTTGAAGCTGTAACTGAAGAAAAACCAAAAAAAGCTAAAAAAGTAGCCAAAGCTGCTGCTTAATTATTATAAACTTGTTGCCGATGCAGTAATAACTGCGTCCTGTCCGGCATAGCTCTAAGAGCAAAGACGGAAGCAACTCAACTTTAACTAAATTTGCGAAAGCAAATTTAACATATTTTATGACAAATTTTCTTTTAAATTTCGCCAAAGAACAGGCTGCAAAATTAAAGCAAGCTCGTGGTTTTGAACTCCCTGATTTCAAAGTAGGTGATACCGTTAACGTGAAATATAAAATCACTGAAGGTGGTACAACTCGTATCCAGGCTTTCAAAGGTGTTGTTATCGCAAGAACAAAATCTTTCGCTAATTATGCTGCAACTTTCACCGTTAGAAAAATCAGCTCAGGAATTGGTGTGGAAAGAAAATTCCCTCTATATTCTCCGCTTCTTGCTGGCATCGAAATTTCTAAACAAGGTGTAGTTCGCCGCTCTAAACTTTATTATTTGCGCAACCTTACTGGTAAAGCTTCGCGAATCAAAGAAAAACTTGATTTTCTTGAAGCAACTGGCGCGGTTGAAGCTTCTTCTTCGAATGAATAAGATCTTCACTAAAAAATTTTCTAAAAAAGGCAGAAGTTTAACGCTTCTGCCTTTTTTTATTTTTATCGCTTCCTGCTCTGGAGATCTTGCGCGCCACGGACGTGTTTCACCTCATAATACTGGCGATCAAAACAGTTTCACTTTCATTGTGAGTGATGAGTTCATCGAAGATAATTACAAATCTCCTGCTGATAAAGAAAATCCAAAACTAAACAAAGCCGAAGCGAAATTGCTCTACAGCCTTCTTAAAGAAAAAAAATATTGTCTGGTTGAAGGCGCGCCACAATTTAGCATCACTTCACGCCAAGAAAAAATTTACGACATGACTTTTGCTCATTTAATTGAGCAAAATTACCGCTCACGTCCAATTGTGCCACGCACCTATTTTGGCAATTGCAAAGCGAAATAATTTCTTGCTACTTAAGACATAAAATAAATTTTGCGTAAAGTCATTTTCTCCAAATCAAAATCTTAAAAAAATATGGGCGATATCCTCTCTTTTTTGACCATGCGCACGGTTATAATTTTTGCCGCTACAACTTTCTCAATTTTGATTGTGATGCTAACCTTGAACATCGTAACTGTAGATGAGGTTACAACTATCCTAAACATGTCTCCTGAAGCAGCTAATGCCTTCAAATTGGTGATTTCAAGAATTCAGGAAGTAACCGGAAATCTTTTGGACATCACTTCGCAATTATTTAACAAATTATTCAGCTGGGCCGGTGTTGATGTTGATTTGAACAAAATCAAAATCGACGTTAATCACACAGCGGGTTCTGCTCACAGCGCTCCAGCTCCAGTTCCAGCGCCTGATTCTGCCGTAGAATAAAAGAGAATAGTGATTTCATTTCTCAATCTTTTCAGAATTTTTTTCCTTTTCCTGTTTTTTGCACCCGTCCTTTTATTTTCAAAAGAACGCTTTCTATTTATTTTTCTAAAATCTGCCGGCCCTTCATTTATCAAGCTGGGACAGCTTTTATCAGTTCGTCCTGATTTGGTTGGTGAAAAAATTGCCAACGCTTTGGCAAGTTTTTGTGATGATCTTGAGCCTTTCTCGCAGACAAAAGTTAAAGAAATTTTGCGCCAAGAATTCGGTAAAAATTTCGAAAAAACTTTCGCTGAATTTAATTATGTTTCAGTTGCATCCGCATCAATTGCGCAAGTGCATAAAGCCAAGCTGCATGATGGTCGTGCGGTTGCCGTAAAAATCCTGCGTCCAAATATTTCACGCATTATGCGTCGTGATATTTCTAGTTTAAAATTGCTCACAAAATTCATCGCGCTCTTCTCAAAATTTTTAGCAAAAACTTTGCGCGATATTTTTATGTTGCTTGAAGGAGTCGCGAAATATGAGCTTGATTTGCTTCACGAGGCATCAAATGGATCAAAGCTTCGTGACGATTTAAAAGATGTAAAAGGTTTTTATGTGCCAGAAATTTTCTGGCAATATTCCACACCAAAAATTCTGGTTTTGCAGTGGCTTGATGGAATTTCTTTTTCCAACAAAAAAGCGATTTGCGAAACTTCTTTTGATAAAAAAATAATCGCACAAAACTTTGTAATCAGCTATTTCAACCAGGTTTACGTTCACGGATTTTTTCATGCCGACATGCATCCGGGAAATTTATTTTTGCTAAAAAACGGCGATATTGGCGTTGTTGATTTTGGCATCATGGGAAAAATTGATAAAAAAACGCGCATCGCTGTTGCTGAAATTTTGATCGGATTTTTAAATCGCGATTACAAAAAAGTTGCGCAGATCCACCTCGATGCCGGCCTTGTTCCACCTAACACCAATCTTGATGATCTGGCGCTTTCTTGTCGCAGAATTGGCGAAACAATTGTGGGCTCTGATGTGAAAGATATTCCAGTTGCCAAGCTTTTGAGTGGCCTGATCGCAATGACGCGCGAATATCAAATGGATACGCGCCCAGAATTATTACTTTTGCAAAAAACTGTTTTAGTTGTTGAAGGAGTAGGCATGATGCTTGATCCAAATTTAAATATTTGGAATTTAGCGCGGCCTTGGATTAAAGAATGGGCAAAGAAAAATATCGGCTTCGATGCCAAGATCCGCGACGGCGTGATCGATCTAATTGAGATGGCAAAGAGGTTCGTGCGTTCTGTTTAAACCAATGGAGGCCTTATGTTTCACATTAAGTCAAAGGCTGAATATGAGCAGCAATATTTAGCATCAATTCAAAATCCTGATAAATTTTGGGGCGAGATTGCGCAAAATTATACTTGGTTTGAAAAGTGGAAAAATGTCAGCAATTGCAATTTGAAAATCGGGCAAATTCGCTGGTTTGAAGAAGGAAAAACAAATATCGCTTACAATTGTTTAGATCGTCATTTGAAGGAAAAAGGCGATAAAGTTGCGCTGATCTGGGAGAGCAATGATCCAAAAGTAAAAAGCCAAAAAATCACTTATAAAAAACTTCACGAAGATGTCTGCCAATTCGCGAATTTATTGATTGCGCAAGGAATCAAAAAAGGCGACCAGGTTTGCATTTATATGCCGATGATTCCGCAAGCTTTAGTTGCGATGCTTGCTTGCGCCAGAGTTGGCGCGGTTCACTGCGTGGTGTTTGCCGGATTTTCCGCAAAAGCTTTGGCGCAGCGCATTGATGATTCGGGCGCGAAAATGCTGATTACTTCTGATTTGCTTTATCGCGGTGAGAAAATTATCGAGCTCTACGAAATCGCCAAAGACGCGCTCAAAGAATGCAAATCAGTTAAGTCGGTAATTTTATATAAACGTCATCCAGGCTTTGAAAAACCAAATAAAAAAACCTTCATCTGGCAAGATGAAATCGAAAATTTTTCTACCTCGCATAAAGCTGAAATATTAGACGCAGAAGATCCTTTTTTCATTTTATACACATCAGGCTCAACCGGCAAACCAAAGGGCATTCTGCACACGCTGGGCGGATATATGACATATGTCGGCTATTCGTTTAAAAACGTTTTTCAATATCGCGATAATGAAGTGTTTTTTTGCAGCGCTGATATTGGCTGGATTACTGGTCACAGCTATCTTGTTTATGGTCCCCTGCTAAACGCCGCAACAATTGTGATGTTTGAAGGAGTGCCAACGCATCCAACGCCGGAGCGCTTTTGGGAAGTTATTGATAAGCATAAAGTAAATATTTTTTACACCGCGCCAACTGCGATTCGCGCCTTGATGCAAAAGGGCGATGAGCATATTGCGCAAGCTGATCTTTCATCGCTGCGTGTTTTAGGAACTGTCGGTGAGCCCATAAATGAAGAGGCTTGGCAATGGTTTTATGAAAAAATCGGCAAGAAAAAATGTCCAATTGTTGACACTTGGTGGCAAACTGAAACCGGCGGAATTTTAATTTCTTCACTTGCCGGAATAATCGATTCAAAGCCATCTTACGCAGGATTTCCGCTGCCTGGCGTCAAGCCGATTTTATTCGATGATTTAGGAAAAGAAGTAATGCAGGCAAAAAAAGTCGGCAATCTTTGCCTTGCGCAAGCATGGCCGGCGATGGCTCGCGCGGTTTGGAAAAATCCGAAAAAATTTCTCGAGACTTATTACGAGCAATTTCCTGGATATTATCAGGCAGGCGATGGCGCCTTTAAAACCGCGACCGGACTCTATCGCATAATTGGTCGCGTTGATGATGTGATAAAAGTTTCCGGTCACCGTTTAGGAACTGCAGAAATTGAAAATGCTGCAAATCAACATCTGGCGGTTTTTGAATCTGCGGCAATTGGCGTGCCGGATAACATAAAAGGCGAGGTGATTTATATTTTTGCCATCGCCAAAAAATCGGCGCCAAATCTTGAAAAAGAAATTTCGCAATTAATTGAAAATGACATCGGAGCAATTGCGCGTCCGCAGAAAGTATATATTGTGCCCGATCTGCCAAAAACCCGTTCGGGCAAAATCATGCGCCGCGTTTTGAAAAAAATTGTGGCCAAAGAAGAAGATTTTGGCGACACTTCAACCCTCGTAAATCCTGAAACAATTAAACAAATACAAGAAATATGCAGCTAACCTTAATGCGCGCCAAAATTCACCGCGCCACCGTTACCAAAGCCGATTTGCATTATGAAGGTTCAATCTCGGTTGATACTGATTTGCTTGATGCCGCAGGCATTTTGGTTAATGAAAAAGTTGACGTGCTAAACATTAATAATGGCGAACGCTTCACAACTTATGCCATCGCCGCGCCAGCTGGCTCTAAGCAAATTCAAGTTAACGGTGCTGCGGCCAGAAAAGTTCATGCAGGAGATTTAGTAATCATCATCGCTTATGGCTCAATGACTCACGACGAAGCCAAGCATTTCAAGCCTACAGTGGTTTTGCTCGATGACAAAAATGAAGTTTGTTAGCTTACTTGCATTTAAAATTTCGGCTCCTAATTTGCGCCGCCCTTCAAGGTGTAATTAAAAATAATTTTTATGAAAAGAACTTGGCAGCCAAGCAAATTGGTGCGTAAAAGAAGACATGGTTTCCGCTCTAGAATGGAAACTGTTGGTGGACGTAAAGTGCTTGCACGTCGTCGTGCTAAAGGCCGCGCTTCACTAAGCGTTTAACCTTTTCTTTTGAGCTATGTTGGAAATTTCCAACATTAGCTCGCTTACGCCTCAGATGTTTAAAGAGGGCAGATGCTCAAAATTCTTCCAATAAAAAAATCAGAAGATTTCCAAAAAATCGGGAAAAAAGGTCAAAAATTTTATTCTCACACCGTTCTTCTTCTAACTCATCCAACTCCGCAAAATTATCTTCACGATCCTGCAACAGGCAAAATGGCGAAAGAATTTTGTCGCATTGGTTTTACTGTTGCTAAAACTGTCAGCAAATTAGCGGTTGAACGCAATTTGGCTAAAAGAAGATTGCGTGAAATTTTTAAAAAACTTGTGCCTCTTTACGCCAAAGCTAATCATGATTACGTGGTGATTGCGCGCAAAGAAATTACCGCGGCAGATTTTAAAAAAATTTCAACTGATCTGAAATTCTGCATAAGCAAAATTCATCAAAATAAAATTGGTAAAGATCATGACCGAGCAAAAAAAACGCAGTAAAATTCCCTACATTTTTTTCATTTTTTTTGCCGTAATTGTTGGCATGAATGTTTTTTATATTTATCTGGCAAACAAGAGCTGGCGCGGCGTGATAACAAAAGACGCTTATGAAAGAGGTGCTGCTTACAATGAAGTTATCACACAAAATAAAAAACAGCAGACAATGGGTTGGAAAGTTGATATGAAATATAAACGCTTGGATGAAAAAAGTGGTTCGCTGTTGGTGAAATTATCTGATAAAAATTCTGCTATAATTAAAGATGCTAATATTCGTGCTGAACTAAAAAGACCAACGCAGGAAGGCTTTGATTTCAAGGCGCCGCTGGTTTTTAAAGATGGAATTTATGAAGCAAAAATTTCTTTTCCGATGAAAGGTCAATGGGATATCGAGCTTGATATTGCGCGCGGCGAAGAAAGATTTTTTGAAGTTAAGCGCTACGTAATCCAATGATAAAACCGTGTCTGCATTGTGGCCAGGATGTTAAAGATATTGCGCAGGATTTTTGTTGCCGCGGCTGTGATTTAGCTTATCGAATCATCAATAAAATGGGGCTTGGAAGTTATTATAAATTCCGCGAGCTCAATCATAATGAAGGAAAAATCAAACCTGAAATTTCTGAAGAAATCGATATTTCTGAATTTGTAGCGCAGCATAAAGATGGCACAAATTCTGTTTCGTTAATTGTGCAAGGAATGCATTGCGCGGCTTGTATTTGGCTGATTGAAAGCATTTTAAAAAAACAAGAAAATGTTATAAATGCGCGCGTAAATCTTTCGCAAAAAACTTTGCTCTTAAGTTGGAAAGGCGATGTTGGTGAAGGAAATAAATTGATTCATCTCATCTATGAAATCGGTTATAAACTTTTGCCGTTTGATCCAGAAATTTTGCAAATTGCTGATAAAAAATATAATGATTCAATTTTACGCGCCCTTGCTGTTGCTGGCTTTGGAGCGGGTAACATTATGTTGCTGTCAATTTGTTTATGGTTTTCTGATGCGTGGAATATGGGTGAGGCAACGCGCAATTTGCTGCAATATTTTTCTGCGCTCATCGCACTTCC
>Ga0209358_10003226_pt1 | contig 12098 bp, 11 predicted proteins | sample LauGreFa1BDMLBSN_2_FD_187574 | JGI IMG/M metagenome (GOLD analysis project Ga0209358, IMG submission 187574) | Freshwater lake microbial communities from Lake Michigan, USA - Fa13.BD.MLB.SN (SPAdes) (version 2) | ecosystem: Environmental > Aquatic > Freshwater > Lake | place: Lake Michigan, USA...
AGATTAATTGCGAATAATCTAAATCATCTTCCTGGACTAAATTAAGAATCTTGTAATCAGCAATAAATCCGCATTTAATTACCTCGGCCATGCCGGCTGATAAATCTCGCTTTGAAAGTTTCTCAAGAAAAGTTGGATCAATTAAGACCTTGGCTGGAGAATAGAATGAGCCAATTAAGTTTTTACCAGCCGATGAATTAACTCCCGTCTTTCCGCCAACACTTGCATCCACCATGCCAGCAAGTGATGTTGGTATCGCATACCAGGTAATTCCGCGCAACCAAGTCGCAGATGCAAACCCAGCCAAATCTGTTGTAGCACCGCCACCAAAACCAATTATTGCATCCTGACGGCCTAAGCCAATAGCTGCGCATTTTTTCCAAATTCGATCTAATGTTGCGACAGTTTTTTGATTTTCACCATCTGGAGTTGGAAAAATAGTTAAATTCTTGCCATCTTTTAACTTAAATAATTTGATAAGCGATGAAGGAGCAATTAACAAAACTTTACTATGGTCTTTACATAACTCTTTAATTGATTCCAGCCCATTAACTCCTACGATAACTTGATAGTTGCGGTCAGATTTAACACTTAAAGATCTCATATTTTGCTCGCTAGTTTCTCACTTATGATTTTAGCTACCTCTGCTGGTTTATGACTATCAGAAGAAACCACATCAGTTGCTAAATGCTCGTAAATTGGACGACGCTCACTCATAAGATTCATCCACTGCTGGCGTGGGTTGATTAAAAGCAATGGTCTATCTTTGTTAAAACCAATTCGAGTAGCAGCCTGAGATATTGAAACATCAATAAAAATTATTGGGAAATCTGCCTTTTCTAAAATATTTTTGATTTGCATGTTTATCGGCGCTCCCCCACCTAATGCAATAACTCCAGAAAACTCTGACAGGATTTTTTCAACTACCTCAACCTCTATTTTGCGAAAGGCAGGCTCTCCATCATCAACAAATATTTCAGAAATCTTCTTCTTTGTAATTTGTTCAATTTCGGTATCAGTGTCAGTGAATGGCATTGATAATTCCTTCGCCAAGGCACGCCCAATGCTAGATTTCCCAGCCCCAGGTGGACCGATCAATACAACTTTATTTAGCATTACTTGATTTCTAAGGTTTTAATATAGTTCTCAAAATTGCGTTTAGTTTCTTGAACGCTGTCGCCACCAAATTTTTCAAGTACCGCATCAGCAAGTACTAAGGCTGCCATTGCCTCTGCCACAATTCCAGCTGCCGGAACTGCGCAAACATCTGAGCGTTGGTTGATTGCTTTTGCCGCTTCACCGGTTGCTACATCTATTGTGTCTAATGCTTTAGGTACTGTTGAAATCGGTTTCATGGCAACTTTAACTCGCAAAATTTCACCATTACTCATGCCACCTTCAGTCCCGCCAGCACGATCTGTTCTTCTAACAATCTTTCCAGCCTTGTTCTTTTCAATCTCGTCATGAGCCACTGAGCCGCGACGCTTTGCAGTGGTGAATCCATCACCAATTTCAACTCCTTTAATGGCCTGAATTCCCATCATTGCCCCAGCAAGTCGTGCGTCTAAACGCTTATCCCAATGTGTGTGTGAACCTAAACCAGGAGGCAAGTTGTATGCCAATACCTCCACAACGCCACCAAGAGTATCTCCATCACGGTGTGCCGCTTCAATTTCTTTAACGATTGCTTCACTCACTTTTAAGTCTGCGCAACGAACTGGATCTTCATCAATTCTAGATTTATCCTTAATTGTTGGTAGCTCATAATCTTCATCAACAGATACTTGGCCAATTGAAATTACATGACTTAAAATCTCAATTCCAACACTTTGTTTAAGAAAGGCGCGAGCTACTGCCCCTAGAGCAACTCGTGCCGCAGTTTCTCTCGCGCTAGCTCTTTCTAAAATTGGTCTGGCATCTGAAAAATTAAACTTCTGCATTCCAACCAGATCGGCATGACCAGGACGTGGTCTAGTTAATGGCGCATTTCTAGCTAAATCTTTGATTTCGTCATTCGGTACTGGATCAGCACTCATAACTTTTTCCCACTTTGGCCATTCCGAATTTGCAATCTGAATTGCAATTGGTCCTCCTTGGGAGAGGCCAAGTCTTATTCCGCCAGTGATCGTGATTTTATCGGCCTCAAAATTTTGTCTAGCTCCGCGCCCAAAACCTAATCGGCGTCTAGATAAATCAAAATCAATTTCTTTGCTCGTAATTTCGACATGAGCGGGAATTCCTTCAACAATTGCCGAAAGTGCAGGGCCATGAGATTCGCCCGCGGTTAACCAACGTAACACAGCACTCTCCAATCAATTAGAGCCTTATTATCTCAGATTAACTACTTATCTTGCGCCCCATTTAACCTTGTAATCAAAAAATCTTCGCTAGATATGTTCCGCAAATCATAAATGGTGCAAAGGCAACCGTCTTTGATCCTATGAATAGCGCATAGATACCGCCAAAAATCCAAGTATATGAAAGTGCGTTGAACAAATGGAGGTAGGAATCAAGCATTAAACCCAAGATGGCAGAAAGCTTTATATCCCCTGCTCCGATCTTACCCTTCGCCAAAACATTGATGAGTGCGTAAATAATTAGATTTAATAGTCCAAATTCCCATCTGTTGGCGATCTTAGGTGTCAAAAGAATTAAGAGCAAAGTAATATCGACATTTCTAATTAAATGAGTTTTTACATCATATAGAGCAATTCGGGCCAGCAAAATAAAGGTGAGGATTTCAAGTATCACTTGTAAAGATTAGTAAGAAATTACTTAAAGTATTTTTGGGTGTGGATTACTTTTTGATAGCTGCGTAGCCTACCTTTAATAACTCTTGGCGCATCTGGTCAAAGTCAAATTCTTTCTGAGTAAAGTAGTTTATTTGAAAAAGTGCTTGCTCAACTAAAAGTGATAACCCACCAATAACAGTTTTTCCCAAATTTTGATACCTCTTTGCTAACTCAGTTGGCCATGGATGATAAATAACCTCAAAAAAATCCGCCTTAGTCGAAATGAATGAAAGCCCATCAGTTGCGCCAGCAGGTGTTGTTGAAATTATTAAATCACGATCCTGAATCTCTTCAAACCTATGCCAATCTAGAAAACTAAGGTCGAGATCTACCGCTGCCGCATGCAACTGGTCATGTCTATTAATTGATCTTGTTAACACAGTTACTTCAGTGCCAGTTCCCTTAAGTGCGCCAATTGCGGCTCTTGCAGTTCCACCGGCGCCAAGTATCGAAATCTTCTTACCAAAATATGGCCTCAACAAATTTTTAAATGCTAGTAGGTCGGTGGATAAACCAATACTCCCAGTTGACTCAAAAATAATGGTGTTAACAGATGCTATTTGTTTTGCTACTGGATCAACCCTATCTACAAACCCTATAGAAATTTCTTTAAGCGGCATAGTTAAGGCCAGTCCGCGATAGCCAGCATTCTTTGCGTTGAAGTAAAATTCACCAAATTTATCTTCTGAGATTTCCTCCGACAAGAATTCTGCTTCAATTCCTAATATTTTATATGCTGTGGAATGAAGTAGTGGCGATAGAGAATGACTAATAGGGCTTCCAGCCACTGCCATCTTTATCATTTAAACAAACCTGCCTTTTCATTTTTTCTAAACTCATTCACCCAAGTATTAAACTCGTCAAAAGATTTAGTGAATCTAGTGTCTTGTGGCTTTACGGTTATGAAATATAACCAATCTCCAGACACTGGATTCACTGCAGCATCAAGTGCATCCTGTCCAGGATTACCAATTGGTCCTATTGGGAGTCCTTGATACTTGTAAGTGTTGTACCTGGAGTTTATCTCCAACCGCTTGTACGGCAGGCGTATTTGGCCTCGAAGATTGGCCGCATAATCAACAGTGGCATTCATCTGAAGCGGCATCCTAATTTTTAGGCGGTTGTAAATCACTCTGGCAATTTTTGTGAAATCTTGCGGATCACCCTCTGCTTGAATTATTGAAGCTATGGTCACTAGTTCAAACGGAGAGTACTCATTGAAACCTTGATCGATCTTGCTAGTTTTTGCTGCAAGATTAAATCTTTGAATCATCTGGTTTACAGCTGTATCTGTTGAAGTGCCCGGAGGAAAGGAGTACTGAGCTGGAAACAAAAAACCCTCTAAGTTAGAAGTTTTATAAATCTTATCTGGCTTTATGGACGCCGATAGACTTCCAGAAACCAAATTTGATTTCTTAAGCAAATCAAATATTTCATTTTTTCTGAGCCCTTCGATAAAACCAAACACACCACGATTTCGCTTTGAATCCAGCAGTTGGTCTAACGCTGCGTTTGCAGATATTTTAAGATCAATTTCATGGATTCCAGGTGATATGGAATTAGATCGTCTATCGTTAATCGCTAGCTTATAGAAAACTTTGCTTGCTTTAATGACTCCAGATTCATAAAGTTTCTCGGCTATTTGGCTACCAGTGTCTCCAGATTCAATTAATATATCTGTTTTCTGATTCGAACTTGTAGCTAAATAATCGTTCAAAAGAAAGGTATTGTGAATCGAATTGGCAACAAAGGTAAATACTAATAAGCCGACGATTGGAGCAATATATTTTCTCAAAAGATTTCACCAATAGAAGTTCCTGATTTCTCATTCAAAATCGCACTTTCCAAGATATTTACAGCTGCGATTTGATCGATAACCGCTTTGCTCTCTTTAGAGTTTTTACCAGCTTCCCTCATTTGTGAATAGGCATTTGTAGTAGAAAGGCGCTCGTCAACAAGATAGATCGGTCCGGAGAAAATGCTTTTGATTAATTCTGCAAAATCGATTGCTTGCGCAGATTTTGAACTGTTCTCACCAGATAAGTGTCTTGGATTTCCAACTACGGCGTATATAGGCTTGATGCCATTGAATATTTCCAAGAGTTTTTCAGTCAACTTATCATCATTCAAAATAGTTGCATGGGGAGATACTAAAATTGACTCAGGGTCTGACGTTGCGACGCCAATGCGTTTCTCGCCAAAGTCAAAACCAATCCTGGTTCCAATCTCGATTGGTTTAGTCATTTTTCACTCTACTTTTAATTGATCTTCCCAGTTATTAAGTTAGTAATTTCAGACAATGCTTTATCAATAGATTTAGCGTCTACTCCTCCACCTTGCGCAAAATCATCCTTTCCGCCACCGCCACCGCCTAGAATCGCAGAACCAGTTTTAATCAATTCACCGGCCTTAATACCTAATTTGTTTGCCTCGGCAGAAACAGCTGCAACAAGCAATGGTTTAGAACTACTAACCGTAGCAAGGACGATTACGCCAGACTTAATCTTTCCCTTTAAATCAATAGCAATCGATCGCATGTCATCTACTGAAATATCGTCTGCCAAATGCTCATTGATTAGATTAATACTTCCAATCGATTTAGCTTTTTTGACTAAATTCCCAGCAGAGGCCATCGCCTTTGCGCTACGAACAGCTGAAAGCTCTTTCTCCATGCCTTTCATCTTTTCTACCAATTCCGATACCCGTTGCGGCAATTCATCTGATCGAACGCCCTTAATAATTTCAGTCAAAGAATTTAGTAATACATGCTCACGTGCTAAGAATTTATAAGCGTCATAGCCAACAAGGGCTTCAACACGTCTAACGCCAGCGCCAATTGAAGATTCTGAAAGCAATTTAACCAATCCAAGTTGACCAGATCTAGATACGTGGGTTCCGCCGCAGAGCTCTTTTGCCCATTCACCAACACTTACTACCCGAACTTGATCACCATATTTTTCACCAAATAGCGCCATTGCGCCCATTGCACGAGCAGCATCTTGTGACATTACCTCGGCATGAACTTGTAAATCTGAAATCAACAATTCGTTGACTCTGCTTTCTACATCATTAAGAACTGATACAGGCACTGCGGATGTAGATGGAAAATCAAACCTAAATCGACCTGGCGCATTCTCAGATCCTGCTTGAGTTGCCGTTTCACCCAATGCTTCCCGAAACGCTTTATGCACCATATGAGTGGCTGTATGAGCTCTTGAAATAGCTAACCTACGTTCTAAATCTATATCAGCAATTGCAGCTGATCCATTTTTAACTACTCCACTTAATACCGTTCCGCGATGAACAATTAATCCAGGCAATGGTGTCTGAACATCATCAATTTGAATTACCGCACCGCTGGCCAGTTTTATTGTTCCGCCATCTGCTAACTGACCGCCACCTTCAGCATAAAAAGGCGTGCGATCGAGAGTTATCTCTATCTCGGCTCCAGGATTAGCCTCTGAAACACTCTTGCCATCGACTAATAAGCCAGTTAATTTTGATTCAGCAGAAATGTTGTCATAGCCAATAAATTTTGATGTTCCAGATTTATCAACTATTCCCCGATACTCAGTTAAGTCAGTATGGCCACTCTTTTTCGCTTTAGCATCGGCTTTAGCGCGATCTCTTTGTTCATTCATTAATTTTCTAAAGCCAACTTCATCAACCCCAAGTCCCTGTTCACGCGCCATCTCAAGGGTTAAGTCGAATGGAAAGCCATAGGTATCATGTAACTTAAATGCAGTATCAGCCGATAAGGATTTGTTGTTTGCACTCTTTAAGTCACTTGCCGCTAAATCAAAAATAGATGTTCCGCTTTTTAAAGTTTGAATAAAACTATCTTCTTCTGCCTCAGCAATCGCCAGAATTCGATCTGATCCGCTTACCAACTCTGGATATTGTGGTCCCATAGCTTTTATTGAGCTCTTTATTAATTCACCCATTACAACATCTTGAGAGCCAAGTAACCGCATATTACGAATTGTGCGTCGCATCATTCTTCTCAGAACATATCCCCGGCCTTCATTTCCTGGGGTAACACCATCCCCGATTAGCATCATTGCAGTTCTGGCATGATCTGCAACCACTCGTAGTGAAACATCAGATTTTTCATCTTTTCCGTATTTAACCTTTGTTAATGCAGAAGCCTTATCTAGAATAATTTTTGTAGTGTCGATTTCGTAAATATTCTCAACGCCCTGCAATAACGCAGCAGTACGTTCTAATCCCAGGCCAGTATCAATATTTTTTGCTGGTAACTCTCCAACAATTGGGAATGCATTCTTATCTCCACCCTCACCGCGGATGTTTTGCATGAAAACAAGATTCCAGATTTCTAGATAACGGTCTTCATCGGCAATCGGCCCACCCTCTTTGCCATAAGCACTTCCTCTATCAAAATAAATCTCCGAACATGGGCCGCAAGGGCCAGGGACTCCCATTGACCAAAAATTATCTGCCATTCCGCGTCGCTGAATACGATTTTTTGGAACACCAACTTGTTTCTCCCATATTTGCGCTGCTTCATCATCATCTTCATAAACTGTTACCCAAAGCTTGTCTTCACTAAAACCGTAGCCACCTTCAGATGTTGACTTAGTTAGTAGTTCCCATGCAAGCGAAATCGCACCTTCCTTGAAATAATCTCCAAAAGAAAAATTACCGCACATTTGAAAGAAAGAGGCGTGACGAGTGGTTTTACCAACTTCATCGATGTCTAATGTTCGAACACATTTTTGAACTGAGGTGGCACGCTTATATGGTGGCTTAACTTCGCCAAGAAAAAAAGGTTTAAATGGAACCATGCCAGCATTGACCAATAAAAGATTTGGATCGTCAGCAATGAGCGATGCAGAAGGTACGACTGTATGGCCAAGATTTAATGAATTGCCCTCTTCAAAGAAATTTAGCCAGCGGGAGCGAATATCAGCGGAGTTCATCACTACGCCTTTGCTTTACTTTTTTTCTTACCCTTTTTCTTTAGCTTTGCCGCAGTAACAAGTGCGGCGGCTGCCTTCATGGCTAATGGGTTTTCATCAAGAAAGGATTCGGTGGCATTTGTAACTTTTTTAGTCAGGTCTTCAATCGATTTTCCGGCATTACTAATACTTTGCAGTGGTCCGTTAATCATCCTAATAGTTTTGGTAACTTCATCAATTAGACGAGAGGTTCGGACTACTGTGTAAGAGATCGCGATCGCGATCACCGCGAGGGATGACGCAGCAATTATCGTTGCAATTCCACCTGGGCCCATGTTGGGAAGAATACCTGAAAAGGTGGGAACTACTTGGCAGCGGCTGGAGTATCGACCCCAGTCTCTTTACGTTGTGCTGGTGTAATCGGTGTCGGTGCGCCAGTTAGTGGATCACCGCCACTTGCCGTCTTTGGAAATGCGATGACTTCTCGAATTGATTGTGCCCCAGCAAGCAATGCGCATAATCGATCTAAACCAAGAGCAATTCCGCCATGTGGTGGTGGTCCATAATTAAATGCTTCGAGCAAAAATCCAAACTTACTCTCTGCCTCCGCTTGCGAAAGTCCAATAGTTTTGAAAACTCTTTGTTGAACCTCTCGTTGATGGATACGAATTGAACCACCACCAATTTCATTTCCATTTAAAACAATGTCATATGCATAAGCAAGCGCTTCTGCCGGATTCTTATCAAAGCTTTCGGCAAACTCCGGTTTTGGTCCAGTGAAAGGATGATGAACTGCAGTCCAACCAGCAGCAGCATTATCAGCATCGACCGGTTCGAACATTGGTGCATCTACAATCCATACAAATTTCCATAACTTTTCATCAATTAATTTACATCGCACACCAATTTCAAGTCGAACTGCGCCGAGAAGATTCTGTGATGCAGCTGGTGAACCAGCAGCAAAGAAAATAGCATCGCCATTTTTTGCTCCAACAGTTGATGCAATACCAGAGCTTTCTTTTTCCGAGAGATTTTTAGCTACTGGTCCGGATAGCGTTCCATCTGCACCAACTAAAATATATGCAAGCCCTTTAGCTCCCCTTGCCTTAGCCCAATCTTGCCAAGCATCTAATTCACGTCGTGGCGAATCAGCGCCTGATGGCATAACCACGGCCCCAACATATTCAGCTTGAAAAACTCTGAATGATGTCTCCTTAAAGAATTCAGTTACATCTACTAACTTATTCTCAAATCTTAAATCTGGCTTATCAGAACCATAATTCTTCATCGCGTCCCGATATGTCATATGTGGAATCGGGGTTGGAATTTTATAGTTAACAACTTTCTCAAAAACTGAGGCTAAAACCTTTTCAGCAATTGCAATCACATCAGCTTGGTCAGCAAATGAGATTTCAATATCTAACTGGGTGAACTCTGGTTGACGATCTGCTCGGAAATCTTCATCTCTAAAGCAACGTGCGATCTGGTAATAGCGCTCCATTCCAGCAACCATCAATAACTGCTTAAACAATTGCGGAGATTGCGGCAGCGCATACCAAGATCCAGGTTGTAGTCGAACTGGAACTAGAAAATCTCTGGCACCCTCCGGTGTTGAACGAGTTAAATATGGAGTTTCGATTTCAAGGAAATCTGCGCTAGCCATTACATCTCTGATCGTAGTTGTTACTTTAGAGCGTAGCCGCAGATTTTTTGCTGGGCCTTCTCTACGCAAATCTAAGTAACGATACTTAAGTCGCACCTCTTCTGAAATATTTCCAATATCACCACTATCAACCGGGAAAGGAAGTGCTGCTGCTTCGCTTAACACCTCCAGAGATTCACATACCACTTCAATTTCACCGGTTGCGATATCTTTATTTTCATTACCTGTTGGTCGAAGCTTTATCGTGCCAGTAATTAAGACGCACCATTCTGCTCGTAATTCTCCAGCAATTTTCTCATCATTAATTACAACTTGAACCGCACCGGTTGAATCACGCAAATCTATAAAAGCTACACCACCGTGGTCTCGCCGACGTGCCACCCAGCCAGCTAGAACAACTTTACTTCCAACGCTTTTAGCATTTAAAGAGCCAGCGTCATGAGTGCGAAGCATTAATTTGAACTTCCTATTCGTTTAATTAAATCTGAAGCAGTAAGAGTACTAGAGAAGACTTCTCCGCTACTCATCAATTTCAACTCACACTTACCAGATGAAATCTCATCATCACCAATAACTAGGCCGTACCGTGCGCCGCTCTTATCAGCAGCTTTCATTCCACCCTTTAGGCCACGATCACCATAGGCCATGTCACAAATAATTCCATTGTTTCTCAAATCAGATATAAGGTTGAAAGCAACCGTTTTACTATTTTCAGTAATTGGCACAATGAATAATTTAAGTTGATTAATTTCTTTTGGTAAGCATTCTTCAGCAAGGGCGGCCATCAATATCCGATCAACTCCAAGGCCAAATCCAATTCCACTTACATCAGAGCCACCCAGTGAATTCATCAAACCGTCATATCGCCCGCCACCACCGATCCCAGATTGCGCTCCTAGTAAAGGGTGATCAAACTCAAAGGTTGTGCCGGTGTAGTAATCAAGACCTCGAACCATCCTAGGATTGATTTTGTAATCAATTCCAAGTCCGGTGAGTAATTTTTTCACTTCTTCAAAATGCGCCTTGCTCTCACTATTTAAATAATCTAGTAATAGCGGTGCTTTAGACATCGCTTGTTTAATCTCTTCTCTTTTATCATCAAATAATCTCAGCGGATTCAATTTCGCACGGGCAGTAGTCTCTTCATCAAGTTTTAAACTGGATATGAATTTAACTAGTTCGGTCCGATGTGACTCTCTACTCTTGGAATCACCAAGTGAAGTAATATTCAGTTTGTATTGCTTAAGCCCTAAGGCTTTGAAGGCACTATCTGCTACAGCAATTACTTCAACATCAATCTCTGGATCGTTGTAGCCAATTGCTTCAATTCCGACTTGGTAAAACTGGCGATAGCGACCAGCTTGTGGCCGTTCAGCGCGAAAGAAAGCTCCAGAATAAAATAGTTTTACTGGTAATTGACCACGGTCCAGGTTGTGTTCAATTACTGCTCGCATTACCCCAGCAGTTCCCTCTGGCCGAAGTGTTAATGATCTTCCACCTCTATCTTCAAAGGTGTACATCTCTTTGCTTACAACATCTGTTGATTCACCAACGCCACGAGTAAAAACTTCAGTATCTTCAAACACCGGTAACTCAATCAACGAGTACCCAGCCAACTTCGCAGAATTAATCAGTTGATCTCTAACAAATTCAAATTGTTCGGAGTTTGGCGGGAAGTACTCACTTACTCCCTTAGGCGCTTGAAACTTACTCAAGGTTCACCGCCCATTCTGATTAAGAAAATCATCTTGCAGGTAAGGGTTTCTTACGCGCTCTATGGCGATTGTAGTTTGCCCACCATGCCCAGGCAGGACATTTAGGTCATCAGGTAGTGTCAAAATTCGTTCTCGCAAGGTTTTGCGCATCTGGCTTGCCGATCCAGTCGGCAGATCGGTTCTTCCGATACTGCCGGCGAACAACACATCCCCCGAAATAAGTTGTTTATTATCAACGGTATAGATAACTGAACCTTTGGTGTGGCCTGGTGCAAAAATTGCGCCAATTTCTAAACCAGCAATCTCAAAATGAGAAAAATCCTCAACCTCAACAACATCAGCTGGTTCCTGAAATTTATCACCACCAAATGCAGAGATTAATTGCTCGCTAACTCCACCCTTGTCGATTGCACCAGTTGGATCAGTAAGTAAAAATCGATCATCGCCAGTAATAAATGTTCGCATTGGAGTTTGCTTAGTTAGAGGCAAAACCGAAAAAATATGATCCAGGTGCCCATGGGTAATTAAAATTCCTACTGGCTTTAAATTGTGTTCCGAAACTTTTTCAATTATGTCTTTTACTAAATTTGGCTTTGCTATACCAGGATCAACAATTAAACATTCTTGGCCAACACCTGTTGCCAAAATCCAACAGTTTGTTTCAAAGTAGGGAGCAATGACCCGATCAACAAGCATTTTCACCCCCACCGGTCATCCTTTTTTCTCGTTCAGATTTCGCTAAACACAGGTGATTAGGCTATCTTTTAGCCAGCACCAAACCCAGTAATCAAAGACGCAAAAGCGAAAATGATTACTACGCCCCCATATAACGAGATCTGTATGACAGAGATCGCGCAACGAAAGGTAATAATCATGGAGAGTACAAATACACCCAACCTTTCGAATACTGGGGCTGCAGCAGCACTTATTGGTGATCCAGCAAAATTTGGCCGAGTCGGCGAAGATGGCACTGTTTACGTAATTACACCAACCGGCGATCGCGCCGTTG
>Ga0209358_10003228_pt1 | contig 12095 bp, 9 predicted proteins | sample LauGreFa1BDMLBSN_2_FD_187574 | JGI IMG/M metagenome (GOLD analysis project Ga0209358, IMG submission 187574) | Freshwater lake microbial communities from Lake Michigan, USA - Fa13.BD.MLB.SN (SPAdes) (version 2) | ecosystem: Environmental > Aquatic > Freshwater > Lake | place: Lake Michigan, USA...
AATGCCACATTCGCGCATGATACGCTTTTTAGCAGAAGCACTTTCGTTTTCTCCAGATACAATTGCACCGGCATGACCCATTGTTCTTCCTTTTGGAGCAGTTTCTCCTGCGATGAAACCTACAACAGGCTTGGTGCCGTGTTCTTTGATCCACATGGCAGCCTTAGGTTCAAGTTCACCACCGATTTCACCAATCATAATGATACCGTGAGTTTCAGGGTCGTTCATTAACAATTGAACGGCTTCTAACGTGGTAGTGCCAATGATTGGGTCGCCACCGATTCCGATCGCTGTAGTTACACCTAAGCCTGCTTTCGCAACTTGGTCAGCGGCTTCGTAAGTCAAGGTTCCTGATTTAGAAACGATACCAACATTTCCTTTTTTGAAAACGAAACCAGGCATGATACCCACTTTCGCTTCGCCTGCGGTAATGATACCTGGGCAGTTAGGACCTATTAAAGTCGCACCGCGATCGGTTGCGTAGATTTTTGCTTTCACCATGTCTGCAACTGGAATGCCTTCGGTAATTGTAACAATTACTTTAATACCTGCAGCAGCAGCTTCCATGATAGCGTCAGCAGCAAATGCTGGTGGTACGAAAATAATGGTCACATCGGCGCCCGTTGCTGTTACAGCATCGGCTACCGTGTTGAATACTGGACGCTCGAGGTGTGTTTGTCCACCTTTGTTTGGTGTAACACCACCAACAACGTTGGTTCCGTATTCAATCATTTGTGTTGCGTGAAATGTTCCTTCACTACCTGTGAATCCTTGAACAATTACTTTCGAATCTTTGCTTACTAAAACGCCCATATGGTAATATTTTTTGCTGCGGCGAAATTAGTCATTATTTGGAAAGAATAGTCGTTCCATTGCCGATTGTTTCTCATTTTTGCAGAACATGAATGCAATTTCAAGAGAAGAGACGATATGCGCGTTGTCTACACCGCAAGGAGTTGGCGGTATCGCTGTAGTTCGCGTGAGCGGCAGTCAGGCTTGGGTTATAGTGAGCAAACTTTTTTCGAAGCCCCTTCAACCCGAACAAAAACGCAAAGCGCTTTTCGGATGTGTGTATGACGGGAAGGAAATTTTGGATGAAGTGGTGGTGACCTTGTTTCAAGGTCCGCATAGTTTTACTGGGGAAGACGTGGTTGAAATTGCTTGTCACGGATCCCGTTACGTTCAGCAGCGCATCTTGCAATTGTTGCAGGAAAACGGATGTCGCATGGCCACTGCGGGTGAATACACCATGCGTGCGTATTTGAATGGAAGAATGGATTTGAGTAGGGCAGAAGCAGTGGGAGATGTTATTGCTTCTGAGAGTGCTGCTGCGCATAAGCAGGCGGTGCATCAGATGCGTGGAGGATTTTCGAAGGAGATTGATGCGCTGCGTGAACGCTTGATACATTTTGCTTCTTTGTTGGAATTGGAATTAGACTTTTCGGAAGAAGATGTCGAGTTCGCCGATCGTACGCAGTTGTTGAATTTGTTGAATGAAATTTTGAAAGTAGTTGTTCAGTTGCGCGATAGTTTTCAATTGGGAAATGCCATTAAGAACGGTGTTCCGGTTGCCATTGTTGGCGCACCGAATGCGGGGAAGTCGACGTTGTTGAATGCCTTGTTGAATGAAGAGCGCGCGATTGTGAGTGACATTGCGGGAACTACGCGTGACACGGTGGAAGAAGTGTTGAATGTGGAAGGCATACAGTTTCGATTTATAGATACTGCTGGAATTCGCGAGACTTCGGATACGATTGAGCAGTTGGGCATTGCGCGCAGCATGGAGAAAGTGGGATTGGCGCAGTTGATTTTGTTGTTGGTAGATGTATCGAATACCACACAATTTACATTGAATGAAATGTTAGCATCCATTCACGCGAAGGCTCGCACCGATGCGCGTGTGTTGGTTGTGTTCAATAAAGTAGATGCATTATCTAATTTCGAATTGAAGGTTGAAGGAAGCAGTTTGAATATCTCGGCGAAGTCGGGTGAAGGCATAGAAGGTTTGCGCAGTTGGTTGGTTGAAAGCTTCGCTCCGTTGTTGAATGAAAGCGACACGGTGGTTACGAATGCTCGTCATTTCGAATCGTTGCGCCTCGCATCTATCTCTCTCGAAGAAGTCTTAAACGGCATGAACCTCGGCGTTCCTTCCGACCTCCTCACAGTAGACATCCGCAAGACGTTGTATCATCTTTCCGAGATCACGGGGAATATCTCTGCGGATGACATACTTCATTCCATCTTTGGAAAATTTTGTATTGGAAAGTAATGTTCAATAAATTTCTCATTACATTTAGGCATGAGATATTTAGCCCTTTTCCTCTTATTACCATTTGCTGCTTTCGGACAGCAAACCATTAACGAAACAATGATTCATGATGGATTGACACGCAGCTATACGCTGTATGTCCCAGCTAGCTATACACCTGGCACACCAGCGCCAATAGTATTGAATTTTCATGGATATACCAGCACTGCGTTTGAACAATTTTATTACGGAGATTTTCGTGCAATAGCAGATACGGCTGGTTTTCTGATTGTGGTTCCGATGGGAACACTTGACGCAACAGGAACTACTTATTGGAATTCTGGATGGGGTGGAACAGTGGACGACATTGGTTTTACAAGCGCTTTAATAGATGAGGTAGCCGCAACTTACTCCGTGAATTTAGATCGTGTCTACAGCACAGGTATGTCTAACGGTGGATTCATGAGTTACACCCTTGCTTGTTCGCTGAGCAATCGCATTGCAGCCATTGCGTCTGTTACAGGTTCAATGAATGTGGGTCAAGATCAAACATGTAATGCGGTGCATCCAACGCCCGTTATGGAAATTCACGGTACCGCAGATGCTACTGTTCCGTATGATGGAGGGACTTTCATGGAAGCTATTCCAAACGTATTGTCATATTGGGTGAACTTCAACAATTGCGACGCAACTCCAATAGTTACCGATGTCCCTAATACGAATCTAACCGATGGATGCACTGCCGTTCATTACTTCTACGATGGGGGAACCAATGGCGTTGATGTTGAACATTATAAAATAATTGATGGTGGACATACTTGGCCAGGTTCAATATTTACAGTCGGTGTAACAAACAACGACTTCATTGCCTCAAAAAAAATATGGCAGTTCTTCTTGCAATACGATATTAACGGAAGAATGGAAGCAAACTCAGTTGCAGATTTGACAGCTGAAGAGATTTCAATTTTCCCTAATCCGACAAAAGATAAATTGGTGATTCAAGGGTTGTCCCAAACCTTAACAACTGCTAATTGTAATGTTTTTTCTATCGACGGAAAACAATGTTCTGCAAGATTAACAGAAAATAATTCACTAGACGTAAGCGACTTAGAAAACGGAGTTTACTTCGTTCGCATTTCAACGAAAGATGGTTCTGCGACTGTTCAGTTTGTGAAAGTTTAATTTCTGCAATTTTCAGGAAGTTTAACTTCGGCACGAGTTTCACTCAGGCATGAACTCGCTTGCGTTTTTTCCGTCCCAAACCCCAACAAATTTGTAGGGAACAAATCGGGCGAACATTTCTTCCTTGTACCAATTAAGTTTTCGAGTAAGGGCCACAACTTCGCGGTGTTTCGGATTTTTATAGGCGTAATCCATCATCTCCTTTTGCGTTTTCCAGATGCTAAGTGTTGCCTGCTGTATGAGCGGCCACTCGCCAACACCAATGGATAAAACAAGTCCTTCATAACCTTCTAGGCTTTGACTTACTGAACCAACGCGACTCCAAAAAGACCAAAGTTTTCTAAATCGAATTCGAGCTCTGGTCAAAACAATAATGGGCTTGTCCATTGCCAATTCAGCATTTTTTTGGAACGGTGTTCTGCCATCCCAAGTGCCGTGCACTTCAGCAGAGTGCATGTAAACGGTCATGTGCTCGCAACTTCGTACTTGATATTCCTTAAAGAAATTATTCTCAGCAAAAAAGGTTTCCGCTTGAATCTCTGATTCCCAGTTACAGAGCATAACGTATGTTCCAAAATTGGGTATAGCGCTAAATCCATTTCTCGCACCTGAACCTAATATTTTATAAAAGGTTAGTCCATCTATATTTTTTAGCCGATCGTGCCCCAATTGCATTTGTTTAAACGCCCACCATTTATTTGCAGATGTTTCTACTTTGAAAAAGGTGCTTGTCGTTACTTGGCTCATGGTATTCTAAAGTAGTTTGAAATAGAACCTCCCTCAATGAAAAATGTTCAAAGCTTTCTCTTCCCAAAAGCAAAACCAGTCTATAACTTTGTAACATGAATTTTATTCTCGCGCTCAAAGAAAAAAATGAAACGCTGTATTACTTTGGTCTACTGTGTTTGGCTTTTTCAATTCTCTTACTCGCATTAACTAAATTTTCAAGCACGCAGGTTTACAATGTTAGCGCGTGGTACAAGCCTTTCAAATTTGCTTTCTCGACATTCCTCTTTGCTTGGGCAATGATTTGGTATTGCTCGTATTTGCCAGATTTCAACATAACTCGATTCAATTGGGCCATTATCTTACTGCTCGGATTCGAGATTGTGTACATTGCCATTCAAGCAGGAAGAGGGCAGTTGTCTCATTACAATCAAACTTCCTGGTTTTATAGTTTTTTATACGGATGCATGGCATTGGCAGCGTCGCTGGTCACCATCTATACTGCTTATGTCGGATACTTATTCTTTGTGAACGACTTCCCTGAATTGCCGAATTATTATTTGTGGGCCATTCGTTTAGGGATTTTTATTTTCGTGATCTTCTCTTTCGAAGGATTTGTCATGGGTTCGCGCTTAACTCATACCATCGGCGGTCCAGACGGCGAGGCGGGAATTCCATTGTTGAATTGGAGCACGAAATACGGCGATCCGCGCATTGCTCACTTTATTGGAATGCATGCGTTGCAGGTGATTCCGGTTGTTTCTTTTTATTTATTGAAAAACACCAAAGCAACTATTGCACTCGCCTTGCTCTATTTCGCATTGGCGGTGTTTACGTTGGTGCAGGCGTTGCAGGGGCGTTCGCTTTTTGGAAAGTAACGCTGCGCGATGACACAACACGTTGTGATGACCTTCTCCGAAGGATGACAGCTTCGCTGATGACACCTCGAACGGTGATAGATGAATGTTCCGAACTTTTGCTTTCAATACTTGTTCATTTATAAAGATTGAACAACTGTGCAAGCGATAAATGTAGTTTGGTTGAAACGCGATTTGAGGTTCGTAGATCACGAGCCTCTTTTTCATGCGCAAGGAGCTGAACGGCCATTTGTACTTTTATACATCTTCGAACCTTCAGTCATGAATCATCACGATTCAAATGTCAGACATTGGCGATTCGTGTATGAGTCGCTTCAAGATTTGAATCAACGGCTGAAGCCTTTCAATAAACACATTGAAATCTTTCACGACGAAGCCCTGCATGTGTTCGAGGAACTGACTTCGAATTTCAATATACAAACTGTTTTTTCTTCGCAAGAATCAGGAAACTTGCTGACCTATGAACGCGACATAAACATTTCGGAATTCTTTCATTCCAAAAATATTCAATGGAAAGAATTTCAAACCAACGGCGTTGTTCGAAGACTAAAGTCTCGTCCGCAATGGCCGAAGATGTGGGAAGATACAATGCGAACGCCCTCCTTCAATGTTCAGTTAGATTCACTTCAAGTTTTTAATTTCAATTCGGAAATTCATTTTCATTCAAATCGAAATTCCCTTCCAACAGAAATAACAGAACGCAATCCAAATTTTCAACCCGGCGGTGAATCATGGGCTTGGAAATACCTGAAGAATTTCATAGCGGAGCGAAGTGTCAATTACAGCAAACACATCAGCAGCCCTTCACTCAGTCGGAAAGGCTGCAGTCGTCTTTCGCCATACTTGGCGTACGGAAACATAAGCATGCGAGCGGTTTATCAGTTTACCGTTCAACATTATCAGACATCAACGAATAAGCGAGCGCTTTCGAATTTCATTTCGCGCTTGCATTGGCATTGCCACTTCATTCAAAAATTTGAAACCGAATGTCGGTATGAAATAGAGAATATCAATCGCGCGTACAACGTCTTGGTTAAGCCGAAGAATGAAGTGTACATAAAAGCCTGGCAGGAAGGAATGACGGGCGTTCCACTAGTAGATGCGTGTATGCGATGTCTGAAGGAAACAGGCTACATTAACTTCCGCATGCGCGCCATGGTGGTTTCGTTTTTCGTTTTCAACTTGTGGCAAGACTGGCGCGAGCTTCATTTTTTAGCGCGCATGTTTCTCGATTACGAACCGGGAATTCACTATCCGCAAATTCAAATGCAAAGCGGAACCACAGGTATCAATACCATTCGCATTTACAATCCGATTGTAAATTCAGAGAAGCACGATGCCAACGGCGACTTCATTAAACAATGGATACCTGAATTACGAAACATTCCAATTGCCTTCATTCACGAGCCACACAAGCTTTCGATCATTGAACAAGAAATGTATGGATGTGTCATTGGAAGGGACTATCCTGCACCCATTGTCGATGTGGAAGAAACACGGAAACACGCAAGTGAAATCGTTTGGAGTTTCAGAAAGAAAGATGAAGTGAAGGTGGAAGGAAAACGTATTTTGAAGAAACACGTGAGTCGCACGAATTCGAAAAAGAAATAAATCGAATTGAGCGTGAAGTTTCCTTCTATTTTAGCGTTCAGAATTTGAACAATGGAAGATATCAGTTGGTTGTCGCGGACGAGTTTGTTAATTGGTGAAGAAACACTTCGCAAGTTGACCTCGAAGCATGTCATGGTAGTCGGTATGGGTGGCGTTGGATCCTTTGCCGCTGAGTTCATTGCGCGCTCGGGCATAGGTAAAATGACAATCATTGACGGAGACGTAGTTGATCCGACGAATCGAAATCGTCAGCTTCCAGCGTTGGCAACGAATCATGGTGAGTCTAAAGTTGAGATCATGGCCGAACGCATTCGTTCCATTAATCCGGAAATAGAATTGACGGTTGTGAAGGAATTTGTTAATCCGACCATGGTTGAAGAGCAATTGAAGAATCGTCCAGATTATATCATTGATGCCATCGACAGCATCACTCCAAAACTGACGTTTATTCGCTTGGCTTTCGAGAGTAAGATTCCTTTGGTTAGCAGCATGGGTGCTGGCGCGAAGTTGGATCCAACGAAACTTCAGGTCGTTGATATTTCGAAAACCTATAACTGTCCTTTCGCGCAGCAAATAAGAAAGAATCTAAAATCGAGCGGTATTCGCAAAGGGGTGAAGGTGGTCTTCAGCCCCGAACTTCCAATTAAAGAAAGTCTAATGCTTACCGATGGAAAGAATTATAAGAAGTCGGCATACGGAACCATATCCTACATGCCGGCTACTTTTGGAAGCGTAGTCGCCTCAGTTGCAATCAGAGATTTAATGCAAGCTTAGTCGTACTTCGGCTTCTTGTCGCGCTTTTCAGCTTTCTTTTCTTTGGCTGTTTTTGTTGGAGCTTTTTTCTCTTCCTTTTTAACGTCTTTTCCTTTTCCCATGGTATGTGTTTTTAATGGTTAACGTTCAAATTTAAGGTGAAATTTTTACTTCAACTCAAAATCTTTAAAATCGAATCCAGGACTGACTTGACAACCCACTAAACAAAAACTTGCGCCGTCACTGGGTCTCGCTCCGAACCACCTTCCCGCCGCAACAACATGCTGAAGCACATCTCCTTCGAGAATATTCTTTCCAAGTCGTGTTATTATTTCATTGCCAGATTCATCGAGTTCAATAATTTCGAGTGTTTGTCCGTCGTGGAAGTACCAAATTTCGTCGCTCTTAATCCGGTGAAGTGAAGAGGTTTGACCTTGCTCCAACAGAAAATATATACTGGTGCAGATTGATCTTTCTCCGTCAAATCCTGGGAATTCAAAAGATTGGTTACTCCGAAAATTCTCTTTGTAAAAACCACCTTCGGGGTGAGGAATCATTTGTAAAAAGTCGACGTATTGTTTCGCTGTCATATTCTTGAATTTCCGCTGAAAGATAATGCGTAAAATTATTTAACTTCAAAAAACAGAATGACTTAAATTTGATGATTATGAAAAAATCCGTAAAAACAGGCCTAATCGTTGGAGGAGTTTCTCTACTTCTTGGTCTAGCTGGTCTATTCTGGTATCTAGGAATGACGAACAACAACAAACTCATTGCGAAAATTCCAAAAGACGCTGCAATAGTAGTAAAGGCAGATCTAAGAAGTCTTGCAGACAAGGCCGAATTCAAACAATGGCAAGATCTAACAATGTTTGAAGATATTGACGATGAAGGAAGTTTAATGAAGGAAGTTTTTAATAATCCGAAAAAATCCGGAGTGAACTTTGCGCAGAATGCATACGGTTTCATGAGTAAAGGTAAAGAGCCTTTCGGTGGAATTATATTCGGAATTAAAGATGCAAAGGACTTTGAAGAAACGGTGAAAAAAATTGACTCAGAGATAGAGGTTCAAAAGGTAGACGGTTTGTATACTGCGGAAGTAGACAAAAACGATATGGCCTTAGTATGGAATAAAAACGTAGCTCTGCTTTATATTAGAGAAGATGATGATGTTATGGAAAAAGCAAAACGAGTTTTTGCCCAAGACGAAGACATGAGTATGTTGGAAAGTGATACTTATATGGAGTTTGAGTCTCTTGATGCCGATCTCGGCATGTATATGAACGCTAAGAAAATTCAAGAGTTGGCTGCAGATATAGGGAATGTTTCGGTTGGTCAATTTGAGGGTATGGATAAAGTAGAAAGTATCGGTATGACCATGCTTTTCGAAGATCAGCAAATGCTTGTAGACGCTACTTATTATCCGGTTGAAGGTGCTACTCCGGAAGAGATTTCAATGTTGAAAGAAGAAGGTATTTCGACTGATTTAATGAAATTAATTTCGCCAACAAACCCCAAAGGATTTTACGCAGCAAACATGGATCTAGATAAAATTTTAGGCCTTTATCCGCAAATAAATGAAGAGATGATGAAGGACGGGTTTTCTTTGGATGAGTTCAAAAATGGATTGAATGGAGAAATGACTTTGTCATTAATCGACGTGAAGAATGTTCAGAAAATTCGCGAAGTGGTAGATTACGACAATTGGGAACCGTACGGATTTTATGATACTCCGGTTCCGATGAAAATGGACACGACTTTCGAGCTTTCGCCAATTTATAAAATCAATTTAGGTCTTAAGGACAAAAGAATCATTGAAAACCTTATTGCGAAATTCGTTGCGAAAATCAATGAGCCAGAGCTCACCGAAGAAATGTTTGATATAGAAGATTCGATGAGGTCGAGCTATGATTCATACATGACTCCTTACGAAAACCTCGTTGAAGAAATCGAAGAGCCGAAAATAAAGCGTTACCAATACAATGGACTTGAGGTGATGGAAGCAGAAGATGTTAAGCTGTTTTACAAGTACGAGGGTAATTATCTTTCTATTTCGAATGATGAATCGGCTTTCGCCTCTCAGAACTTTTCTTGGGACGATGAGCTAGATGAAATGTTAACCGAAAAGGCAGGCGCGGGATATATGGATTTGAACTACAAGAACTACCCGGATATTGAGAGAGAGAATGCGAGAGATGTACAAGAAGTAAAGAGCTTCTTGGAGATGCTCGATCACATGAAGTTTTCTTCAGACGGAATGACTGTTCATTTTGAAATGAACTTCACCGACAGTCCCGATCATATTCTCTGGCGCATGATGAAAACCATTGATGCACAAGTTTCAAATAACAAAAGAGATTACAATTAATTCGTAGTGTAATTCACGACATCGATTTGCAAATTCCCATTAAGAGCTACAGTAATTTGTAGCTCTTTTTGTGTGGGATAGAATCCAGTAATTTGAAGATTATTCAATAAGCCTTTTAAGTTAACGCCTGGGATTAACTCTCCGTTTAATTGTTTTTCTATTTCTGTTTTTGCAGATTGAAGGGTAGGCGTAAGGTCAATGTTACAGGCACTTTGAATGGTTTCTGTAAGCTTTGTTTGAAAGACATCCACTCCCGCATTCATGAGCACGTGTCGCGATTTACTATCAATATCAATTGAACTCACACTCATTTTATTGGTAGAAGGGTCGAGGCTGGGTGTAAGTGCCAAAAAGAACTTGCAGTTTTTGTATTTTTTGAATCCAACTTTCATGTCGCACAACACTTCGACTTGAATTTTTTGATTACCCAAACCCGAAAGCGCAAGGTTTTTTACGGTAATGCTTTTCTTATTATCATCGCTCGCAAAGGTGCTTCCTGCTGCCATTTCGTTCACTTTAGTTGAAAGACTTTCGTAGCTCGATTTTATAGGCATAGAAATCAGAAAACCAGACGTAAGTTCGTTTTGTACATCCAGCGGGGGAAGTGGAGGGACGATAGCATTTTCATTTTTGTCTAAGCTCATCACAGGCGTAGCATCAATACCCAAGTTTACTTGAAGAATATTACCATAGCCATACATAGGGCCCAATTTGAAATTCGAGGCGTTGAACGTCAGATAGCCGTATCCAGGAATTTCCATTTGACTGTTCAGTTGCTTCCAAGCTTCATTCGCGTAGTTCTTGAAATCAACTTGTAAGCACTGCTGATCAATGTAATTGCACACATCTAACAGGGCGGGCTGCATGGCCTTCATGATTTCGCCAGTCATGTCTAACTTCAGAAAGGTGAGCTCACACGGATCCATTGGATTCAATTTCGAAAGAGAAGTAGAGGTGATGAGCTGATAGTTTTCATTCATGGAAAGGCTTGTTGAAAATTCAATTTCAACTCGACGTTTGGTTTCTTTTCCGCTTCCACAAGAAAATGGAATCCGAGGATGAACGCATGTTCCCCAAACGCAATTGGTGCAATAGTTTCCTTCAATGCCATACCAAGCCTTGGTTCCTACCACGAATTTATTTCCAACTACATACCCGTTTAAGTCTTCACGAAACACGTCGTACTTCGCTTGCGGTCCATCACACGCTCCGAAGGAAGTGAGGTTCGGCCACTCAGGATTTCGAATAATGGGGGAAGAGGATTCGTTCGCGAATTTCAAAATAGGATCAATGGAAATATTAATGGGAATATTAATGTGTGAAACCCCTTGAGTTGGCCCCACCGGAATTTCAACCTCAGTCATTTCTGGAAGCGGAGCGGTAATTATACAAGCGGAAAAAACACATGTAAAAACGAAAAAGGCTGTTAATGATCGGAACATTTTTTTAGAAATCATAGATTGATAAAATTTCAACGTAAAATTACTCGCAACATTGGCTTATTTTCGCTTCAAATTATTAACTATGAAATCACTTAGACTCATTCTTGTGTTATCGTTATTCGCTTTCTCGGGAAAAATCTTTTCTCAGGGAATGCCAATTTCTGTTATTGTAACAAACGCAGGTTGCGCAGTAACGGTTACTGGAACTTATACAGATTCACTCAGTGGAGCATCTGGTTCTTTTCAGTTATTTGCTGCCGATCCTTCAGGGAATTCGTTTATGGGGACTGTGTCAATAAACGCACTTGGCGCCAACTATATAGTTACAGTGTGTGCAACGGACTGCAATGGACTTACCAATTGCGCCACAGGCCCAATGGTTCTTGGCGCAGTGACTACTTTCAACATTGACATGGGCAATGGAGGAGGAGCAATTGATAATGACGGAGACGGTTTCAGCAGTTTCGCAGATTGTAACGATAGTAACGCTGCAATTAATGCAAATGCAACGGAAGTTTGCGATGGCATTGATAACAACTGTGACGGTGTTGTTGATGAAGGCTGCAATACAGGCGGATGCACGTTAGACATTGTTCTTGTAGCAGACTCATTGGATAACAGCCCATTCGTGGTATACATCTATTTGGCGGGCATTCCAGCGGGAGGAACCATCGTTTGGGATTTCGGTGACGGTGGGGTAGCAACTTCAATATTTCCAACTTGGGTATATACAAACCTAGGAACTTACACGGTTTGTGCTACCTATGCAGATGCTAACGGTTGCACAGCAACAGATTGCGTAACGTTCACTGTTAATGCAGACGGTTCAACTACCCCAGGCGGAATTAACATGCAAGGCTTCACCTTGAATGTTGTTGGAACCATGC
>Ga0209358_10003231_pt1 | contig 12092 bp, 9 predicted proteins | sample LauGreFa1BDMLBSN_2_FD_187574 | JGI IMG/M metagenome (GOLD analysis project Ga0209358, IMG submission 187574) | Freshwater lake microbial communities from Lake Michigan, USA - Fa13.BD.MLB.SN (SPAdes) (version 2) | ecosystem: Environmental > Aquatic > Freshwater > Lake | place: Lake Michigan, USA...
TGAGCGATCAATTCTGCTTTGTTCATAGATGTGTTTTTTATAGTTATTTAAAACGATGTAACAAATTTATTGGGTTTTATCAATTTCAACAATATTTTTTTACCTTTTTTTATTTTAATATTACCCATGAAACCCTTAAATAGCAAGGTTTTCATCCAAAATGGACTTTAATTTACTGTTTTTATAAAATAGATTAAATCACGTAAAGCCTTGCTGCCATTGAGTTTTAAACATGTATTTGCTGAAATATAGGCCTGTAGCGGTTTTCGGCCATTTAATATATCCACATTCAATTCACAATTTGCATATTGGTGCTAAAATACAAGCATTGCTCACCCCATTTGTTGTTTAGTTGTAGTATAAGGGTGTCCGCAAACTGGGTATGATACTTACTTAACTGCTCTTTATTGGCTGCGTATAGTTGTAATGTAAAAGTGGGGTATTGATCCTCCGGAACTTCTAATTGGTATAACTTATGATCAACAAAACAACCCGTCTCGATTAATTCAATAATGAAATTTGTTTTCATCCAAATTAGCCAAGCGGGTTGAATGGCGGGGTTTAATTGAAAACTAATATTACAAACCTGCATATTAAATTTATTTTAGGTCAAGTACAATTGGACAGTGATCGCTATGTTTTATTAAAGGTAAGATGCTTGCGTCGTAAATACGATCTGCAATAGCATCTGTGGTACACAAATAATCAATGCGCCAGCCTTTGTTTTGCAGTCGCACACTTGGGAAACGTTGACTCCACCAAGAATAAGCACCAACCGTAGTTGGATTAATTTTTCTAAAACTATCTACCCAACCCGCTTCTAAAAAAGATTCCATCCACTGTTTTTCTTCAGGCAGAAATCCAGATGATTTTTTATTTCCTTTGGGATCATGAATATCAATATCGCGATAAGCAATATTATAATCACCAGCTAAAATTATATTGGGTCTTTCTTTTCTTAATTGCTGCAACCAAAGATGCATTTCATCCAACCATTGGTATTTGTAGGTTTGTCTTTCATCTCCACTAGTACCTGAAGGGAAGTAAGCATTGACAATCGTTAAGTCACCCATATCCACTCGAACCACCCTGCCTTCGAAATCGCTTAAATGATAGCCATTTCCAAAAGTAACTTTATCTGGTTTTGTTTTACTAAAAATTGCCACGCCGCTATAGCCCTTTTTTTGCGCTGAATACCAAGCAACATGGTAACCTAGTGCTGTGAATAGGGATAAATCAACATCTTCTTTATTCGCTTTTGTTTCCTGTACGCAAAAAACATCCACCGGATATTCGGTTAACCAATCAATGAGCCCCTTTTTAATTGCTGCTCGAATACCATTCACATTATAACTTACTATTTTCATTATTTATATATAAAGCCTAATAGGGCATTTGAAAAATTTCACTAAAAGACATTTGCAATAAAAAGTTTTTTATCTCTGTATCTACTGCTGGATCAGCCGAAACCATTTGAAAAGGTTTATTTCTGCCTTCAGCAACCATGACCATTTTATCATTAATGAAAATAGTCTTCAAATTATTTGCGTAATTAATTAATATTTTAAACTTGTAAGATTTAAAATATCCTTCGATTGCTTTAGCTGAAATAATTTTTCTTTTTTCATAAAACGTACCAATATTATATTTCTTAGTGCTATCGAGACCATTAAATAGTTCATTCAAATTGAAAAACTTATCTTTTTCAACAACCGTTTCTTCTACACTAAATGAACCTATACTGTCTTGATCCAAAAATACGCTGTGTATATTACCTGGTAAAAATATGATTGGAGACTTGCTTCCTTCGGAATCATTTGGACTTAAATTTAATTCAAGATAGGCGACAATGTTGTAATCCAAATTACGATTTACATCCCTTAAAGGCTGCAACACATGGTAATACTCATTTAAACTGCTACCCATTCTTTTTTTGATGACAGGTAGCATGTCAAAATACGGGTTATTGATTGATTTGTCTCGTTGATTAATTTTATTCATCTGCGCAGGCGGCGTTCTTAATAATTGCGTACCGTTGCCGTTGTTATAACTTATAAAAGGTTTACTCGTGTCAAATTGTATTCTACTTTCATTGTGTATAAAAGGCATCCAAAAATTATCGGTGGCATAAGCTGCAGGTACTTTTGCTTCAATATATTCCATGTCATCAATATTTGGCGAGATAAAACTGATTCCTTTTTCAATCGCTTTGAAAATAAAGCTTGGGGTGCTCGCGGGTATATCGATGGCATAACCCATTCCAATACTTTTGGTGGGTAACATGCTTAATAAAATAGTTTTCTTGAAAATAGTTTCTCTACGTTGGTTATAAATGTTACAGGATATATACCATACGGAACTAATACTATCAAATTTAGATTGTGGGATTTGCGCTAACTTATTTTGAATTACAAATTCGGGACTCATTTCGTAAAGTTCAACATACGCATGAAAATTACTATTCGCACTGCGGGACCAGTCAATGGTTATTTTGCCAATTTGGTTTTGTTTGGATAATTGTAATGCGGTGGTTTTGTAATTTTTGTCTCTGATTAAATTAATTTGCTTAAACAATCCAGAATCTAGTGCGGCTAAAAGCGGGTTAATATCATTGGGAAGCTGCCAGTAATTTGCAGTGGGCGAAACCATGGAATACGACTGTATTTGCTCCACTACCACCTTTGATTGGGCATGTGTTGTAAGTACAATTAATTGTAATAAAACGTAGGCAGTATATTTTAAAACAGGCTTCATGTGATTTGATAAACTAGGTTTTCAAATTTAGTTATTTTTAAATAACCCGAGTTCTTTATTTGCGTTAACTTTAACAGGTATTAAATAAATGCTAGTCATGGCTAATTTTTCACAAAAGCGCATTATTCCAGCTACGAAATCATACGAGTTAGAAGGGCCAAAACCAAGGATTAATGAGTTTCTATTTGCTTTTCAAATATTTAAAGAATTTATTAAAGGGTTTCGGGCATTGCATTTTGTTGGACCCTGTATAACTGTTTTCGGTTCGGCTCGTTTCAAGGAAGATCATCCTTATTATATTCAAGCTAGAGAGATGGGTAAAAAAATTGCAGCATTAGGTTTTGTAACCATGACGGGTGGCGGTCCTGGAATTATGGAAGCGGCAAATAGGGGGGCTTTCGAAAATGGTGGCAAATCCATTGGTTGTAATATAAAGCTACCCTTTGAGCAACAGCCTAATCCTTATGTACAAAAATCAATCACTTTTACTTACTTTTTTATTCGTAAAGTTTTGTTGGTTAAATATTCTTATGCTTTTGTGATTATGCCTGGCGGTTTTGGTACACAGGATGAATTTTTTGAAACATTAACTTTAGCACAAACAAAAGTGATTAATGATTTTCCCATTGTGGTGATGGGGCGTCAATTTTATCAACCATTTCAGCATTGGATGGAACACATGATTCAAGAAGGAACTATTTCCCCCGAGGATAAAAAATTTGTATTATTTACGGATAGTTGTGAGGAAGCAATACAACATATTAGTACCTATGTTAACAAGCATTATATTGTTAAGCCACGTAAACGCTTGTGGTGGTTGTTTGAGAAAGTTTAAAACATTAATCAATCACAGGCTGCAGCCATCTTGTGATATATTCTAATGGTTTATCTTTTCTTTTTGCATAATCAACTACTTGGTCCTGTTGAATTTTCCCCAATCCAAAATATTGACTTTGAGGATGTGCGAAATACCAACCGCAAACACTAGAGGCTGGATACATTGCCAAACTTTCAGTTAAAGAAATTCCTGTATGTTGCTCCGCATTTAATAAATTAAACAGGGTGTATTTTTCAGTATGATCCGGACAAGCAGGGTAACCTGGTGCCGGACGAATACCTTGGTATTGTTCACTGATCAAGGATTCATTCGTGAGTGCTTCATCTGCTGCATATCCCCAATATTCTTTTCTTGTTTTAACGTGCAAGTATTCAGCAAATGCTTCTGCCAATCGATCGGCCAATGCTTGTAAAATAATTTTATTATAGTCGTCTAAATTATCTTCAAAAGCTTTGATGTGTTTTTCAATACCATGAATAGTTACCGCAAAAGCGCCGATATAATCTTTTTTATTTTCTGAGGCTGGACAAATAAAGTCGGCCAAAGAAAAGTTGGTTTGTCCTTCGGCTTTTTTGGCTTGTTGTCTTAAAAAATGCAATGCAATTGGTTCCCCAGCATTTTCAACAATGACATCATCTTCAATCGCCTTTGCTGGCCAAAATCCGACAGCACCTTTGGCAGTCAACCATTTTTCGTTTACAATTTTATTTAATAAAGTCCTAGCATCATCATACAATTTTGATGCGACTGCGCCCACTTTTTCATCTGTTAAGATGGCAGGAAAATTTCCATGTAATTCCCAGGCGATAAAAAATGGTTTCCAATCAATATAATCAACAAGCACGGATAAGTCGTCAATTGCAATCGCTTTGTTACCGGTAAAGCTAGGAGTGGTTACTTGGAATGCATTCCAATCAATAGGTGCTTTGTTTTTTAATGCTTCTAAGTAGGCAAGTGATTGCTTTGTCGTTTTTTTATTATCAAAATCGAATTTCAAAGCAGCATATGCTGTTTCTAATTCTTGTAAGAAAGGTGCTTTTTGATCCTTGTTTAATAGAGAACCTGCTACGGTAACACTTCTTGATGCATCGAGTACATGAACTACACCATCCTGATATTCAGGTGCAATCTTTACTGCTGTATGCATACGTGATGTAGTGGCACCGCCAATCATCAAAGGAATATTCATTCCTCTTCTTTTCATTTCTTTGGCGATATACACCATCTCATCTAATGAAGGCGTAATTAATCCGCTCAATCCAATAATGTCTACTTCTTGCTTTTGCGCTTCCGTTAAAATTTTGTCTGCAGCAACCATGACACCTAAATCAATAATTTCATAGCCATTACATCCAAGTACCACACCCACAATATTTTTTCCAATATCATGTACATCTCCCTTTACGGTGGCTAATAATATTTTAGCGGGTCCTTTACTTTTCCCATTTGGATTAATGGACGCTAATTTTTTTCTTTCTTTTTCTGCTTCAATAAATGGCGTTAATACCGCCACACTTTTTTTCATTACACGTGCACTTTTTACCACCTGCGGTAAAAACATTTTTCCAGATCCAAATAAATCACCTACTTGGTTCATGCCCGCCATTAATGGACCTTCAATAACTTCCAAAGGCTCGCTATATTTCAATCTTGCTTCTTCGGTATCCGCATCAATAAAATCGGTAATTCCATTAATTAATGAATGTGCTAATCTTTCTTCAACAGTGCCTTCGCGCCATGCAGCACTTTTAACTTCCACTTTTCCTTTTGCTTTAACAGTATCTGCATATTGAATTAAAGCTTCGGTTGCTTCATTGTTATCATTGTTCCTATTTAAAATAACATCCTCGCATAAGTTTCTCAATGTGGGTTCAATTTCATCATACACTTCCAACTGACCTGCATTTACAATACCCATATCCATACCCGCTTTTACGGCATGAAATAAAAATACAGCGTGTATTGCTTCACGCACTGCATCATTGCCTCTAAATGAAAAAGACACATTGGATACACCACCACTTACTTTCGCTAATGGCATTTCTTGCTTAATCACACGTGTTGCTTCGATAAAGTCAACCGCATAATTATTATGTTCTTCAATACCAGTCGCTACTGCGAAAATATTAGGATCAAAAATAATGTCCTGAGGATCAAAACCAACTTGCTCCACTAAAATTTTATATGCGCGCGAACAAATTTCAATTTTGCGATCCTTGGTATCTGCTTGTCCTTTTTCATCAAATGCCATTACAATAACTGCAGCACCATAGGCTTTACAAATATGTGCTTGTTCAATAAACTTTGCTTCTCCTTCCTTCATGGAAATAGAATTCACAATACATTTTCCTTGCACACATTTTAATCCTGCTTCAATAATTTCAAACTTGGAACTATCAATCATGATGGGGATTTTAGCAATATCCGGCTCGCTTTGAACTAAGTTCAAAAAAGTGGTCATCGCTAATACGCCTTCTAATAAGGCATCGTCCATATTGACATCAATAATTTGTGCCCCATTTTCCACCTGGCTTCTTGCCACCGACAGCGCCTCTTCGTATTTATTTTCCTTAATAAGTCGTGCAAATTTCTTAGAGCCAGTCACATTGGTACGCTCCCCAACATTTACAAAATTAGTTTCAGGACGAATCACTAATGGTTCTAATCCTGCTAATCTTAAATAAGGCTTAATATGTATTATTTCGTCGCTCATAATTTAAATAGTTGGGTCTAAAATTGGAAGTGATCTTGGCGTAATATTTTTTACATTATCCGCCATATGTTTAATATGATCCGGTGTGGTGCCACAACAGCCACCCACAATATTTACGAATTTATTTTTTGCCCATTCTTCAATGAAGTGTGCAGTTTGATGTGGGGCTTCGTCATATTCACCCATCGCATTAGGCAATCCAGCATTGGGATAAGCCGAAGTGTAACAGGTGGCAATTTGTGCAAGTTCTTCAATATGACTTCTCATTTCCTGTGCACCTAATGCGCAATTAAGACCAACGCTTAATGGTTTGGCATGTTCAATAGAAGTATAAAATGCAGCTAAAGTTTGTCCGCTTAAAGTACGTCCTGATGCATCTGTGATGGTACCACTAATCATGATGGGTAATTCCGGTTTGCCTATTTTTCTGAAAAATTCTTTCACTGCAAATATCGCGGCCTTTGCATTTAAGGTATCAAAGATGGTTTCGATTAATATCACATCCACACCACCATCCACAAGTCCTCGTATTTGTTCCGTATAGGCAATCACCACTTCGTCAAAAGTGACCGCACGAAATCCGGGGTTGTTTACATCGGGAGATAAGCTTAATGTTTTATTCAAAGGGCCAATAGATCCGGCAATATATTTATCTGATGCATTTGGATGTTTTGACTTGTATTGGGTAATAGCGTCTTTCACACATTTAGCTGCAGCGACATTTAATTCATACGCTAAATCCTGCATGTCATAATCAGCCATAGCAATAGAAGTGCTACTGAAGGTATTGGTTTCAATAATATCAGCTCCTGCTTCTAAATATTGTAAATGAATGCCAGTGATAATGGCGGGTTGGGTAATGCACAATAAGTCATTGTTTCCTTTCAAGTCCGATGGCCAATTTGCAAACCTTGTCCCACGGTAATCTGCTTCCGTTAATTTATGACGCTGAATCATGGTACCCATGGCGCCATCAATAACTAATATCCTTTTTTTGAGTGTCTCTTGAATTGACATAAATAAATTTTTATGCATGCATCCAAAAGAAAAAGACAACAACTAATAATACTATAAAGAGGTGGGGTTTGTAATAGTATCGTTTATTAGTTCTATTTTTTTCCTTACGGAAGGCAGGGTGAACAATAAACAAATCCGCCTGCAATGCGGGGCAAAGTTAATACACTATTGTATTGTAGCCAAATTATGACCTATTAAATAGGAAGGGAGAAGTAGGCGTGCAGTGGAACGATTTTTAAAATGCAGCTACAACATCAATATTCATCTTATCTGCAACTAGTTTTATTAGAATGCCTCCAATTTTAAAATCCTTTAATCTTACCACAAATTGGGCAGATGCTTTAGGCACACCCCCTTTTATTTCAATGATACCGGTGGTTTCCATAGCTTTTTTTACCCCATGCACTTGCATTACGCCACTTACATTAACAGGGTATTTGCCATCTTTTGAAAAATTCACCGTGTTGAAATTGGTTATTTTGCCATTGAAGAAAGCCCTTGGGAATTGATCACTTTCCATATATTCCTCATTGAAATGCTTTTGCATGTCGGCCATTTCAAATTTAAAATCCTTAATCAGCATAATGAAACTCAAGTCACCGTTGCTTTGTAGCCTACAAACTGCCGCTTTGTTCAATGCGTCAATGTCGCTATCATCCTGCGCTATGAAACGTACTTGCGCGCTAGTGGTACTGTAATTTTTTTGTGCAAATATTCCTTGCGTGCATAGGATGAATAATAGGGTGGTGAATATACGAATGGACATATTTTAGTGTTTGAACATCAAAACTATGAAATATTTTGAAATGTATCTACTTTATATACTGATGAATGGGCTGTCTGTTGGAAATGCTCTTACCTAAGGTCATTTCATCGGCATATTCCAGCTCACCACCAAAGGCAATACCTCGGGCAATGGTGGTAATAATACAGTCCGACTTAGTTAGCTTTTTTTGGATATAATAAATGGTCGTGTCTCCTTGAATATTCGGATTGAGTGCAAAGACTAATTCAGTAACTTCTTCTTTTTTTACCCTTTCAATTAATGCATCAATGGTCAGCTGTTCCGGCCCAATGCCGTCCAAGGGGGAAATAATTCCGCCCAATACATGGTAACTGCCATTAAATTGTTGTGTGTTTTCAATCGCAATCACATCCCTTATATTTTCTACAACACAAATGGTATTTTTTTGTCGTCCAGCATTGGCGCAAATTGAACATATGTTGCTATCACTTATATTATAACAACGTTGACAAAATTTTATTTCCTTTCTCATTTTTTGTAATATTTCACTGAAATGAGTGGTGACTTCGGTTTCTTGTTTTAACAAATGCAGTACCAGCCTAAGTGCTGTTTTTTTACCAATGCCTGGTAATTTTGAAAATTCAGCAACGGCATTTTCTAATAAAGTGGAAGGTAATTGCATAGGTATTTAATCAAAGTAAAATTACTTATTAATTATTACATTAACCTCATTCTCCCAATTGGCTTTAATATTGAGTATGTCGGTTAATTTTTTAACAATTTCTGGCTGTTGCTTAATTGTATTATTATATTTACCGGTATCCCAAATACCATTATTGTTGGTATCATCTAATACTTTTAAATCATAATCACCTGGCGGTAATTTTAGCATTTGAATCAGCGATTGTTTTATTGGATAACTAAACGCAAGTTTGTTTTCCTTGGTCAAAAGTAAAATTGGATGGACCATGTTTTGGTAGCCCGAAACCCTTACCAAGGCACTGCCATAGGCGGCATCGCTTTTGGTGATAAATTTAATCGTATCCGCTTTGGCGATATAATTTTGGTTGCTATCTAATAAACTTCTTTTAGGAATAATTAAATGCATGGGCGTTGACTCGATCCAATCATAATGAATAGTGACTACTTTTTTTGTTGCAGTATCAATAGATAGGGTATAGTTGGGCAATGGTTTATTTAAGGTATCGCACAATACAATTGGGAAGCTATCATTGAATTGTACTGGTGTTTCAAAAGTTAAAGTAAGATCGGTTAATAAGTCCTGCTCGTTGCCTTCGATACTTTTCATGTACTTTAATCCTGTCACCACTTTTTTTACATTTTTATTATTTGAAGCAGTGCTTGCTTTTTTCTTTTCAACTTTTTGATGGGCTTGAAAAACATATAATAGTTGTGAATCCGTTTGTGCAGTTATTTGAATGGGAGCATTTAAAAATCCAAATACTTTGGTGCTATCATCGTACCTTTTATTATAATCGTTGGGCAATACAAAAACCGAAAATGTGGCAGTGGGTAAAAAAGTAAATTCAAATTTCCCTTTTCCATCCACTTTTGCATAGTATAATGGTTTGTCCTTGTAAATGGCAGAATCTTTATTGGTAGGGTGTAATATTACAATGAGGGTGCTATCAATAACGCCCGTTTCGGCAGTTCGAACAGTACCCGATAACCTTCCGGAATCCAAATAATTTCCGGTACTAAAAACATAAGTAAAGTTTTTTAAAATATTTCCTTCATTCACATCTTTAATTGCGTTTCCAAACTTGACGCTATAGGTAGTGTTTTTATCTAAGGTGTCATTGATTCGAATACGCAGCATATTCAATTTTGCATCAATCAAAGGGGTTGTTTTAATGCCTGGAGAAATAATTAAGTTTTCCTGTATTGCTTCGGTAGTGATATATTCATTAAAGGCAATGACAATTTCCTTGGGTTGGATATTTAAGCTGGAATCCTTTGGTTTTGAGACTACTAAATAAGGAGGTAGGCTATCTCTAGGACCACCACTCGGCGGAACAATATTGGCGCAGCCTTGCATTTGCATACTAATCACCATAGCAAATAAGCCGATGAGCCCAGTTGATAATATTGCGTATTTCCTCATAGTCTGCAAACTTAATTGATAATCGGGTAGGTTACACCAATCCTGTCCAGTTTTGATGGTAATTTATTTACCCTTCGGCTACTTCCTCTTCTGATTTCATTTCATGTAAAGCCACTGCCAACTCATTTGTTTTAACAAAATTGCACCAGTGACAATCCTCTTTTCCGCAGCCAGTATAAAAATCCTTTTGTTGAATTTTCTCCCAAACTTGTTTTACTTGCTGTGTTACTGTAGTGATATCTGCATCGGTAATGTTGACTGCTATTTTTTCGAATTCCTTTTTCTTATTGGGTTCAACAAAATCAAATTCCGCCGATACCACTTCCCAGTTTTTCGGATGGTGGTTTAATAATATTTTATAAAAAACAGCTTGTCTCCAATAATCACCCCCGTTTGGATTTTTATCATTGGGTCCTTTTAGTTTTTCGCGCGCATTTTCAATATTACCTGTTTTGTAGTCCACTACGACAACTTGCTTGCCATTAAATTCAACTTTATCAATGGCGCCTTTTAATGGGATGTCATTTACAACTACATTGGTAATGCGGTATTCGGTGGTGACTACTTTATTCCATTCATTAATATACCTCTCGTAATATTTGATTAATACAGTTTCGCCCAGTTCCATTTTGTCTTTGAATTCCTGTGCTGTAAATGCTTCTCGATGGCGATGCATATAGTAATTAAAATCCTGCACAAGTGTTTGTATGTCTGGAAATTCATTTTGTGCGGAATCCTGCATTTTTTTAAAAAACTTATTTAACGCGTCATGAATCGCCGAGCCAAAAGTGGTGGCTTCGGATTTCCCAGAAGGCACCCTAATTAAACTATTGTAATAAAAGTGTAATGGGCATTTTAAATAGTTATTTAATGCCGTCACATTCATCGAAAACTTTTCCAATTTTGGTTGGATGAAATCTTCTTCCATTTGGGCAATTTCAGGCATCGGGGCTGATTGTAATCGCAGTAACTTATAGTTTGTTTTTACTATTGGATCTAGTTCTATTTTTTCAATTGCCGCCTCCTTGCCTTCCAATAATTCAATGATAAATTGACTTGGTTCTGCTTCCTTGCCGTCCCCTTTGTATTGACTATAGGAAATATTTAAAAATTGTTTTGCTCTTGTGATGGCGACATAAAATAATCTTCTTAATTCTTCTTTATCATCGGTATGCTCCAAACTATTAATCACCGTGTCGGGTAAGGAATAACCTGCAGAGGCAGTACTCCGCTTTTTTTCCCAATAGTGCGCATTGGTGCCTGCTAAAAAAACATGTTTAAATTCCAATCCCTTACTACCATGTGTCGTTAATAAATTCACACCCGATTCATTGCCTGTGGTTATCGGGAGCGGTAGTCGAATATCTTCTCTGCGCATAAGTTTTAACATGTCCACTAGGGCCGTTAAGTTAAGGCTGGGGTGTCGATGTGTTTCTTCTTTTATAAAATCAAAAAAATGACTGACCATATCTAACTCAAAGCCCTTGTCCTTACCAGTTAATACATTTTGAATGATACCTGTATTTTGTAAAATTTGCTCTACTAAATTTAATAAAGTTACATTGGCAACCTTGCTTATTAAATCTTCCAACACCTTCATTGCTTTCGCTACTTGGGTAATGCCGCCTTCATTAAATAAACTGGTTTGCGCGTCCTTGGTTTTATCTACCAAAACTTTTCTAAAACTATTATTTGAATTATTGTACTTTAATTGATTTGCCTCCACGGTTAAAGTGGCAATGGTAATGGGAGAAATGCCCCACCATTTAAAATGTAAAATTTCAAATAATATATTCGCCCCTTCATTGGGTTGGTCCAACTCACAAGCGATATAGTCTAATATTTTTATGATTTGTTGAATCAATACCTGATCAAATAAATTAGCGCTTCGCTTGCTATA
>Ga0209358_10003234_pt1 | contig 12083 bp, 19 predicted proteins | sample LauGreFa1BDMLBSN_2_FD_187574 | JGI IMG/M metagenome (GOLD analysis project Ga0209358, IMG submission 187574) | Freshwater lake microbial communities from Lake Michigan, USA - Fa13.BD.MLB.SN (SPAdes) (version 2) | ecosystem: Environmental > Aquatic > Freshwater > Lake | place: Lake Michigan, USA...
GAACTATCGCGCCCTGAAAGAGCGGTGCTTCCATCGCCATAAACATAAGTGCGAGAATAGTTACTGGCAGTATCACTATTAAAAGTTATTTTATTATTTACTGCACTGCCAGCAGCCATTTTACCATTACTAACCAAAACTAAATCAGTATAACTTCCGCTTATGCTAGAAAAGGTTACAGTTGCAGCAGCGCTTCCCAGCGTTGTCGTTGCTATTGGTTCATAAGTTATAGGCATTATGCGCTCACCCCTAACAGATACTTAGGTGCGTATACCCGTAGAATTTCTAAAGCATATTCCACTTTGTCCTCCACTCTCTGACCTGCTGGCTGGGCCTTAGACCATAATTCTAAATTTTGAATACGGTTATCATTGCGAACCCCGTTTTTATGATGAACAGATTCACTCTGTAAAAGTTCTCTGCCTATCATTTGTTCCATAACTATACGATGTTCGTACTTGTATTTACCTTTACTTCCGTTACCACTTACAACTCTAATTTGAACATAGCCATATTTGTCACTTTTTACACCAGTGTTCATTATTTTGTTAGGATCATTATACAAACTGAATCTCCTTAAGTGCATCTGACAAAACCCGCGAGACTGATGTTTCTTGCCACAATCTTGTATTTGGCAAATGTCAAACTTTTTGTTGTGACCACCGCCTCGTTTTTTATTATATTTCAAAGCACTGCCATATTTGTTATATCGTCTTAAATGTTTAGAACAATAACCTTTTGCTCTAATTTCTGTAGAGCAACTTTTTATTTTGCATATCATTGGCATAATTTAAGTTCTTATTCCGTAGAGGGCGAACTGAGAGTATTGAACACAATCGCTACTTGTAAATAATAAAGATAAATTTGTGATTGCATTGGTATTTCGCCAGCTTGCAGAATTAAAATAAATTTGACCAGAACCGTTAGAGTCGTATCCTGATAATGCTCTCATAGTTTTATATTTATTTGTATTAGCGTAGTCCAATAAATCTATTACCATTGTGCCAAAAATACTTGCTGTTGTACTTGCTGCTGGCATCGCTGGTCCTGGATACATATAAGTATTAGATACATAAGCGTTTGCCTGTGTAGAAGAGCCATCGCCACCTAAATTATGAGCACTATAATTACTCCCAGAGTCACTATTCACTCTCATAATAAAACCAGCAGCTGTTGATGCTAATGATGAGCGAACAATTCCTCTAACCTGCAAATGCGTAAAAGTGGCAGGGATTGAACTGAAAGTAATAGTAGAACTTCCACCGCTACCAACAGATACAGTAGCGATAGACTCAAAGTCGCCAGCATCTAAATTACCTGAGATAGAACTGGCGATGATTCCAAGAATAGGCATTAGGCAATATCTCCTACCACTAGAAATGTATTTGATGCTGTACAGATAATAGATGCCGAAGACTTATTCATTCGTAGCTTTGGCGCAGTTGTGGTTGCACCTGTTGACTGGATTGTGACTCCTGCTCCTTGAGCAAGGGTAACTTGACCTGCGCCAAGCTGTGCGATGTTAACAACATCGTTAGCCGAAAATACCGAAGGTGGCACTGTCAAGGTAATAGCAGAAGCGTTGTTCAAAGTAACTAAATCATTTAGATCGCCAGCGACAAGTGTGTATGTAGTGCCAGTTTGGGCATTGATTGCTGCAATACCACCACCAGCAGGACCTGTAGCTCCAGTAGTTCCTGTTGGTCCTGTCGGACCTGTCGGTCCTGTCGGTCCTACTACGTTAGGGTTAGGCGTAATATCAACAGCCATTATGCAATCTCCGATCCAAATGCAGTAAATGAACTTGTACCATTAGTTGAATAGACAGTAACAATATCTGTCGCATCAATAGTAACTCCACCTGTGTAGGTAAATGTAGCCCCAGCAGATAGACTTAAACCATAAACAACATAGTGCTGATTTGCTAATGTTGCTCCATCTGGGCGAACTGCGATACGGATAACGTCAGCAGTTGAGGCGTGGGTATTGACCACATTGATTGTAGAAATAATAGTCTGAGTTGCAGCAGGGACTGTATACAGCGATGTTGCTGTAGCAGCAGCAGGTGCTGACTGACCTAGAACTTTATATGTAGTTGGCATTAGGCGCTCAAGTCTCCTATCAGGGTCCAAGAATCTGTACCAGTCTTAATAAGGCTGGCTGCTGAATACTGAGATGTTAACTTAGTTCCAGTACCTGTGACGGTAACTCCAGCAGCCCCAGTTACTGTTACCTGTCCTGCGCCAATCTGTTGAATGTTGACAACTGCGCCAGTGGCGAATGCAACAGATGAGTTAAGTGGCACAGTAAGTGTTATGGCAGCAGCATTACTCAAGGTAACTAAGCGACCATTGTCGGTTAGTACCAAGGTATATGTAGTACCAGTCTGGGCATTAAGAGTTAGGTTCTGTCTAGCATCATTGATTGTTGGTGTATTCAATATCGGGCTAGTTAATGTCTTGTTAGTTAGCGTATCTGTTGTTGCTTTACCAACGAGTGTATCTGTTGCTGCAGGTAGAGTCAGCGTAGTTGTTCCTGCTACTGCTGTAGCCTGCACTGTAGTGCTACCAGAGGTAGACCCAGCAAAACCTAGGCTTGTTACAGGTGACACAGCAGTTTCAAATGCCGTTAGGTCATCTGAGGTTAGGACGTGTTTTACTGTAGCGCCTGAGCTGTGGCTTGTAGCCGCAGATCCTGCTCTACCCCTGACGATAGTTAGCGTATCGCCAGAAACTTGCTGGACGAAGCAAATCTCTTCGTTTGCGGTATCAGGGTCAATAGCAATGGTGAACTGGTCTGGATATACGCCACCTACTGATGCCCCTAGCGTCACACCACCCATAAGCGCAGCACCTGTTCCAGTAGCAACAGTTAGCGATGTAACGCTACTATTGATTCCAGAAGCAAGCGTTGTCTGAACGCTGATTGAGCTGAATTTTCTTATTGCCATAGCCCTTCCTTACTTGGTGTAGTGGATGCGAATTGGATACTTGTCTTGCAACTTCAGCGCTTCCTCCTGAAGTCTCTGTTGATACAGAGCAAACAGATATCTAGATGCAGATGCACCAGAGTTAAATGGATTCTTAGTATCGTTAAGATCAGCCTCAGCGCTGGATAGATTGATACGACCAGCATCAAGGAATGATAAGAGTTTGTAACAGGCACCAAGGACTGTTACATCATAAGTGCTTGCAGGTAGACCAGTAACATCTTCATAATCATCAGTACTAGCATCAAGAGTATTTGGCTCTGTGGTATACCAGACCTGAACTGTACGTCCTGGTTGAATGTTCTCGTAAATGTTTACAGTATTGTTAGTATTAAAGGTTGCAGCGCTTGCCATTGGGTCTGCTCGCCAGCGATTGATTGGTAGCCATTCCTGAGATGAACCTGTGGTTTGCCAAGACATAAAGAGAATAGCTTCTAAATCATCTGGCAGGGCATAGGTAGTCTGTGATGCGTTAAAAGTAAAGGTAGTTGAACTTACTGACCAGAGCTTAGGATAGTAAGAGTTAATCGTATCGTTGATAGCCTTCTTGATATTGCTTCTAGGAAAGGTCGGAGATAAAGTAATCTGAGCATACTGTGCGTGTGGAGAGGCAGTAGTTCCCTGATAACCGCGACCAAAGCCAGGAGCTACAGTTAAAGTATTTGTAGCCTTATCAAAAGTATCAATCCAAAGTAATTCATCGTCTATCTCAATAACACCCTTAGCAAGGTTACTTGCAGAGCCAATGTTAATATTGGTGCTAACAGCACTGATACCACCTGAATTGGTTACATACGATACGCGATCTTGACGAAGGGCATAGCCTTGTAAGTTGGCTTTGACCTCATCAATCATTTCTCCCAGTGTTGGCATTGTTTCCTTCCGTATACCAGCCATCTTCCCAGAGCGTCATTAGTCTCTGGAAATAGTATTCATACTGCTTTGCTATAACATCTACTGAGTAGAGCGATATAGCCCTATCCCTGATAGCTTGCCTATCTAGATTCTTGACGTTCTGTGTTGCCAAGATAAACTCTTCTACGTTGCGACATCTATAACCTGTCACGCCTTGAACTACAGTTTCTGTAAATGCACCCCAGTCTGTAGTAATTACTGGAGTTCCGCAGGCTTGTGATTCAATGTTCACATTACCAAAAGGTTCTAAGTAAAGCGTTGGGACAAATGTTGCTATCGCTCCACCCATCAACTCTGCACGCTTCTCAGGTCCTACTGTTCCTATGTACTCACCATAGTTTGGTATGTGTGGTCCAGGACCTGCAAAGATAAGTCTTGCTCCGATGGTCTTGCAGATATGCGCTGCAATGTCTATACCTTTTCTCGGAATCATTCTTCCGACATACAGGTAATAGTCTCCATCACCTTTGCCCATTGGGAACATATCAGGATCTAGATAACCTGGAATCACCGCATCAAAGAATGAACCATCTACTTGAGCAGCGTTCTTATGCTGAGCATAGATTGCGTGCATCCAAGCATAAGATTCATAAACTTTATATTGAGCAAAGACTCCTGCGTATCCTACGCCAAACTCTACTGTCATCATTTCTGGCAGTGCATCTGCTATTGGCTTATGACTTGCTCCACCAATTACACAGATGAAGTCGTGCTTCTCTGCTCGCTTCTTAATCTCAGCAGCAGCTTTCTTATTAAACTTTTGCCAGTGAGGTAAACGATAATCAAAGGGTGCTTCAACATAAGGCTTCTTGCCTACAACGATTCTTCTTTGTGTCTCAGAGATGCAAGATATGTGCTCATCTACTTGAGCTTCATTCTCATCGCCTGCATATAGGTAGACCGTATGGCCTAACCCTTTCATCATATTGCAGAATCTGCGTACCTTTTCAGTGTACGCACAACCTGCAAATTCTTTAGTTACCTGTGTGTGGGGCAGCGCTACTACGTGGAATCTCATACCACAATTCTACTGAAAACCTTTGAAATCAGAAACTAACTCGCCGCGTAAATCTGAGAATCCATCGTGCTGAATTACTAGGTTTGGCTGGGCAATATAGGCATTAGTCCTGTTAGCCCAGACCCTATAAGCCACATCTATCCACTTATCAAACTCTCTGGCTATCTGGATAAATAAATCTACCTTGGCAGGATTTACACAATAGGCTTGGGTTCCTGTTGAAACTACCTGTCTAACCCAATGCTTATTGACTGGCTTAGTCTCATTCTTGATAGCTCCCAGATAGAAAATATCCCAGTCTTCAGGCAGGTCTGCCATATATTCATCTAAGGCTGGTATGAAATCTTGTCTAAATTTAGCATCATCTTCACAGATAAGAACCATCTCATCTGGCTTTATCTTTCGTAGAACCTCTATATGACTTAACCTGCCAGCCACTATCGGGTCCATACCTAGGAACTGTCCATCCATAGCTGAATGTACTTCAAACTCAAAGCCAACTGTTTCGGCTTCTTTACGGAATTGCTCTAAACGATCTGAACGCCTATTGACATTGATAACAATAACCCTGTCAAAGTATTTCACATACCACCTAGCATTAAAGAAATCGGTAGCGCATCAGCTCCTGGACCAGTAGCACCAGTCGGACCAGTAGGACCAGTAGGACCTGTTGCACCTGCGGGACCACTAGCGCCAGTAGCGCCTGTGTCACCTGTTACACCTGCAGGACCAGTAGGACCTGTCGGTCCTGTCGGCCCAGTTAATCCTGTATTTCCCGTAACACCTTGGCTACCTGTAGGTCCTGTATTTCCTGTTGGTCCTGTCGCTCCTGCTGGACCCGTAGCTCCCGTAGGACCGATGTCACCCGTAACGCCTTGAGGCCCTGTAGCGCCCGTAGGGCCAGTAACACCTGTTGGTCCGACATTCCCAGTAACTCCTTGCGTTCCAGTGGCTCCTGTAGGCCCTGTAGCCCCTGTAGGACCCGTTGCACCAGCAGGTCCTGTTGGACCTGTTGCACCAGTAGTACCAGTTACGCCTTGTGGACCTGTAACACCCGTTGGACCAGTTGCTCCTGTTGGACCTGTATTGCCTGTGGGACCTGTAAGACCAGTTGGGCCTGTTGGTCCTGTACTTCCTGTAGCACCAACTGGTCCTGTTGCGCCAGTAGCTCCAGTATTACCAGTGGGACCTGTAGGTCCTGTGTTACCTGTAGGACCAGTAGGACCAGTTGCACCTGTAGTACCAGTTGCACCTGTAGCTCCTGTGGAGCCAGTAGATCCTGCTGGGCCAGTAGAGCCAGTAGGCCCTGTAGGGCCTGTTGGTCCTTGACCGCCTTGCGGTCCTTGGTCTGCTGATAATTCTACAGATACTTGTGGGGTAATGGACTCAATGATTATGTAGGTTGTCACGATGTAGTCACGGCCCCCGTTACTATGAACTTACCTTCTAAAATTCTTGTTACTTCTGAACCTGAATCTAAAACTAAATCGTAGGCATACCTAGCAGGAGTTATAGCTCCAGTTATCGCTGAGGATAAAGTGACATTTATACGACCTGAACCAGGTGTTAAAGTCATACGAGCATTAGCAGTAGATGCAACTACAGTTGTAGTTGATGCACCAACGAATGGGCGTACTGTCATAGTTCCTGTGTAACCAGTTAGGTTCCAAGGCACTCCGTCATTTTGAATAACGAACTGAAAATTAAATGTTGTGTTCTGATCGCAGACTAGATTATATTTCGCACTCATCAGCTAGAGACCGCCCTGAGAGCAGCCGCCGCAGGTAAGCCAGAAGTAGAAGCGAGTTGATTACATACACCATTAAAATCAAGCCAATTAGCTTTATTAGCGTTGCCAGCAATTTGATTTAGAACTCCTACGGTGTCTGTTACAGTAAGAGTGACGCTACGTTGCGCTGCCCATTGTTGGGCTGCCTTAGCCATATCAACCATATTAGCAGCAATGCGATAGGTTCCACCATTAGCTAGACGATTTAACTCTGAGTTGAGAGTTGTACCTGCAACACCTAGTGCCACTGTTTACTCCTTACTTCTTCTTTTTTCTTGCTGCTGCTGCGTTATCTATTAGATTTGGATATGGACGACCTGCTGCTTTAGCGCGAGCTTTAGCTGCGCTCTTCTGTGCAGGTGTTAATTTTGTTGATTTCTTCTTTGGGTTCTTTGTTTCCCAGAATGGTTTCTTCTTCACCACTTCACCTTATCTGCCCAAAATGCGGCGCTCATCTTGCCTTTAGCAATGTTTTTTGAATGTCTTGCTTTGAATGACTTCTGTCTAGCAGTAGGCTTCTTATCGCCGCTTACGCCTTGCTGTCCGAATCTAATTGTCTTGACTTGAGATCCTTCTTTGGCAACAACAACGTGGCTCTTAGTTGGGTGGCTAGGCGTACGCTTGGGCTTATTGAAGCCCGATACACCAGCGCGTGTAAGACGTGAATCACTTTTTTTCTTTGCCATATTCTCCGTACTTTCCTAAGATTGCTCGGATTGTTCCGTTCTTATTAAGTCTAACGATAAATCCGTTTTTAATCTGAACAGAGTTAAATCCTCGGTGTGTCTTGTATTGTCCCGAAGACATTACTTTTTCTTCTTAGACATTCCTGCTTGAGACAAGGCAATAGCTATGGCTTGCTTCTTAGATTTTACTTTCTTAGAAGACTTGCCGATATTAAGTTCGCCCTTCTTATACTCACGCATTACTTTAGCAACCTTCTTAGCGCCTTTTGCTTTTTTCATTTGGCAGGCTTTCCTGGAGCACCCTTCATCAAGGACTCATAGGTCATAAAAGGCTTATCGTTTGTGTCTGGAGGCCAAGGTGTGTACTCGTTCTCTTCTGGCTCAAACTTGTTGCTATATTCGTTTGGGTAGTTTCCTGGCATTTTAGTTCTCCTTGAACTTTAGAGTGTTTCCGTCAAAGGCTTTACCAGCCTCATTAGATAACATCATTGCTGCGTCTATATCTTTTTTCTTGGTAGATATTGGTTCTACTCCCTGCCTTACAGCAGAGTAGTATGAATCCAATTCTTTATCCCAGTTCTTTTCTTTGTCTTTATCCCAGCCTTGCCTGGTAGGGAAGCACCCTGCAAAGCCAAAGTTTGCTGATTGCAAACAATCGGAATAAGACTCGTGATCTTGTGTCTTGCAACCTGAACGACAATTTGGATTTTTCATATTTGAGTTACATAGCTCCCGTATCCAGCGTCAATAAATATCTGTGCTTGTGCATCACTAATGGTATTTGTAGTACCACCAAGGTAGTATGAATCAGCAGCAGCCAGTGTATCTTGGCTTGGTGTCTGCTCTGTAGTAACAGTAGTTCCATTAACGATAAATGTATAACCACGAGGAATATCAGTAAGGAATGGATTGATAGTTCCTGTTATTGAACCACCAGTTATTGGCCTACCAGCAAGGCGAGCGTATGGAGTGAACTGGGTGTAGTCAGCTCCCCAAGTTTCCCAACGCCAAGGTGTTGTTAATGTGTAGGGCATTTCTTCCTTTCAGAATTGACTCACCACCAAGCAGGATTTCTAGGCCCTGCCTGATAGTCAATCAACTACTAGTTGATAGAAGTTGCAGTCTCAATGCGGTATAGAGCCGCTTCACGAAGACGTGCAAAGCCACCGAAATAGTACCAGCCGATGGTGCGGAAACGGCGCAGAGCGTCAATTTCTGGACCAATCACAACTGATGTATCTTGAACGGTTGCTTCAGCAAGTGCTTCACGACCTGCAACTACTGCGCTATAGACAGTAACTGCTGGTGATTGCGTATTTGCCGCAGACGGAACGCGAGGTGTTTCAACGATGAATGCACCTTCAAGAACGCCAACTGCTCCAGCAACGAACGGAGTACGATCAACGTACTTGGTTAGCTCCTGGAATCCGCCAGTGCCTGATTCGGCACGGAGGTCAGCAGACTGACGTGGGTGTAGATATGCAGCATATAGATCGCCAATGCGAGGAACTGCCTTGTTGCTGCGAAGCTGAACAACAGCCTTACGGATATTAGCAGCAGTAATGGTGCCAGAGGATGTAATAGAGTTGGTGCCAGTTGCGGCTCCACCGTAGATTACGTTAGTTCCTGTGGAACCAGTTAGAACGGCTGCTACTACAGAGTCAATAGAATCTGCAGCGTTGTATGCAATGATGTCAGCAAGAGCTGAGTCAACATCGTTGAAAGAAGTTAGATTCAACTTCTTGGTTGTTGTTACGGCTGAGCCGTACTCATTTAGTGTTACAGTAACCGTTGATGGGTTACCAAGAGCAATAGAGGAAACATCAGAAGTTTCTGTCAATGTACCAGTCGCTGTTGAGAGATCTGAGTAAATGGAGAATACAACTGACGAACCTGGCATTGCTTGCTGTACTGGCTTAACATCAGCCAACGCACGCATCACTGGGATGGAGCGAAGAGCCATACGAACATACTGATCGTACGCACTCTGTACAAGGTTTTGCATTGACGAAATTTGTGTCAATGTACCTGTAGGAATTGCCATTTATTTTACCTTTCGGATAGGTTCGGTCTTAGAGACCAGACGACCTAATAATTTCATCCAGTTCTTCACGGCTATTTGCATTCATCAACTTACGATGAACGTCTGCTTGGAACTCAGGAGTAACTCCCTGTTCTACAGCATTGGTCATCCGTTGATATGCAGCAGCCTGCTTTGGATCTACATTAGGTGTTGCCTGGTTAGACTGGGTTTCATAGCCGAATACATCGGCATAATCTTCCAGCCATTTAGATACAGACTCTTCAGTTGGGTCTATATCCTGTGGGATAAATGCAGCAATTTTGCTGTTTACCCCACGACTAGCAAGCGCATCTTTGATTGCTCGTTCACGGTTGGATTTAGAGATAGATTCAAACTGAGTTTTTAGGTCAGCTAGTTCTTTCTCTTTTTGTTTATTTGCTTTTCGCAACTGTTTGACGAGATCATTACCATCGTTAGATGGTGTATCAAAGTCGTCATCTTCGTAGTCGTAGTTGGACATAGGTCCTTCTCCCATTTCTTTTTTAGTTTACGTAGACCTCATACAGATTCGGGGGATTTCTGTATGGCTTCTACTACTGGTCTTGGTGTCTCTCTAACAGGCCAGTCGTTCTGTTAGCAGGCTTTAGTATTGACCAGCGCGTTCGCGGTCTAGTGCTCCACCAGTTACTCCACTGGTTCCACTAAATGTGGTTGTCTCTAATTGTCCAAGTTTACGTCTCTGGCGGCGTGCTTTATCAGCATCAGGTAGGGCAAAGACTTCTGTCTCTGCTACCGCTTGAGTGTAATCAGGTTGGTTGTAAATCTGTGATAGTTGGCGACCACGCTCTAGGCCACTAGCGATAGTTCCAAAGCCTTGTTGAGCTGTCTCTTTGGTAACGCCATAACGTTGCAGTTCTTCTGCTCTAGCAAGTCCAGTTTGAAGACCTGCCTGCATTGCGCCTGCTCCAATTTCAGCAGCACCAACTTTACGCTTGATGTTAGTAATTGCTTGAGCTGGGTCAAGAGCGTAGGCAAGAATATCTCCACCAGTAATCTCAGGATAGAACTCACGGAGCGCTCTAGAAACTTCTGGATTAGCATTAACAACACGGTTCTGTGCAGTCTGGATACGATCTTCTAGCTCTACAGCAGATACATCTCCACCAATAAACTTTTCAAATCCTTCTTGACGACCCATCTCGCCGCGTGTGTAGTAACTCTCAGGTAATCCATAGCGGCGCATTACATCCTGATACTGGTCTTCAAGTTGAATATACTCTGCTTCTGATAAAGAACGAAGTCCTTTTTTAACACGAGCTTGGTTTGCAGCAAAACGTTTTTGGTAAGCATCAGTCTGACGGAGACGTAAAGTAAATTCCGCAGGCGATAAACCTTCAACAATAAAATCTTGTAACGGCTTTACTAAGGCTCCAAGTCCATAACGGTCAAACTCTTCAAATAGTAAATTGTAAGCAGATTGACCAGTACGGCGTTTTTCTTCTGCTGCGGTTTGGGCAATATAAGCGTTGTAAGATGCTAGGTCAGTAAAGATTCTGCCATCTGGGGCTGTATAAGTTGTGGTTCCAGTAGGCCCACCTCCACCTCCACCTCCACCTCCACCTCCACCGCCTCCTCCTCCTCCTCCTCCTCCACCAGAGAAGGTTTTGAGAATTGGTGTCTTAACAAGAGTCCATTTACCGCCAGGCCCACCTACGTCTTGTCTCCAAACGTAGTCATATGTAAAGTCAGCATCGGCTGGAGGAGGAGTTGGTTTTTCTCCCTTAGCAGCATCTTGTGCTGTTTTGTAAGCAAAAGTTCTAAGTTCACTACCGCTAAGTCCTTGTGCTTTTCCAAGTGCATTTGCTGCAGATTGGATTGCTGTAATATCGCCAGAGTTTACTGCAGTCTCTAATGCGATAGTAGGAATCTCTACATTCTTTTTCTGAACAGTTGCTTTAGATTCAGCAATATCTGTTTGAAGTGCAGTAAGAGAGTCAGCAAGAGTAGATTTTTGAGTCTTTTGGTTTGCAGTAATACGCTCTCTTGCTAGACGTGCTCTGCGGATATCTTCATCTTCTGCCATTTATCTACCCCTGGAATCCGAAGTCACGAAGTATCCCAAGTGCTGCAGTGGATACATCTTCACGAGCGTTATCTGTGTATTGCCAACGTGGGTCCTTGCGAACTGCACGCTTGAAATCAAATATAGACATTTCTTTATCTTGCCCATAAGCAGAGCGTAGAATCGGATCGTCAAGATTGATAGCATCTGGTGTAATCTCTAATAATGCTGCCATAGTATTTCGGTATGGAGCATAGATATTTGACAGGTCTAAACCTTCATCAAGTAATAAACCTACTTTTTCAGGTAAACCTAATTTAGCTTGTTGACGGATAAGTCTTTTGAAGTCTTCAATATCTTCACCGCGAGAAATACGTTGTAACCAACCATCAATTTGATTACTAAAATCTTTATCTAAGTTAAAACCATTAGAGCGGGCAATAGTACGTAAATCATCTAGAGCATTCGCTGCTGCGCCTGCAGCGCCTTTAGCGCTAATACCACCAGTAAGTTCATCAATGATAGTGTCATCATCAATACCATCATCATAATACTTTGTAAGGGCAGCATCATCTGCCTTGAGACCTTTACCAGCAAGCTG